>ERZ857629.688-NODE-688-length-44153-cov-5.100934_pt1 | contig 44153 bp, 39 predicted proteins | sample MGYA00519700_ERZ857629 | MGnify/ENA primary metagenome ERZ857629 (study PRJEB31778, sample SAMEA3449351) | human gut metagenome | biome: human gut; feature: human-associated habitat; material: faeces | place: United Kingdom | collected 2010/2012 ... | reverse complement strand
CATGAGATAAAATCGTATCGGCAAACCTTGAACGCCCCGAAAGGGGCGGACAGGGTATAATATAAGGAGACTGCAGGACAGTCACGCAAGTGGCTGCTCTGCAGTCTTTTTATTTTGCTCCAAAGAATCATCCCTGGAGGAAAATTTTTATCCGCAGGGATGAAATCAGCGAGGAAGAATCATCCCTGGAGGAAAATTTATATTTGCAGGGATGAAATCAGCGAGGAAGAATCATCCCTAAGAGAGAATTTTTATCTGCAGGGATGAAATCAGCGGGAGAGAATCATCCTTGAGAGAGAATTTATATCCGCAGGGATGAAATCAGCGAGGAAGAATCATCCTTGGGAGAGAATTTTTATCTGCAGGGATGAAATCAGCGGGGAAGAATCATCCCTGGGAGAGAATTTTTATTTGCAGAGATGAAATCAGCGAGGAAGAATCATCCCTAAGTGTGAGGAGAAGCTTTCCATAGAACAGATCGCAAATTATCTGGACTTTTCTTCCCAGAGTCATTTTATCGCTGTTTTTCGTAAGGCAGTCGGAACAACCCCGGCAATATGGCGGAAAGAGCATAAAGAGAGCAATTCACTTAAAGAGAGCAATTTCGAAATTTCGATACCGGATACCGAAAAGTGATGCGGAAACTGGTACAATGGAAGCGGGTAGAGAGTAAACGGGAAAGGAGATGCAGAAGATGAAAAGAAGAATATTTTGCTGTCTGACAGCAGCCCTTGCAATAAGTCTTGCCGCCTGCGGAAGCGGGAATGGTTCCTCGGCTGGAACAGACGAGGCGGATATGGACGTGCCCGCGACGAAGCCGTCAGAGGATATGGAGCTGGATTCTGGATTCAGTGTGGATACGGAGGAATCGGAGGACCCCGGGAATTCGGAAGACTCGAAAGACCTGGAAGACTCGAAGGACCTGGAAGACTCGAAGGATTCGGAGGATTTGGAGAGTTCGGAGACCCCGGAAGAGGACGAAAACGCAGATGCTTCCGTCACGGTGGACGGACAGCTGCTGACAACGCCGTATTTTACCGTGAAGCTCCCGGAGGATTGGAAGGATCTGGTTTCCTGGAGTGCATATCAGCATACCTATGAGAACGAACAGGATTATTCCCTTGGATTTGCGGCTAAGGAGTGTGCAGAGGCAGGAGAGGGAGGAAACCTCTGCTCCATTCAGGTTTCCACCGCTCCGCCGCAGTTCATCCGGTATGTCGGCGGAGAGTTTGTCTGCGGTCTGAAGAAAACGGGAGAGCAGAAGGTTTCTGCTTATATCGGAGTTTCCTATCCGACCGACGTTCAGTTCGGGGAGAAGACGAAGGATTTGTACGATAAGCTGTATGAAGAGGCGCAGAAAATCAAGGACTCCATTGCACCTGCGTCCGGCTACGAGAAGGTGGAGATGACCTACGCGGAAGCTCTGGCTGATGTGGAAACGACGGATACCGGAGTCATTCTGGATGCCGCCATGCACGGCTTCACCATGCAGACGATGAGCGGTGATATTATCACCTTTGGCGTGGACGATATGTCCGCAGTATCAAAGGATGAGATTCTGCTGGGTCATTGCTATGAGATTACCTACACCGGACTGATTGAAAATGACGGTGATACCTCGGGAGCTTCGCTGGTTTCTCTGAAGAACATTGACGATACCGTGGCGGAGAAGAACTTCGATGCGATGTACACGGCGAGCCAGGTTGTGCTGGCCTTTCATATGAAGAGCTCGGATTATCTGGCGGGACTGTGCAGATTTCCGATGACACTGGATGGGAAGAAGATCTCGTCTCAGGAGGAGCTGGCTTCGATGGATTTCGATGATGCATTTACCGCTGATCTGCAGCGGAACATCCGTTACTGCGATCTGGTGGATGCAGAGATTTCCGGGGATCGTTTCAGCATCAGCCTGATCGGTCAGGCTCCGGAGGTCGTAATCGAAAAGAACAAGGATGCGGACACCTGGTCCGTGACGGCCATCAACAATCAATAAAGCAGGGCCGATATAAAATCGGAAAAATTATGTGGGGAGGCAATTCGGAAAACGAATTTGAAATAGTTTATTGATATGGAACAGAACCAGTTGTTAAAAGACCTGCGTGATGGGAAGACGCTGACCTTTCGCCAGCAGCTTCTTCTGATTGTGCAGCTGAGCATACCGGGAATCCTTGCGCAGATTTCCGAGATTATTATGGAATATATTGATGCATCCATGGTGGGATCACTGGGCGCAGGTGCATCGGCTTCCATTGGACTGATTGCCTCTACTACCTGGCTGATGGGCGGCATCGGAAACGCCGCGGGAACCGGCTTTACCGTGCAGATTGCGCAGTACGTCGGTGCCGGAAGAGAGAAGAAGGCGCGTGATATTTTCCGTCAGGGACTCGTTTCGGTTCTTTTGATCGGGGCTGTGATCGCAGCGATCGGAGGTGGAATCCACGGGAAGCTTCCGGTTTGGCTCGGAGGGGATCAGGAGATTGTCGGAATGGCCTCCGCTTACTTTCTGATTTTCGCACTCTCGATGCCGGTAAAGGCTTTGCTGAATCTGGTTTCCGGAGCCCTGCAGTGCACTGGAAATATGACAGCTCCCAGTGTCCTTTTGGTATTGACCTGCATTCTGGATGTGATCTTCAACTCATTCCTCATCTTTTCGGAGCATCGGATTGCGGGGATTACGCTTCCTGGAGCGGGACTCGGCGTAGCCGGTGCGGCGCTCGGCACGACACTTGCGCAGGCGACGGCTTTGATCGCCGGCTTCCTTTATATCCAGTGGAAGAGTCAGATTCTGCGGCATCATAGAGGTGAGAAGCTCAGAATGCAGTCTCATGACCTTCAGATTGCATCGAAAATAGCAATCCCGATTGCCTTTGAATCTTCCATTCTGTGCGCGGCGCAGATTACCTGCACCACCATTGTGGCACCGCTTGGAACGCTCGCAATTGCGGCAAATTCGCTGGCGGTTACGGCGGAGAGCCTTTGCTACATGCCGGGCTATGGAATCGGAACCGCTGCAACCACTCTGATTGGTCAGAGCATCGGCGCAGGCAGAAAGGACCTGGTTCGAAGATTGGGGTGGCTGACAACGATCTTCGGTTCGCTTCTGATGGCAGGAAGCGGAGCGCTGATGTTCATTCTGGCACCGCAGATGATCGGAATTCTTACGCCCGATCCGGAGGTTCGGGCACTGGGAGCAGCGGTGCTGCGGATCGAAGCCTTTGCGGAGCCGATGTTCGGCGCATCCATCGTGGCAAGCGGCGTATTCCGCGGTGCAGGAGATACCCTGGCACCTTCCTGCATGAGCCTGATCAGCATGTGGGCGGTGCGAATCCCGCTGGCGGCCTTCCTGGCACCCAGAATCGGTTTGAAGGGCGTGTGGATCGGCATGTGCACAGAGCTGTGCTTCCGCGGGGTGATTTTCCTGATTCGCCTTGCCGGACACCGCTGGTCTGAGAAAAGCGTTACGCAGAAGGTGTGAAATGTAAGTAACAGCGTTCCTACATTTTCAATGTGGGCATGCAAACTCAGGATGGCTTTGTATGTGGCATGCAATGCATACCTGTGAGCTGATATCGAGGCTTGCGGATGACTTTCTGGCTGTCAGAGTAATCCTTATATTGATTTTGAGGCCTTGGGGGATAATTTCTTCAACGCCAAAGCATCCTTGGCCAGACATTCCTGCGAACAGAGATGATTTCCCGACAAACAAGCATCCCTGACCGCAGTGGTACCCGAAAAGTCGGACAATAACAAAGAAAGGCTTCGCGGCCGGTTACTCAAAACCGACTGCGAAGCCTTTTTACTGCCTCATTTTATCTATGAAGATAATTCACGAGAGCTGCTTCACTGCATTGATGGCAGCCTTGCGGTAAGCGGGAGCGTCCATGCCAGTGGTATCTACGCCGAAGGCGGGACGTCACGGATGGCAGCGACCGCAGGGATCGTAGCCATCGGCGATGATCTGAACCCTCGACTCGGTAACAATTCTTTTATTCTTCTCCTTCATCTGCGACACACTGGAGCAGTCCGGATCATGGAACTTATGTGTATTGGTATTCAGAACATAGGTCTTTTCTGCAGAAGAATCCGATGCTGCGGCCTTGCCGGCACTTGAAACAGCCTTGTTCTTCTGGCCGGTCTCGTCCTTCTGGCCAGGGCCTGCATTGCCCAGAGTATTGATATCGGCATTCCTTTCTGTCTGAAAGGTTACCTTTTTCCCGTCGCTGACAGCTGTGATGGTACCCTGCAGGTCGGTCCGGCAGGTTTTCACATCGGCATCGCGGAGTCTGGACAGGACGGCCTCGGTTGGGTGTCCGTAGGTGTTGTCTGCACCGACGGAAATGACGGCATATTGCGGGTTGACGGTGCGAAGGAACAGGTAGGAGGTTGAGGTGTCGGAGCCGTGATGTCCAACCTTCAGGACCGTGCTCTCAAGGTCATAGCCGGATTCCAGAAGCTCCTGTTCCTCTTCTCGCTCCGCGTCTCCGGTAAACAGGAAGGAGGTGTCGCCGAAGGTGACTTTCAGGACGATGGACGAATTGTTGCCCTCGGCCTGCGGATCTGTGGGACCGAGGATTCTGACCTGCGCACCTCCGAGAGAGAATTCATCGCCTGCTTTTGGAACGGTGATGGATTTCCCCTGATTCTTCAGATATCTGACAAAGCTCTGAAAGGTTTTGGTGGTTCCGGAGGTGACCGGGCAATAGGCCGTGCCCACCTTTGCATAATTCAAGGCACCGGGCAGCCCTCCGATGTGGTCGGCGTCTGTGTGCGTTGCAACCATGACATCAAGATAGGAAATCTGATTCTTCTTCAGCCAGGAATATATATAGGAGGAGGCCTTTGCCTTTCCGCCGTCAATCATCATGGTCTGTCCGCCGCACTGCAGAACAGCGGCGTCTCCCTGTCCGACATCCAGAAAGGTGACGGTGAGAAGCTCCTTCTGCTCTCCGGAAGAAGATTTCGCGGATTGAGAGACGGATGCTGTATGTTCTGCTGCCTGTATCGATGTGATATTCGGTGCGGTATGGCCTGAATTCGAGAGAACAGAAGCTGATGCCAGCAGGAGAAAAAACGTCAGAAGCAGAGAACCGATTCGTCCGGAACGGTTTTTCCACGGGATTCTATTCATGTAAAGATACGCTTTCTGTGTTTGAGATGTATTCATCATAACGCGGAAGGCGGTATCTGTCTACAAAAATCGAACGAACGTTCGATTGGCCTGGAGAAGAGTTCAAGGGAAAACAAAATCTGAAGTGAAACAGAAAGGAAAGCAGGAGAAAGGAAAGTAAAATAAATGAGGCAGTCAATTTCGGTTCCCAATTGACTGCCCCTTATGAAATAAAGCGATTAATCTGCATGTTGCGCATCCTCTCTTTCTTTCATTCTGTATTCTGTTGTGTGAAGATAACTAGTACATTGGATTGTCCTCTGGTAAGATCTTCTTCGATACTTCCTTTATTATGGATGTGGAACCTTACCTCTTCATTGGTCTGTACCTCTTTTCTTTTGTTGATTTTATGATAACCGAAGAATTACAATGTGTCAACCAATATAAAGAGTAACATGCAAATAATCAGAATATACATAATAAACAGCTTAATTCAGAAACAATAGAGAGAATAAAAGAAGGGCGGAGACATGAAGCTGACGATGCTTGGAACCGGAAACGCAGTTGTGACAGAGTGCTACAATACCTGCTTTGTCCTGGAGGACGAAGAACGGACGCAGGAGGATCGGTATTTTCTTGTGGACGGAGGCGGCGGAAACGGCCTCCTTCATCAGTTGAAGGAGGCCGGTATTTCCTGGAAGGATATCCGCGTGATGTTCCTGACGCATCGTCATCTGGATCATCTGATGGGGATGATCTGGATGCTTCGGATGATTCTTCAGAATATGCAGCGCGGGAACTACGAGGGGGAGGCGGTCATTTATGGTCATGATGAGGTGATCGCCCTTCTCCGGGAGATGGCGGAGAAGCTTCTTACGAAGAAGGAATGTGCCTTTCTGGATGAGAGACTGCATCTGATTGAGGTGAAGGACGGTGAGGAGAAGACGATTCTCGGAAGAAGGGTGACGTTCTTCGACATTCATTCGACCAAGGCGAAGCAGTTTGGCTTCTGCATGGAGCTGGAGGCAGGGGAGAATGGAAGAAAACTTACCTGTTGCGGGGACGAGCCTTACAACGAGTGCGAGAGGAGCTATGCGGAAGGAGCAGACTGGCTTCTTCTGGAGGCCTTCTGCCTGCATTCACAGGCAGATATTTTCAAGCCCTATCAGAAAAACCACTCCACGGCAGCGGATGCGGCGAAGCTTGCGGAGGAGCTTGGGGCCAAAAATGTGATCCTTTATCACACGGAGGATCGGAACATTAAGGAACGGAAACAGCTATACACCGAAGAGGGAAGAAATTATTTCCACGGGAATCTTCTCGTCCCGGAGGATCTGGAGGTCATCCTGCTGTAGAACAGTATAAAATAGACAAAAAATACTGCATCAGGCTATAATAATATGTGATTTTGCCTTATTTAAAGCAAAGCAGGGGAACATATATGATTCGGGCTGCGGACTTTCGGATCGGCTTCTCTCCCAGGTCATCCGGAAGGAAGCCGTGGAATCTGAAAATCGTAGAAGAGGGTTGACTTCGGAAACGAAAGGGTCTATAACAACAACTATCAAATTTGAGGACAAAGGGGTCCGGACACAATGGTGGTGTCCGGGCCCCTTTTGCGTAGTCAGGAAGGCTGCGTGTCCGAAGAAAACATCGGAGGAAGGAATCCATGTATAAGGCAGTCATGTACGGTCTCCGGCCGGATGAGGTGCCGCTTCTTCAGAAGGAGCTGGAGGAGCTCCGAAGGAGAGGACAGGAGCTGGAAATCATCACAACATCGGAGTATCTGACAAAGGACAACAGTTCACTGGCAGAGGGTGCAGATGCCGTTCTGATTGTAGCGGCCTGCAGGATCACGGAGGAGGTTGCGGAGGGACTTCACCGGGCAGGAGTCCGGTACATTCTGACGCGATCGACCGGCTTTGATCAGATCAGCAAGGAGGCCATTCGGAAATTCGGTATCCGGGCAGCCAATGTCCCGGTGTACAGCACCAATGCGGTGCCGGAATTTACGGTTCTTCTGATGCTGTCACTCGTCCGGAAGTGGAAACCGCTGGAGAAGAAGCTTTCCCATCAGGACTTCACACTGCAGGGCGTGCAGGGAAAAGAGCTTGGCTCCATGACGCTTGGTCTGTTCGGAACGGGGAAGCTCGGAATCAAAACAGCAGAAATTCTTCATGCAATGGGCTGCACCATTCTTGCCAGCTCGCCGCATGAGAAGGAAGAAGCAAAGCCCTATGTGACCTACACGACGCAGGAGGAGGTATTCCGGAAGGCGGATCTTTTATTTTTCCACTGCGTTCTGAACGATGCGACGAGACAGATGGTAAACCGTGAGAGCATCGCGAAGATGAAGGATGGTGTGTATCTTGTCAACACGGCGCGGGGCGGTCTGGTGGACTTCGAGGCCGTTCTGGATGGTCTGAAGAGTGGAAAGATCGCAGGCTTTGCCAGCGATGTCTATGACAAGGAGGCTCCGTTCATCCGCAAGGATCTGACCGGTGAGAAGCTGGAGGATCCGGTTCTGGCAGAGCTTTTGAGCAGAGAGGACGTGATCCTCACGCCGCATGTGGCATTTTTCACCGAAACCAGTGTTTCCAATCTGATTCGTCTCTCGCTGGAGAGCCTGATCGAATTCGAAACCACCGGAACGTGTGAGCGGGAAGTGTACCGCACATAAGAGCAAAAGAAATCATAAGCTGAAAGCAATGGCGCTTTCTTTTCAGAGGGCGCCGTCTGTGTATGTCCGGAAGGCCCTTCTGATCGGAAAGCGGAGGAAGGAGCACATAAAATGAGTACACAGAAAAAAGAAGCAGCAGAAACAAAGAAAACAGAACTGCGGACACAGGCAACCTTGAAGGAGTCCCTGGTGCTGCTGGCGGCAGTCATCGCCTGGCTGGTGGTGTGCGTGCGGAGCGGCGCAAGCCTTGCGATTCCGATGCTCTGCACATGGGCGATTATTTTCGGGTTTTGTAAGATTCGCAGCATTGATTACGGCAAGGTTCAGACAGCGATGTTTGATGCTATCCGTTCCGCACTTGGCGCCATCCTGATTCTTCTGGTGGTCGGCGTGATGGTCGGTACCTGGATTGCCTCCGGAACAATTCCTGCTATTATCTATGTTGGTCTTAAGCTGATCAATCCGCAGGTGTTCCTCCTGTGCGCACTGATCATCTGTTCCCTTCTGTCGCTGGCAACCGGTACCTCCTACGGAAGTGCAGGATCAGCCGGAATTGCCATGATGGCAATCGGTGAGGCAATGGGCATTCCGGTCGGCATGACGGCAGGTGCCGTTCTCTGCGGCGCACTGTTCGGAGATAAGCTTTCCCCGTTCTCAGATACCACGAACATGGCACCTGCCATGGCAGGCGGCGAGCTTTTCAAGCACATCAAGTCGATGCTGTACACCACGATTCCCACATATGTAATCAGCGGTGTTCTGTTCACAATTCTCGGCCTTCGTTATGGCAGTGCGAACTATGATCCGACCCTGATCAACGAGACCTGTGAGGGAATCCGTGCAAGCTTCAACATTTCCCCGCTGACGATGATTCCGGTTGCTGTCGTGATTGTCCTTCTGATGTTCAAGGTGGATGCGGTTCCTGCCATCCTTCTTGGCGGCATTGCAGGTCTGATCGCTGCCATCCCGCTTCAGGGACAGAACCTGGTGGATATGCTCGGAATTGCATACAACGGTTTTGCAATTGAGTCCGGAAATGAACTGATTGACAAGCTTCTGAACAGAGGCGGCATTACCTCAATGACCTCTACTGCTTATGTCATGATCTTCGCGGTTGGTCTTGGCGGCGCACTGGAGAGCCTTGGAGTTCTTCGTCATCTGACTGATCCTGTCGTTTCCAAAATCCGCAGCATTCCGCAGCTCGTTGGCTCTACTCTGATTGTCTCTTATGCCTGCGGCATGATCGGCTGCACGATGGCAATGGATCACGTTCTGACCGGTAAGATTATGGCTCCTGTTTATAAGGAGAAGGGAGTTGCTCCGGAGGTTCTTTCCAGAACCATGGAGGATTGCGGCACGGTAGGTGCTGTTCTGTATCCGTGGCACACGTCCAGCATTTATTTCTGCGGCGTCCTTGGCGTAACCTATCTGCAGTATCTGCCTTATGCATTCATGAGCTACCTGGCACCTGTGGCAGCCATGCTCTGCGCACTGACCGGATTCGGAATCTTTTACTCCAATCGTGAGCTGGCGCGTAAGTCCTTTGCAAAGCTTCCCGGAGAAGCCAAGGTACCTGCTGGGGAGAAGCCTGTGGCAGGAACGGTCTGAGGACGGAATGCATTGCGGAACAGAATAAAAAGAAAAGAAGAGGATATGTGATGAAACAGGATTTTGATTTGCTTGCGGGGGCGGAGCATCTTGCCGATGTTCCGGTTTCCGGGATTCGTACCATTATGAACAAGGCGGCAGCACTTCGCGCGAAGGGACATGACGTGATTCCCTTCAGCGCTGGTGAGCCCAGCTTCAACACGCCGGAGCCCATCGCACAGGCGACCATCAAGGCGCTGAATGCGCATATGACACATTACCCGGCCAACTGGGGGCAGCTTTCCCTTCGGAAGGCAATCGCGGAGAAGGTAAAAAAGGACATCGGTGTCAGCTATGATCCGGAAACCGAAATTCTGGTTACCTGCGGAGGTGCAGAGGGACTGAATGACTGCATCTGTTCTGTTGTGGATCCGGGAGACGAGGTTATTATTTTCAAGCCGGCCTTTATTAACTACGAAGCGTTGGTGAAGGAGTGCGGCGGCAAGGTGATTGATGTCAATCTGAAGCCGGAGAATGGCTTTGAGATCAGCATTGCAGACGTGGAGGCCGTCATTACGGAGAAAACAAAGCTTCTGGTTCTCAATTCTCCGAACAACCCGACCGGTGTGGTGTACAGAAGATCACAGCTTGCGAAGCTCTGCGAGCTTGCGGTAAAGCATAACTTCCTGATTCTGTCTGATGAGATGTACAGCAGCCTGACCTATGACGGCGCGAAGTTTTATTCGGTGGCATCCTTCCCTCATATGAAGGAGCGGTGCCTGATCGTCAATGGCTTCTCCAAGACCTACGCGATGACGGGCTGGCGTCTTGGTTATGTCACAGGGCCTGCAAAGCTGATGCCGGTTCTGGTGAAGCATCATCAGTATGTGACGACTTCGATCACAACCTTTATTCAGGAGGGGGCAGCAGAAGCGATGAACCTTCCGGAGACCATGAAGGATGTGGAGGCAATGCACGACGAGTTTGCCAGGAGACGCAAGCTCATGATGGAGGGTCTGGACCGCATCCCGAAGCTTTCGTACGTGGCGCCGCACGGAGCCTTCTACATCATGGTGGATGTCAGCAAAACCGGCATGACAGGCGAGGAGTTTGCGGAAAAGCTTCTTTATGAGAAGTATGTGGCAACGGTTCCTGCCATCTGCCTCGGAAGCCACTGCGGAGATTTTGTCCGCTTCAGCTTCGCAGCAGATGAGGAGAAGATCCGTGAGGGACTGAAGAGAATAGAAGAATTCCTGAAATAAGGATTCCGGTCTGTCCGGCAACATGATCCGATATGGAACAATTGCAAAGCCTTCCCGGAAACGGGCGGGCTTTGTTTTACGGTGAGGAAGGAGAAGACTGGAAATGCTTTCGGAAATGCTGCAGCTGATGGGAGAGATGCTGCTTTTGATGGTAACGGGGCTGGTGATCCGGCAAATCGGAATGGTAACGAATGAGGGGAGAAAATGCCTGACGGATCTCATCCTGTATGTCATTCTTCCCTGCAATATTGTGCGTGCCTTTGTGAATGAGGAAGGCAGCGTAGCCGGTATCGGCAGTGCGTTGGGGCTGGTGCTTCTGATTTCTGTCCTGATTCAGATCCTGTGCACCATCATCGGATATGTCTGCTACCGCATGATGAACGAGGGAGAGAAGCAGGTATTCCAGTATGCAACGGTTTGCTCCAATGCAGGATTTATGGGAAATCCTCTGACAGAGGCTGTCTTCGGGGATATGGGACTTTTATATGCGTCGATTTATCTGATTCCGCAGCGGATTGTCATGTGGACGGCGGGAGTGTCGTATTTTTTTAACCGGGGATCGAGCCGGAAGGGCCTGCTGAAAAAGGTGCTGGTGCATCCCTGCATGATTGCAGTTTACATCGGGCTGTTTCTGATGCTGACGGGGATCCCGCTTCCCGGTTTTATGGATAAGACGGTTTCGGCGCTTTCCTCCTGCACGACGGCGATGACGATGGTTTATATCGGAACCATTCTGTCGGATGTGGACTGGAAGACAATTGTGACAGGGAAGCAGCTTTACTTTTCTGTGATGAGGCTGGTGATCATTCCGCTCATCGTATGGCTTCCCTGCAGATTCCTTCATGTGGATCCGCTTATTACCGGTGTGTCGGTCTTTCTGGCAGCGATGCCGGCAGGATCGACGACGTCGCTTCTTGCTGCCAAATATGGGGCGGATGCGGATTCCGCCGCCAAATGTGTGGTTCTCAGCACGGCTTTGTCTGTGATTACCGTGCCGGTATGGGGGCTTTTACTCGGAGGCATCTGAGGAGGCGGGGGGTGTGCGGAACCATGACCGCACATCTTCGCCGCTGCTCCTTGCTTTCAAAAATTCTCCGAAGAAGGCAGAGAAGCGCTCTGCACCTCTTTCATTCATGTGTCCCACATCGCTGTAGTTCTCATTGCCGGAGGGATCGAAGTACTCCGGCAGAATCAGATTGAAGTCATAGAATTCAAATCCGGCTTCTGCAAACAGGGAAGCAATCTCTGCGTCGGTCTCCAGGTAATTCTCTAACGGGTAGATGCTGAGCCAGTTGGGGTAAGGCACCACGATGACGGTCAGGCTTACCTGATTGGCTGCGCAGAGATCCCGGATGCCGGCAAGCTCCTCTTTATTCTCTTCCGAAATGTACAGATCCTTCAGTGAGACAGCGGTTTTATCCCATTCCTCTGCCTCTTCCCAGGTGATAAATTCAAACTCCGGACTCAGCTCTTCCGCAGAGGGAAGAAAGCCCCGTGCCGTTCGGTGGCCTTCCGTGTCCAGAATGGTGCCGGAGATCTTTTCCTTCAGATTCTGCGAGAGGTTAGAGGTCCGATTATAAACCCAGGGCGTCAGATAGGTCAGGCTTGCCGGCTTTCCGAAAAAGGCGGGCGAGGTCATGAACGTCAGGTCATCCAGAAGTCTTGCGGAAACGGATGGTTCCGTAATCGCCTTGGCGTGCCAGTAGCTCTGATCCGCGCGGAAGTTATCGCTGCGGTCGAGGTCCAGAATTTCGTGGTCGATGACAAGAACGGCGTTCTGAATATGATGATCCCGGACTGCGGCTGCAATGGCGTCGCGGGAATTGGCAAGCGACTGCATGTTGGTTGCCATGTTGCAGGAGGAGCTGCCGCATATCCGGTCGAGTGTGGCGGGATTGATTCCCTGCAGGCACTGCGAGGTTCCGACAAAGACCGTATCCAGCTCTTCACAGCTGCGGTAGCTTCGCCACATTTCTTCCGAAGGGCCAAGATAAGGCTCCATCAGAAAGGAGAGAACTCCGTTCAGAAGGAACAGACAGGCCAGGAGAACCAGAGCTTTTAACAGAGCCAATCGAACTCTGCTGGCAGAACCGCGGTCCTGCTTCTTGGATATTCCGGAATCAGAAATTTGCATACAGGAAGCCTCCCGCAGATTCAGTGAACAGGAATGAGGTGATGACAAGTAGCATCATCAGAATGACGATCAGCATCTTCCGGACAAAGCGTCCATGGATGATTTGTCCGCAGACGTCACATCCCCTTTCCTTTTGAAGGCTGTCTGCAAATACGAGAATCAGGCCAAGGAAGGCGACGGCATATCCGCCTGCAATGTTAAACAGGGTGGAATGTCCGATGATTTCCGATACAATGCCATCCTTCAGGGCAGTCAGCCGGAAATCTGTCAGGGTAACGGCGAAGGCCTGCAGGCAGCTCCGGAGATGAATGATCCGGTCAAAATACCATCCGATGTTGACAATGACAAAGGTCCGCACGATGCGGAATGCATGAAAGCCGCGCGATCCGGTATTCATCCGGAGCTTTGCGGCCAGCTTCTTCCAGAAAGGCTCTGTGAGATCGGAGAGCGCAATGACCATTCCGTTATATAAGCCCCAGAGAACGTAATGAAGCTGGGGGCCGTGCCAGATGCCGACCACGAAGAAGACCACCAGGTTGGCAATTCCGGCAGGAAGCACGCGTCCGAAATGTCTGCCGTTTTTCCCCATATGCTTCGTGCACCATTTGCCGAAGTTCTGCATTGGCTTCAACAGAGCGAACGGATAGAACAGATAATCGCGCATCCACGCGCCGAGTGAAATGTGCCAGCGGCGCCAGAAATCTCCCAGTGAGGTGGAGAAGTAGGGCTGTCGGAAGTTTGGCGCAAGCTCGATGCCAAAGAGCAGGGAAACGCCGGAGATGATGTCGATGCCGCCGGAGAAATCTGCATACTGCTGGGCGGAATATAAGAGAATGGCAAACACAACGAGACTTCCGGGAAGTCGTGAAATATCCCCGTCCAGAACCGAGGAGATGCTTCCGACCAGCATATCCGCAATGGCATATTTCTTCATGAGTCCGAAGAGAATGAGGAGAAGAGCACGCTTGGTGCGATCGCCGTCCCAGTGATTTTCACGGAAAAACTGGGGCCGGAGCTTGTCATACCGGCCGATCGGTCCCTGGAGAAGCTGCGGGAACCAGGAGACGAACAGGAAAAAGTGCAGAAAATTCCGCTCTGCCGGATACTTCCCGTTATACTGGTCAATCAGGTATGAGATGGCCTGAAACGTGTAAAAGGAAATTCCAAGCGGCAGAAGAAGACCGGAAAAGGCAGGAATCAGCGCAGTGAAGTATTTCAGCCATGCGAGAATGCTGAAGTTCAGAAGGAGAACGCAGACAAGGATGATTCGCTTTTCAGAAGCAATTTTCTTCTTCGCCGTCTTGCGCTCTGCAGAAGAGGAAAAGCCGGCTTTCTTCTGCTTCTGATACGCGGCATCCCGGCCGGACAGAAGAAGTCCGCCGCCCCAGACCGTGAAGGCTGTGGTCAGCATAAGAAGAATGGCTTCCCTGCCGGAGAAGAGATAAAAGCCAAGGCTTGCAGCAAGAAGAAGGACCCATTGAAAACGGCCTGCTGCGCGGGAAATCCGCGGCAGCAGGAAATAAGCAGCCAGCAGTATTGAAATAAACAGAAAGTATTGTAGTGAGAACAGTTCCATAATAGTGGTATTCTACCATAGGAAGTGATGAAAGGAACTACCGGACAGCTGGTGAGGAAGCAAGAATCTTTTCAATACAATGGTTTAATGTCATTTGGTGCGATGTGGCATAAATGACAAGCTGACGGTGTAAATCCGGAGAAATACGAACGTTAAAGCTTCCTTTATATGCAATTTCGGGCTCATGTCCTTCTGCTCTGCATGATTCCAAATATTCATTGACAGATCTGTGAAAATCGGCAAGCAGTTCATGAGCGGTTTCGCCTTCATAAGAAATTAACGAACGAATTCCCATTACTTTTCCAAAGAAAAGCTCATCTTCTTCAGAAAATTCTACAGAACCAAGGTATCCCTTATATTGCATTGTGTTATTCAAATTAAATCCTCCTGCTCCAGAAATTCGATTAACTGCTTCACTTGATAAGTTTTCAATTCCTTTTGGGGATGTGGTTTGTGAAGCATGATACAGCCATGAGCTTCATGGAAAAAAAATTACGCGGGAGCCACTTGTTTTCCCTTTGTTGGAACGCGTAAATCCTAAAAAAACCAGCAAGGTTTCGGCGTCGTGAAATGTAAAATTCTTTGGTCTGGATTTAAGTGACTGGATCAGCTTTTCTTTTTGTCCCATGTTATTTCTCCTTAAATTGTACGGTAGGGATGATTGAAATGCAACCGGAAATAGTTGCAAAGCAGAGCACGAAATGAATGCGGGTTTTTTACAAGTCAGCTAAGTGAGCGTGGACACAGAAAATAACGAAGAGAATATAAATGTTGAGATTTTTATGAAATACGATTTGAAAAGATAGGTACCAGGTGCTTGCACAGTGAAAGGTAAAGAAGCAAGCGGTATTTTTATATTACAGAGATAAGGCGCAAAGGACAATAGAGAAGAATTAAGTTACAATAAAAGCCCGGAATGTTTTCTGCCTTTTGCGGGAAACATTCCGGGCTTGCAAATGCACGCTTCGGGGGTTAATAAGGAGGGGGAACCGAAAGCGGCGCTTTTTGCAGGGGGAGGGACTGCAGCAGGGCTACAGTCCGGTTATGAAAAGAAAAAGTTTTGTTGGCTGTCAGATGCTTGCTTCATCTGACATTATTTATGTTAAAACAGGTCTGTGAACAAAATGTGTGCAGAATGTGGGCATTCTGTGAGAAATACGTAAAGGAATTGGAAAATGGAATGGATTCAATGTGACGAAGGCCGGCTCGATGAGCTGGCGGACTTTTATGACAGAGTAGTGACCTATCTGGAGGCTCATATCAACTATCCGAAGTGGAGTCATGCGTATCCCTGCAGAGAGAGCGTGGAGGCGGCGATTCATCGGGGGGATCAGTATGCCTGTCTGGAGGACGGGAGGATTGTTGGTGCTGCGGTGATGAATGATAACCCGGGCGGCGCCTATGAGAAGGGTGACTGGTCCTGTGATTTGCAGGAAGGCGAGTATCTGATTATTCATTCACTTGCGGCAGATCCGGAGCGGCAGGGCTGCGGGATCGGAGATTTTATGGTGAAGTGTGCGCTGTCTTTTGCAAAAGCAAATGGGTATAAGGCGATCCGGCTGGACGTGGTTCCGGGGAATACACCGGCGCAGAGGCTGTACAGACACAATGGATTCACGTATGCCGGCACAAGAGATCTTGAGCGCGGAATGGAATACATTCCGGAGTTTGAGCTGTATGAGAAGAATATGACAGAATGACCGGTTCTTTGGTAAAATTATCTTATATGGGCAGGAAATCTGCCTGGACCTGAGCAATGGACGATGGAGGGTTTAAATTTCGAATCAGTCAAAGTCTGACTGCGTGGAGGAAATGGTGAATCAATCGGTGAAGGATAACTACATACATAACATTCTGGAACTTCTGGAGCGGTCGGCAGAGCAATTTCCGGACCGGCCGGCGTTCGGAGATCCCGAAAAGGACATCACGTTCCGAGAGCTGGTACGGAAGGCAAGGGCAGCAGGAGAGCTTCTTGCTGCGGATGTTCCGTCTGAAAGCCCTGTGGCGTTCTATCTGGAGAAGTCCGTGGATGCGGTGACCGCAATGTTCGGCGCTGTCTATGCAGGGGGCTTCTACAGCTTTATTGATGTGCGGCAGCCTGCAGCAAGGGCGCAGAAGGTGCTTGATGTACTGGAGCCTGCGGTCCTGATTACGGATGAAGAGAATGCGGAAAAGGCAGAGGAGCTTTCCTTCGGGGGGCGAAGAATCCTTTTGAAGGATCTTCTGGAGCAGGCAGGAAAGATTCTTTCCGGGCAGGAAGCTCCGCTTTCTCCCGTGCTTGCACGCATCCGAAGCGCCATGACGGATACAGCACCGCTTTATGTGAATTTCACAAGCGGCTCCACCGGAACGCCGAAGGGAGTTGCGGTCTGTCACAGGAGTGTGATTGAGTTCATCGCACATTTTGCACCGCTCTTTCAGGTGACGGAAGAAGACATTTTCGGCAATCAGGCGCCGTTTGATTTTGATGTGTCGGTAAAGGATATTTACAGCGGACTGTACACCGGAGCGAAGGTGCAGATCATTCCGCGGGAGTATTTCAGCAATCCGACGCAGCTGATGGACTATCTGTGTGAGAAGAAAACAACGGTCCTCATCTGGGCGGTCAGCGCAATGTGTTTTGTTTCCATTATGAATGCATTGGACTATCGCATACCGGAAACGGTGCGGGCGGTCGGCTTTTCCGGCGAAGTGATGCCCATCAAGCAGCTGAATGTCTGGAAGAAATATCTGCCGGGTGCCATGTATGTCAATCTGTATGGTCCGACGGAGATCACCTGCAACTGTACCTACTATGTTCTGAATCCGGAGAAGGAATATGGACTGGAGGAGGTTATTCCGGCAGGCACAGCCTTTGAGAATGAGAAGGTGTTCCTTCTGAATGAGGAAAATCAGGAGGTGGATCCGTCTGATTTATCGGGCGAGGGCGAGATCTGTGTGGGCGGAACCTGCGTTGCTCTTGGCTACTACCGGGATCCGGAGCGGACCGCGGCGGCGTTTGTCCAGAATCCGCTGAATGATCGTTATCCGGAACGGATTTACCGGACGGGTGACATCGGGCGTTACGATGCAGACGGAAATCTTGTTTATGTTTCCCGCAAGGATTTCCAGATCAAGCATCTGGGGCACCGCATTGAGCTTGGTGAAGTGGAGGCGGATACCATGGCAAGGGACGGCGTTTCCCGTGCCTGCTGCATCTATGATGCGAAGAAGAAGCGCCTGATCCTGTTTTACACCGGAGAACGTGATAAAAAGGATCTGGAAAAAGAGCTGAAGGAAATTCTTCCTCCCTTTATGGTTCCGAACAAGACCATCCGGCTGGAGGAGATGCCTCTCAACAAGAATGGAAAGATCGACCGACATGCGCTGGAAGCAATTTATCAGAAGCCTTCCGGAAAGTGATGATGAGAATGATGAACGACGAAGCATTGATCCATATTGTACGGCAATACGGGACACCGACGTATGTGTTTGATACGGAGGCGCTGAAGAACCGTGTCCGGAAAATTTCTGAAATGGTCGGAGAGCAGGTGAAGCTTTGCTATTCGATTAAGGCAAATCCGTTTCTGATTCCTGCGATGCTGGAGGTGGCTTCACATCTGGAGGTCTGCAGCCCAGGAGAACTGGAAATCTGCGAGGCACTTCAGGTCCCGATGGAGAGCGTGGTTTATTCGGGCGTCAACAAGGAGCCCTCGGATGTGAGGCAGGCCGTAGAGGACGGCGTTGGAATCTGTACGGCAGAATCACTCCGCCACGTGATGCTTCTTCAGAATGCCGCGAAGGCCGCAGGGAAGAAGGCCCCGGTACTTCTGCGTCTGAATTCCGGTGCACAGTTCGGGATGTCGAGAGAGGATCTTCTTTCTGTGATCCGGAACCGTGACAGGTATCCGGACCTGACCATCGAGGGTGTTCATTATTTCGCCGGAACGCAGAGGAAGAACAAGGAACTTCATCAGCAGAAGGAAGAGCTGCAGATGCTGAAGGAGCTTTTCCGGGAGATAGAGGAAACGGAGGGCTTTGTTCTTCATAAGCTGGAATATGGGCCGGGACTTCCGGTTCCTCTTTTTGAGGGAGCGGACTTCTCGGATACGCTTGCCCCGATGAGAGAGCTGGCACCTGTTCTGCAGGAGGTCTCGCAGTGGGCGGAGCTTACGGTGGAGGCCGGCCGCTTTTTCGCCACCGAGTGCGGATACTATGTGACAAAGGTCGTTGACAGCAAGCGCGTGGAGAATAAGAAATACTGCATTGTGGACGGCGGGATCAATCATGTGAATTATCTGGGACAGATCATGGGAATGAAGCTTCCGGTGATCCGGCATTTCCGCGGAAACGGAGATCCGGATGCAGAGATGTCCGGCGTGAGCTACAGAGCTGTCTGTGACGGGGAGAAGAGCAGTCAGGAGCCAAGGGAGGACTGGGCCATCTGCGGGAGCCTTTGCACCACAAACGATGATCTTGTCCGCTCCAGAACGATGGAAGAGCCTTTGCCGGGAGATCTGCTGGTCTTTGAGAATATCGGCGCTTATTCGGTGACAGAGGGAATCTATCTGTTCCTCAGTAGAAAAATGCCCCGGATTGTGTTATATAATGGTATTTCGGATATTCGTCTGGCACGTGATTTTGTCGATACCAGCCGGTTGAATACCATTCAGCTTGGATAACGTTCCCGGAATCGCCTTCGAACCTGTGCGGCGAGGGAAATTCCGGTTGGAGGTGCTGCGGGTTTCCGGCAGCAGGAAAGGATGACGAAGAGATGGAAGAACTCATTGAACTTTTGCAGGACATTAAGGATGACGTGGATTTTGAGAACTGCACGACGCTGATCGATGATGGAATTCTGGATTCCTTTGATATTCTGCAGATCATCAGTGCGCTGAATGATGAATATGACATTTCAATCCCTGCAGGAGAGATCGTGCCGAAGAACTTCAACAGTGCAAAGGCACTGTACGAGATGGTACAGAGACTTCAGGAAGCATAATCGGACAGGATACCAGAATACGAGGACAGCATATTATGAAGGAATTGTCAAAGACCTACGATCCGCAGTCCATTGAGGACAGGATTTACGAGAACTGGGAAGAGAAAAAGTATTTTCATGCGGAGGTGGATCATTCGAAGCTTCCGTTTACGATTGTGATCCCGCCGCCGAATATTACCGGTCAGCTCCACATGGGACATGCGCTGGATGAGACGATGCAGGACATCATCATCCGCTTTAAGAGAATGCAGGGCTATAATGCACTGTGGCAGCCCGGGACCGACCATGCCTCCATCGCGACTGAGGTAAAGGTCATCAATGAGCTGAAGAAGAAGGGCATCACCAAGGCAGATCTTGGCCGCGAGGGCTTTCTTGAGAAGTGCTGGGAGTGGCGCGAAGAGTATGGTCACCGCATTGTGAAGCAGCTGAAGAAGCTGGGATCTTCCTGCGACTGGGACCGTGAGCGCTTCACCATGGACGAGGGCTGCAACAAGGCCGTGACCGAGACCTTCGTAAAGATGCATGAGAAGGGATGGATTTACAAGGGTAACCGTATGGTGAACTGGTGCCCGGTATGCCAGACCTCTATTTCGGATGCCGAAGTGGAATACAAGGAGCAGCAGAGCCATTTCTGGCACATCAAGTATCCGCTGATTGAGGAGGATGGAAGCGTCAGCACAACGCAGTTCCTGGAATTTGCGACCACCCGTCCGGAGACGATGCTCGGAGATACTGCCGTTGCAGTCAATCCGGAGGATCCCCGTTACAAGAACCTGATCGGAAGAGAGGTCATGCTTCCGATTATGAACCGTCCGATTCCGATTGTTGCAGATGAGCACGCTGATCCTGAGGAAGGAACCGGCGTGGTTAAGATTACGCCCGCACATGACCCGAATGACTTTGAGGTCGGGAAGCGTCACAACCTTCCGGTGATCAACATCCTGAACGACGATGCGACCATCAATGAGAACGGCGGCAAGTATCAGGGAATGGACCGGTATGCGGCAAGAGATGCCATCGTGAAGGAGCTCGATGAGATGGGCCTTCTTGTCGGCATCGAGGATCTGACGCATAACGTCGGAACCCACGACCGCTGCGGTACCACGGTAGAGCCGATGGTGAAGGAGCAGTGGTTTGTGAAGATGGACGAGCTGATCAAGCCCGCCGTCAAGGCTGTGGAGGACGGTGAAATCCAGCTTATTCCCAAGAGCATGGAGAAGACCTACTTCAACTGGACGAACAACATCAAGGACTGGTGCATTTCCCGTCAGCTCTGGTGGGGACACCGGATTCCGGCATGGTACTGCGATGACTGCGGTGAGACGATTGTGGCAGGCGAAGCACCGGAGAAATGCCCGAAGTGCGGCAGCACACATCTGAAGCAGGATCCGGATACGCTGGACACCTGGTTTTCCTCTGCACTGTGGCCGTTTGAAACGCTTGGATGGCCGGAGCAGACGGAGGATCTGAAGTATTTCTATCCGACAGATGTGCTGGTAACCGGCTATGACATTATTTTCTTCTGGGTTATCCGTATGATTTTCTCCGGCTATGAGCAGATGGGAGAGAAGCCGTTCAAGACCGTACTCTTCCACGGACTCGTCCGCGACTCACAGGGACGCAAGATGTCGAAGTCTCTCGGCAACGGCATTGATCCTCTTGAGATCATCGACAAATACGGCGCGGATGCACTGCGTCTCACCCTGATTACAGGAAATGCGCCCGGCAACGACATGCGCTTCTATATTGAGCGCGTGGAGAACAGCCGGAACTTCGCCAATAAGGTATGGAATGCTTCCCGCTTCATCATGATGAACATGGAGGACGGGAAGGAGGCGGATGCTGCGGTCATGCCGCAGGGACTTCAGCCGGAGGATCAGTGGATTCTGTCCAAGTTCAACCATGTGGTATCGGATGTCACTGAGAACATGGAGAAGTTTGAGCTGGGCATCGCTGTCCAGAAGGTCTATGACTTTATCTGGGGCGAGTTCTGCGACTGGTACATCGAGATGGTGAAGCCGAGACTGTACCGAACCGATGATGCCGTAAGCAAGGAAGCAGCGCTTTGGACGCTTCAGACCGTTCTGATCGGAGGCTTGAAGCTTCTGCATCCGTTTATGCCTTTTATTACGGAGGAAATTTTCTCTACGATTCAGACGAAGGAGCCTTCCATCATGATCTCCTCGTGGCCGAAGCGCAGAGAGGACTTTGACTTCCCGGAGCAGGAGAAGGATATCGAAATGATCAAGGATGCGGTATCCGGAATCCGCAAGATGCGCAGCGACCGGAACGTGGCTCCTTCGAGAAAATCCAAGGTCTATGTCGTTTCCGACAGTGACAAGACCCTGGAGGTATTCCGCAAGGATCAGCTCTTCTTTGAGACGCTGGCATATGCGAATGAGATTGTTCTGCAGAAGGATCAGGCAGGCATTCCGGACGGAGCGGTATCGGTGATTGAGCCGTTTGCAACCTTCTTCGTTCCGATGCAGGATCTGATGGATATCGCTGCAGAGGTGGAGCGTCTTCAGAAGGAGCTCGATCGTCTTGACGGCGAGCTGAAGCGCTCGGAGAAGATGCTCTCCAATGAGAGATTCCTTGCCAAGGCACCTCAGGCGAAGATTGACGAAGAGAAGGAGAAGCAGCAGAATTACCGCCTGCAGTATGAGTCGGTGAATGCGATGCTGCAGCAGATGAAGAATCTGTAACCGGAGGCGGAAGGAAAACCTGCAGCCGGCTGCAGAGGAAAGAGCTGCGAAGGTAGGTGACGTATGATCAATTTTGATGAAGAGATCAAGAAATTTCATCCGAGTCTTGAAATCAGCGATGTCGAGAATGCAATTTACAACCAGGATATGAAGGATATGGTTGACGTCATGCTGAAGATGACAAAGGACGGCGTATACGGGGCAGAGAGTTCTCCGGCACACAACATAAGGATGTAATCAATGTATTGCTTCAAATGCGGCTGCGAGCTCAATAAGACGGATCATTGTCCGAACTGCGGAGCGGATGTAGGCACTTATAAGAAAATTATATATACGTCCAATTATCTGTATAATGACGGGCTGCAGAAGGCACAGGTACGGGATCTTTCCGGTGCAATCCTGTCGCTGAAGAACAGTCTGTGGTTCAACAAGGATAACCTGGATGCCAGGAATCTTCTCGGTCTCATTTACTACGAGATCGGAGAGACGGTTGCGGCACTTTCGGAGTGGGTGATCTCCAAGAACATCAACGACGAGAGACTTCACCGCAAGCAGAATCTCGGGGCGGAGTATCTGGCACAGGTTCAGGCAAGCAAACAGACGATGGAGAATCTTGACAGCTCGATCGAGAGGTATAATCACGCTCTGGAATGCTGCTATACCGATAATCTGGACGTTGCGGTTCTGCAGCTGAAGAAGGTGCTGTCGGTGAATCCGCGCTATCTGCGCGCAAGACAGCTCCTTGCGCTGCTTTATATTGAGAACAAGCAGTACAAGCGGGCTGACAAAGAGCTGCAGCGCTGCCTTCTTCTGGATGTGAACAACACGACCACCCTTCGTTACCGGAAGGAGGTCCTTTCGAAGCTTCAGCCGGAGGGTGCCTCGCAGGCGGGTGCACAGAATGCGATGCATAAGGCCAATGTCCGGACGGTTAAGACGGCCACTACCGGTGCGGATGCGCAGGCGGCCCGCGGCAGGAATGGAAAGCCGAAGAAACCGAAGGTTGGCAGTGTCATCAAATACACGGCAGATAATGAGACCATTATTCAGCCGGTTAACGCAAGAAATCCGGGTGTAGACGGCTTTGGCATTCCTTCCTGGATTTACGGCGGGGTGATCGGGCTTCTTGTGGGCGCTGCAATGGTAGCGTTTGTCATCATGCCCACCAGAATCCAGTCCATACGAACGGATGCACAGAAGCAGATCCGGGAGATTTCCTCCCAGTCGGACGGCAAGGATTCTCAGATCACCGATCTGCAGAGTCAGGTGGAGCAGCTGAATGCGGATTTGAAGGATCTGCAGGAGGAGCAGGAGAAGAACACGGTCTCCGGGGGAGAGAACAAGGCGGATGTGCTGATGGAGAGTGCGGCGCTCTACGTGGAGGATTCGGTGAAGGTTGCAGATGCAGCCAAGGCCCTGGCGAAGATCGACCCGGAGACGGCAACGGAGGGAATGTCTGATGCCTATACAAAGCTGTACAACGATCTGTATCCGCTTCTTCGCGCTGAGATTCTGCAGACCTTTGCGGATTCCGGAATTACGGCGTATGAGGCGTCCACTCCGGATTATGCGGCGGCTGCAGAGGATCTGGAGACTGCGAATAAGTTTGAGAAGCAGGATCAGACCGGACAGACCTGGGCGAAGCGCCAGTACTATCTGGCAAACTCCTATTATCAGCTGTATCTGGCGACGAAGGACGGTTCGTCTGATGACAACAATACCTCTGCGGAGGAATATGTGACCAAGGCAAAGGCCGTGATTGCTAATCTGGCGGCGAAGGATGCGTCATCGGAGTATACGACCAAAGCAAATGCACTGCTTGCACAGTTTCCTGAGGTGACGGCAGGAAGTGCCGCAGCATCCGGGGAAGCGGCAGGCACCGGCACATCAGCAGGAGCAGCGGGGAGTACAGGCGCAGCGAATGCAAACGGCACATCAGCAGGAGCAGCGGGAAGTACAGGCGCAGTGAATGCAAACGGTGCCGGCGGCGCACAGGAATAGGAAAAACATAACAGCAGATGTAACAAGTAGGCGCACCGCTTGTACGGTGCGCTTTGTTGCACCCTGCAGGTGTACTGCACATAGAGTATGCACAGAGGTATGTAGAATGAAACGGGAAATGGAATTCAAGATGGAACGTCCGGGACTTTTGCAGGAGGGACAGAAGGTGACGGTCACGGAAGGACTGCTTCCCAGCAACTATTACTATACGATTGATCCTTCTCTTGCAATGAGCGGGAATATCCCTTTTACGAAACGGCTGAAGGCCAGAGAAGGCATTGTGAAAACGATAGAAGAGAATGAGCGTGGCTTTTATGTCATCGCTGAATTTGAAGAGGATTGAGGAATCATCAGCATATGGAAGAAAATAGGACGACAGCCGGGAAAATGCCGCTTCGGAATGCGCTCTGCTGCTTCCTGGGAGCACTGATCTGGGGAACCGCCTTTGTGGCACAGAGAATCGGCAGCGATGAGATTCCGGTTTCTGCCTTTGTCGGGATTCGCTTCCTGATGGGCTTTGTGGTGCTGCTGCCTCTTGTCATTGCAAGAGAGCGGATGCGCAGGCGCAGAATTGCGCAGGGCGACCGGACGGTGGAGCCGGTTGATCACAGACAGTCTGTGATCGGAGGAATGGTCTGTGGCGTGGTGCTTATGGCAGCCTCCTGGCTTCAGCAGGCGGCAATTCCGCATGTATCGGTCGGGAAAGCAGGGTTTCTGACGGCACTGTACATCATCATGGTTCCGATTCTTTCTTTTCTTTTCACACGGAGAAGCAAGGCAAAGGTCTGGGTTTCGGCAGCCATTTCCGCAGTCGGACTGTACTTTCTGTGTATGAAGCCGAATGAGAGCTTTGGAATCGGGGGCTGGGAGCTGATACTGATTGGCGGCGCTCTTATGTTCTCTCTGCAGATTATGAGCATTGACCATTTCGTCGTTCGGACCGATGGGGTAGAATTATCCTGTATGCAGTTTCTTACAACCGGCGTGCTTGGCTCTGTCATTGCGCTGGCACGTGGAGAGATGTCGCTGGCCGGTGTGTCCACGGCGGGAATTCTTGCTCTGCTGTATGCGGGTATTTTCTCCAGCGGAATTGCATATACGCTGCAGATTGTCGGACAGAAGGGAGCGGATCCTGCTATTGCGTCTCTGATTATGTCACTGGAATCCGTCATCAGTGCGGTTTCTGCCTTTCTGATTCTTCATCAGACGATGTCAGGGAGAGAGCTTTTTGGCTGCGTGCTGATGGCTTCTGCAATTGTACTGGTACAGATGCCTGAGCTTCATCCGGGAAGAAAACGGGCAGAGGCAGGGAAAACCGGAGAAACAGGAAAGACCAAGGATGGAATGCAAAACGCTTAAAGAGAAGAACAAGAACTGCCGGAAAGGGAGAATCTCAGGAAAGAAGACGCTGCTTCTTTTATGCCTTCTGCCCTGCCTTCTCTTTGGTTGTGCAAAGGCTCCGGGGATCAATACGGAGGGTGAGGAATCGCAGGGAGACAAGCTTCTGGAAGCAGGCTCCTATCAGGAGGCTGCCGATCTGTATCAGCAGAAGATCGATGGCGGAGAGGGAAGCGAAGAGAATTACCGGCGTCTTGGGATTGCCTGGATGGGACTTGGAGATTACAACAAGGCCGCAGCTGCCTTTGAGACAGCGCTTTCCGAGGCCGGCATTGTTCCGGGGGATACGGAATACGACATCAATTATTACCTGGGCTCCTGCTACGACAAGCTCGGAGATTACGAGGCTGCGCTGAAGGTTTACGATGCCATCGTGACACTGCGTCCGAAGGATGCCGATGCCATTGAGCTTCGCGGCGCGGTGAAAATGCAGATGGGCGACACGGATGGGATGCAGGAGGATTTCTCCAAATCAATTGCGCTGGAGCCATCCAATTATGATCGTCTGCTTTCTGTTTATTCGGCGATGTCGCAGAATGGATACGATACCGAGGGAAAGGTATACCTGCAGAATGCCCTTGATAAGTATTCTGACAGCATGAGCAGCTATGACCGGGGCCGGATTGCCTATTATGTCGGAGACTATGAAACGGCAAGAACCAATCTGGAGCAGATGCAGGGCAATACAGATGAAAAGGTCGTCCTGATGCTGGGCAGAACCTATGAGGCACTGGGAGATTTCAATTACGCGACCAATGTATATAAAACCTTTCTTTCTTCAGACTCGACGCATCCGGAGGTATATAATCAGCTGGGCCTCTGCTGTATGAAGATGGAGGCTTACGATGCGGCCCTGGAGGCGTTTCAGAACGGGAAGAAGCTTGGCGCAGCGGAGTGCCTGCAGAGCCTTTCCTTTAATGAAATCGTGGCGTACGAGCACCTGGGTAATTTTGAACAGGCCAAGGCTCTGATGGATACCTATCTGGCGTCTTATCCGGGAGATGAGAAGGCAAAGAGAGAGCAAGTTTTTTTAAGTACAAGATAACAGGTTGCACAGGCTGTGAGCCATGCGTTATACTGCAACCGAATATCCGCGGTCCATGCATGACCGCAGCAAGGAAGGAAGCTATGATTTCAAAACTGATCGAAGAAATCCGTAAGAAGAATGCACCGGTGGTTGTCGGACTGGATCCGCAGATGAGCTTTATTCCGGAGCAGCTGTTAAAGGATGCTGCCCGCCATGTGGAGGATGCGACCTATGACGAGGATCTTGGCACCGCGGCAGAGGCGGTCTGGCGCTTCAACAAGGAGATTGTGGATGCGGTTGCAGACCTGGTTCCTGCGGTGAAGCCGCAGATTGCGATGTATGAGCAGTTCGGAATTCCGGGGATGATCGCATACTGGAAGACGGTTCGCTACTGTCAGGAAAAGGGGCTGATTGTGATCGGTGACGTGAAGCGCGGAGACATCGGATCGACCTCGGAGGCATATGCGAGAGCTCATCTTGGAAGAGTTGAAATCGGCGGACACAGAATCCGTGCGTTTTATGAGGATTTTGCAACCGTAAATCCTTATCTTGGAACAGATGGAATCAAACCGTTTGTGGATATCTGCAATCAGGAGGACAAGGGCATCTTTGTTCTGGTAAAGACCTCCAATCCCTCCAGCGGAGAGTTTCAGGACATTAAGACCGAGGACGGCCGTCATATGTACGAGGTGGTCGGAGAAAAGGTCCGTGAGTGGGGCGAGCAGTCGATGGACGGCGCGTACAGCAATGTGGGAGCAGTGGTCGGAGCAACCTATCCGGAGCAGGCGAAGGTGCTTCGCGAGCTGATGCCGCATACTTTTATCCTGGCACCCGGGTACGGAGCACAGGGAGCAACGGCAAAGGATCTGTCCGGCTTCTTTGACAAGGACGGAAACGGCGCAATTGTCAATTCCTCCAGAGGAATCATTGCGGCCTATAAGAAGGAAAAGTATGCCCGTTTCGGCGAGGAGGGCTTTGCGGATGCGGCAAGAGCGGCAACGATTGATATGATCGAGGATCTTCGCACGGCACTTGGTTAAGAGCAGCGGTCAGACTGCGGAAGGAAGGATATCCATGGAACAGTACAAAAAGGATTTTATTGATTTTATGCTGGATTCCCGTGTCCTTAAATTCGGGGATTTTACCTTAAAGAGCGGACGCAAGTCTCCGTTCTTCATGAATGCAGGTGCTTATCAGAACGGCGGACAGCTGATCCGTCTCGGTGAGTATTATGCAAGAGCCATTCATGATACGTATGGTCTGGATTTTGACATTCTGTTCGGACCTGCCTATAAGGGCATTCCGCTTGCAGTGGCCACGGTGATGGCCATCAGTAAGATATACGGCGTGAACATCCGTTACTGCGCAAACCGTAAGGAGGTCAAGGATCACGGGGACACCGGAATCCTTCTCGGAAGTAAGCTCCGCGATGGAGACCGCGTGGTGATCATTGAGGACGTTACCACCTCCGGAGCATCGATGGCGGAGACGGTTCCGATTCTTCGCGCACAGGCAGATGTGGAGATTCTCGGACTGATGGTTTCTCTGAACCGTATGGAGGTCGGTCTGGAGGGGAAGGTTTCCGCACTGGATGAGATTAAGGAGAAATACGGCTTCCCTGCAGGAGCAATCGTAACCATGCAGGATGTCATGGATTATCTTGGAACGCCGAGGGAAGGCGAGACCGAGGCATTTCTGAACGATGACATGAAGGAAGCGCTCCGCAAATACTACGAGGAATATGGGGTACATTAATTGAGAAAGCCTCATGGACATTTATTCAGCAGCCGGGAGCAGTCGGTCAACGCCCTTTTGTCAGTGATACTGGGAGGGATTTCACTGCTCTCCTGCAGCATCATGGTCTATCTGACATATAAGAACGGCGGTCAGGCGCAGCTGCGCTATGGCGGCGTCGTTTTTATATGTCTTTTTTTCTCTCTGGCAGGCATGATTCTGGCAATTTTGTCCCGAAGGGAGCCGGAGAAATTTTATCTGACTTCCTATCTTGGCATGCTGTTAAACGGGCTGGTTCTGGCCTTTGGCTTTGTGGTGATGTATTTGGGAGCATGAGTAATGAGTGAATTATTTGAACTGGATGAAGCACGGATCCGGGAGCTTGCGGCGGAGGAAAAATGCCCGGTTTCCGCGAGGGCAGAGGACTTCTTTGACAGCGCGCTGCAGCTTCTTGTGCTTTTTCTGGATGAGTATCATTGGGTTCTGGACGGAAGGGCGGAGGAAGCAGAGCTTTCTGTTCTTCAGGAGCATAACCGTGCGTTGTATGCGGATATTCTGCCGGAGCATTATGGAGAGAGCTTTGCAAATCCTGCGTACTGCGCCCTGAAATTCGGAGCGGAGTATGGACGATATGCGGCGGCGTTTGTGTATGAGCTTCGCAGCATGATTCCGTTTCTGTATGAAGGAAATGAGGAAGAAATACGGATCCGTCTGGAGCTGTTTCTGGAGGTGTACACAGCTTTTTCCGTGGAGGAGGAGCAGTATCGGACCTGTAAGGAGAGCGACGGAAACCCGGAGGAGGAAGGAATGACAGGAATTCCTCCGCTGAAGAGTCTTCGGAGCATTCTGCACAGCTATGTGCAGGATTATCTGGAGCAGGAGCTTTCTCTTGAGGTGGAGCACAAGCTCGTCGGAGAAAATGCGGACTACCATGACCTGCTTCTTGATATCCTTAAAGGCAGTGACCTTTCGGATCCGCGCTACCTGTACCGCACGGGCGAGTATATTACCGACAACGAGCTTCGCACCTGGCAGCACCTGCAGGAGCTTTCGGAGGGGGAGATCGGCCGGATGGCAGACACCTGGACAGAGGGCTATCGGATCGGTTTCATCACAGGCGGAAAGGATCTGGACTCCAAAAAAAGAGTGGGACTTATCTGGCATCTGGGCTTTGAACGGATGATTCTGCGTTCTCTCCATAATTTTGAGGCAATGGACAAGACCTGTATCTGCTACCGGGAGACGCAGAGCCTGTTCGGTCTGCATGAAGCAGAGCGCACAGGCTGCTGCGGAGCGGATGCCAATCCGCAGTATCGATACGATCATCGGGAGGATCTGGCGCTTCTTCTGGATGACGATCTTGCGGGAAGAAGAGTGGAGGCACTTGCCGCAGCTTATCGCAGATGGAAGGAAGAAACGGTTCTCTATGCGGGGCCTGCTGTGATGGAGGTGTTCGGCGAGACGCCGTTTGCACCGGTCAGCGGAGATGCCAAGACCTCCTTTGACAAGGGCCAGCAGAAGCTGATTTCACGCTTCCGCCAGGTTGCAAGCCGCTATTATAACGATGCGGTGATCGGGAAGAACCGAAGCTTTACCATTATTTCGTTCCCACTTCCCTCGATTGAGAAGGGAAATCCAAGGGGAGCAGCCTACGAGGATATTTTCGATGCGGTTCTGAGAATTAACACGTTGGATTATGAAACGTATCAGCGAATTCAGAGCATTCTGATTGCGGCGCTGGACCGGGCGGACCGGCTTCATGTGACCGGGCGGTGCGGCAATCCGACGGATCTTACCGTAAATCTCTGGAAGCTGAAGGATCCTTCCCGGGAAACCATTTTTGAAAACTGCGTGGCAGATGTTAACATTCCCGTGGGAGAGGTGTTTACCTCGCCGGTTCTGAAGGGGACGGAGGGCGTTCTTGCGGTTTCCGGGGTTTATCTGGAAGGGCTGTTTTTCAAAAATCTGTCCCTGACTTTTGCGGACGGCTGTGTCTGCGACTATTCCTGTGATAATTTTGCAGGGGAGGAGAACGGACCGGAAAAGGGACGTGCTTATATCGAAGAGAATATCCTGTTTCACCACAAAACTCTTCCCATGGGAGAGTGCGCGATCGGAACGAATACAACTGCCTACGCAGAAGGAATCCGCTATGGCATCACGGACCGGCTTCCGATTCTGATTGCGGAGAAGACAGGGCCTCACTTTGCGGTAGGAGATACCTGCTACAGCGATGAGGAGGAGAATGAGAGCTTCAACCCGGACGGAAAGCGGATTGTTGCGAAGGAGAATGACTTCTCAAGACTTCGGGATACCGAGCCGGAAAAGGCGTATTTTGGCTGCCACACGGATATTACCATTCCGTTTGCGGAGCTTGGAGGGATCGAAGCGATTCATAAAGACGGCACATCGGAAATGATTCTGGAGAATGGTCGATTTGTTCTTCCCGGGACAGAGGAGTTGAACGCTCCCCTGGATTCCCTGAAGGAGAACTGAAAGAGAACTGAAAGAGATTGCTGAATGGAGGTGCATATGGCAACAGTAGGTATCGTAATGGGGTCGGATTCCGACATGAGCGTAATGAGCAAGGCAGCGGAGGTGCTGGATCAGTTCGGCATCAGCTATGAGATGCACATCATCTCGGCACACCGTGAGCCCGATGTTTTCTTCGAATGGGCGAAGGGCGCCGAGGAGCGCGGCATCAAGGTCATTATTGCAGGAGCAGGAATGGCAGCTCATCTTCCGGGAATGTGCGCTGCGCTTTTCCCGATGCCGGTCATCGGAATTCCGATGCATACGACGTCTCTCGGCGGAAGAGATTCTCTCTACAGCATTGTGCAGATGCCGAGCGGCATTCCGGTTGCGACGGTAGCAATCGGCGGCGGCAAGAATGCGGGCATTCTCGCTGCAAAGATTCTGGCAGTTTCGGATGAAGCGCTGCTTGCGAAGCTGAAGGACTTCACGGCGTCCATGGAGGCAGAGGTAAAGGCGAAGGACGAGAAGCTGCAGGAGACCGGTTACAAGGGATATGCAAAATAACTCATCGGTATTGTTATAAACAGGGATAACCAAAGGAGGAGCATTCATGGCACTTGATTACAAATCATCCGGCGTAGACGTTGAGGCAGGCTACAAATCGGTAGAACTTATGAAGCAGTATGTGAAAACCACCATGCGTCCGGAGGTACTGGGAGGACTCGGCGGATTTTCCGGCGCATTTGATCTTTCACAGATCAGCAAGATGAAGAATCCGGTTCTGCTCTCCGGAACCGATGGAGTCGGAACCAAGCAGAAGCTGGCATTCCTGATGGATCGTCATGATACCGTAGGAATTGACTGCGTTGCCATGTGCGTCAATGACGTTGCGTGTGCGGGCGGAGATCCTCTGTTTTTCCTGGATTATATTGCATGCGGAAAGAACATTCCGGAGAAAATTGCGACCATCGTAAAGGGCGTTGCAGAGGGCTGCGTACAGGCTGACAGCGCGCTTCTTGGCGGTGAGACGGCAGAGCATCCCGGGATTATGCCGGATGAGGAATATGATCTTGCAGGCTTCTCCGTGGGCGTTGTGGAGAAGGAGGAAATGATCACCGGACAGGACATCAAGGCGGGCGACATGCTGATCGGCATTGCCTCCAGCGGCGTTCATTCCAACGGCTTTTCCCTGGTCCGGAAGGTGTTCGATATTGAGAGCAGAGAGGTTCTGGAGAAGACCTATGAAGAGCTTGGCGGCGCAAGACTTGGCGACGTTCTTCTGACACCGACAAGAATTTACGTTCATGCGATGAAGGCAATCCGCGAGGCAGGTGTCCGGGTCAAGGGCTGCAGCCACGTGACAGGCGGCGGTTTTTATGAGAACATTCCGCGCATGCTTCCGGACGGAACGGTGGCCCGGATTCAGAAGAACAGCTATCCGATCCCGGCTATTTTCCCGCTGATGCAGAAGGTCGGCGAAATTGACGAGCATGTTATGTACAACACCTTCAACATGGGAATCGGTCTGTGCCTTGCCATTGATCCGAAGGATAAGGACAAGGTGATTGCGGCTGCGGAGTCTGCAGGCGATCATGCCTATGTGATCGGTGAGATTGTTGCGGCAGAGGATGCTGCGCATGTGGATGCAGGCGGCAATACGAAGGCAGAGAGCAGAAAGGGCGTTGAGTTATGCTGAAGCTGACGGTTCTCGTTTCAGGCGGCGGCACAAACCTGCAGGCAATCATTGACCGGATTGCGGATGGAAGCATTCACGGAGCAGAGATTGTCCGTGTGATTTCCAACAACCCGGGCGTGTATGCGCTCGAGCGGGCGGAGAAGGCAGGGATCCCTTCCCAGGTCCTTTCTCCGAAGGATTTCGCATCCAGAGAGGAATTTAACGATGCGCTTCTTGCGGCACTTCAGGCTTCCGGAGCGGATCTTGTAGTTCTTGCGGGGTGCCTTGTGGCGATTCCGCCGCAGGTGGTAAAGGCGTATCCGAATCGGATCATCAACATTCATCCTGCACTGATTCCGTCCTTCTGCGGAAAGGGCTTTTACGGGCTGCACGTGCACGAGAAGGTTCTTGAGCGCGGCGTCAAGGTGACAGGCGCGACGGTTCATTTTGTGGACGAGGATCTGGACCACGGGAAGATTCTTCTGCAGAAGGCGGTGGAGATTCCGGACGGAATCACACCGGAGGAGCTGCAGCAGAAGGTGATGAAGGAAGCGGAGTGGATCATTCTTCCGAAGGCAATTGATATGATTGCAGATGGACAGATTCCGATTGGAGAGTAAGGAAGAGAAAATGCTGCAGGAAGGCTGCGGCAGCGGAGGCTGATTATGAAGGTACTTTTGATTGGAGGAGGCGGACGCGAGCATGCGATTGCGGCGTCCATCATGAAATCAAAGCGGGTTGAGAAGCTCTACTGTGCACCGGGAAATGCCGGAATTGCGAGAATTGCGGAGTGTGCACCGATCGGCGTCATGGAGTTTGACCGCCTGATTGCATTTGCAAAGGAGAAGGAGATTGATCTTGCGGTATGCAGCCAGGACGATCCTCTGTGCGCCGGAATTGTTGATGCGTTTGAAGCGGCGGGCCTTAAGATCTTCGGAACCAGGAAAAATGCGGCCATCATTGAAGGCAGCAAGGCATTTTCCAAGGACCTTATGAAAAAATACGGAATTCCCACGGCGGCGTATGAGACCTTTACGGATCCGGATGCTGCCATCTCGTATCTGGAGACGGCAAAGCTTCCGATTGTCCTGAAGGCAGACGGTCTTGCTCTCGGAAAGGGGGTTCTGATCTGCAATACGCTGGAGGAAGCGAAGGAAGGCGTGCGCACGATCATGCTGGATAAGAAGTTTGGCTCTGCCGGCAATGAGCTTGTCATCGAGGAATTCATGACCGGGCGTGAGGTGTCCGCACTGGCCTTTGTGGACGGGAAGAACTATCGTCTCATGAGCTCCTCGCAGGATCATAAGAGAATCGGAGATGGAGACACCGGTCTGAATACCGGCGGAATGGGAACGTTTTCCCCCAGCCCGTTCTTTACCAAAGATGTGGAGGATATCTGCAGGAAGACCATTTTCCAGCCGACCGTGGATGCAATGCGGGAGGAAGGAAGAGAATTCAAGGGCGTCCTTTATTTTGGTCTGATGCTGACGGCGGATGGTCCGAAGGTTGTTGAGTACAACACGCGCTTTGGCGATCCGGAGACACAGGTGGTTCTGCCCAGAATGGAAACCGATATTATCGATGTCTTTGAAGCCTGCATGAACGGGACACTGGATCAGATCGATCTGAAATTCTCGGACAATGCGGCAGTCTGCGTTGTTCTGGCAAGCGGTGGCTATCCGTCCTCCTATGAGAAGGGGAAGGTTATCACGGGGCTTGAGAACTTCGATGGCAGGGACGATCTGTTCTGCTTCCATGCGGGAACAAAGTTTGATGAGAACGGCGAGACCGTAACAAGCGGCGGACGCGTTCTTGGCGTGACAGCACTAGCGGGAACCCTGAAGGAAGCAAGGGCAAAAGCCTACGAAGCCGTGAAGCTGGTATCCTTTGACAAGGCGTACTATCGGCATGACATCGGCAAGGCCATTGACCAGGCCTGAAGAAAAGGGTGCTTTTTCAGAAAAAATGTGATAATCTACATCTATCTGTGTAATGTTGCAAGTCACATATTTCTAACCGTATGTTGCCGCAGAAGCGGCAGGGAAGGTAATCATGAAATCAAAACTGAATCGAATCAGAACGATTGCCGCAGCGGCAGCTCTGTCTGCAGCAGTATCGTTCGCAACGCCTGCCTTTGGACTTGTTTCTCTGGCAGCAACCGGTACGGTAACCGGCAGTGACATCAACGTACGGAGCGAAGCAAGCTCCTCCTCCAGCCAGGTCGGCACCGTAACAACAGGGGATACGGTAACCGTTGGAGAGACGGCAACCGACGATTCCGGAGCAACCTGGTATCAGGTGACATTAAGCAATGGAACGACAGGCTACGTCCGCGGCGATTTCCTGACGGTATCCGAGGATGAGACTTCTTCGGAGGAAGCATCTACGGAAGAAACCGAGGCGTCTACCGAAGCAAACACTGAAGCTACGGATGAGGCTGCAGCGAATGCCGCGCAGGCAGCAGAGCAGGATACCGGCGGATATCAGGTGGTGCTTGCTCCCGATGAGAATGGGGAGGACACCTATTATCTGTATGACAACAATGCCGGCCAGAGAATGAAGATTTCGGACATCGGCAAGCTTCAGGATGATGTTACCGCTGCCAATAAGGAGGCGGCTTCGGTCAAGGCGAAGTACAGAGTCTTCCTCGTAGCTCTTGCCGCAGCGGCAGCGATTCTTGCTGTCATTTGCATTGTTCTGGTGCTGAAGCTTAAGGATGCACTGGCAAACGGACGCAGAGAGCGCGACCTGACGATGGAGCGCAGAGATCAGAGAAGAAACAACAGCAGAGCGGACAGCGTGGAGTCCCTTCGTGCAAGAGAACGCGGCAACGGCACAGCTCCGAGAGGCGGAAGGGGCCGCGAGGACGCCTATGCTTCCGGTGCAAGAAGACTGGATCGCGGCGAGGATCCCAGAGATCCGAGAGCGGCCCGTCCGGCAGCAAGACCGGTTCGTCCTTCCGGAGATGACGGATACGGAGTAAGACCTGCAGCCCGTCCGGCAGCTCCTGCAAGAGACGGCGAGGACAGACCGGTCAGGCCGGCAGCGCGTCCGGTATCCCGTCCGGCGGCAAGACCGGAGGGCGGTGTGCGCACGGATCGTCCGGCACGTCCCGCAGAGGATTCTGCTGCAAGACGTCCGGCAGCTCCGGCAAGGAAGCAGCCTGCGAAGAACTTCGCAGATGATGACTTCGACTATGATTTCCTGAAGCTGGATGACAAGGACGAATAAGATTTTCGGAGAAAAGTCTTTGACGGACCTTTGATTCCATATTGACGAAATCACCACTGGTTGAATGTGAGCGCCATGTGTTATACAATGTATAGCACATGGCGCTTTTTTTGCTTATGCGCCTTTTATGGACAGGATTGTCTGCTGCGGCTCTTTGGCAGCGGATGGGAAAGGACGAGAGTATGCTGATTGAGATTGATTTCAGCAGCGATGAGGCAATTTATCAGCAGCTGTGCAACCAGATTATTATGGGAATTGCCACCCTGCAGTATACCGATGGACAGGTGCTGCCCTCGGTGCGGCAGCTTGCGGATGAGATTGGAATCAATATGCACACGGTGAACAAGGCCTACACGGTTCTGAAGCAGGAAGGTTTTGTCAAGGTGGACCGGAGAAGAGGTGCAGTGATATCCGTGGATTCGGATAAGCAAAGAGCACTGGAGGCGGTTCGCGGGAAGCTTCAGGAGGCAATTGCGGAGGCACTTTGCCGGGGACTTTCCAGAAAGGATCTTCATGAGCTTGTGGACCGGATTTTTGACGAGTATGAAGCCTGTGTGGCAGAGGCTGCGGCGGGAGCCGGATCCGGGGATGAAGAGCCGGAAGATGAGTAAATGACGGAAGAAAGAGAAAGGTTTGGAAGAGTATGAGCATTCCTTATACACAAAATGCCAGGGAGGTTCTCCGACTTGCCGAAGAGGCGGCAAAGGAGAACGGAAGCGGATATGTCGGAACGGAGCACCTGCTTCTTGGCATGATCCGGGAGCAGGCAGGAGTTGCCTCTCAGGTATTGAAGAACAACGGAATTACCGAAGAGAAGCTGAAGGATATGATTTCCTCACTTCGTCTGGAGGAGGGAAAGACTGCAGTCATGGACCGGGACGGGTATACTCCCCGGCTGCGCGACATCCTGGATGGCGCCATGGAGCTTGCAGAAGAGCAATATCATGTGAAGGAGCTTGGAACGGAGTTCTTTCTTCTTGCAACCATTCTGGAGCGTCAGAACGTGGCACTGAAGCTGATGGAGGCTGCGGGAGCAAACGTTCCGAAGATTTATTTTGAAACGCTGGCGGCAATGGGGGTAAATCTGCAGGAGCACCGGCAGGATCTGACCGGCGATCCACAGCAGGGACAGGACGGCGCTGCCGGCGGAAGAAATATGCTGGAGATGTACAGCCGCGATCTGACCGCCCAGGCGGAGAGCGGGGCCATGGATCCCGTGGTAGGACGCGAGACGGAAATGAAGCGGGTGATTCAGATTTTGTCCAGAAGGACAAAGAACAATCCCTGCCTGATCGGTGAGCCCGGCGTCGGCAAAACGGCCATCGTAGAAGGACTTGCACAGAAGATTGTCCGGGGAGAGGTTCCGGCCTCGGTGCAGGGAAAGCGCCTTCTTACGTTGGATCTGTCCGGCATGGTGGCAGGCTCCAAATACCGCGGCGAATTTGAGGAACGCATCAAGGGCGTCATTGAAGAGGTCCGGAATGCGGGCGATGTCATTTTGTTTGTGGATGAGATGCACACGCTGATCGGGGCCGGCGGAGCAGAGGGCTCCATTGATGCCTCGAACATTCTGAAGCCTGCTCTTGCACGAGGCGAGATTCAGATGATCGGTGCGACGACCATCAATGAGTATCACAAGTATGTCGAGCGGGATGCCGCACTGGAGAGACGTTTCCAGCCGGTTCAGGTGGAGGAGCCCGATGAAGCGCAGACGCTGGAGATTCTGAAGGGAATCGTGCCGCGCTACGAGGAGCATCATCAGGTCCATGTGAGTAAGGAGGCCATGGAGGAGGCGGTTCGTCTGTCCCAGCGCTATATCAACGACCGCAACCTTCCGGATAAGGCCATTGATGTCATTGATGAAGCCTGCGCTGCGGTTCGCCTGAAGAATCCGGTGAAGAAGGAAAGTGACCCTCTGGCAGAACTTGAGAAGAAGCTTGCCGCAGAGGATGAGAAGCTTGCAAAGGCCGTCGTCGACGGAAGGCTTCGCGCGGCAAGAGCATCCAGAAAGCGCTACGACCAGCTTCAGGAGCAGTTTGAGAAGCTGCTCCGGCAGCCGGCGGAGCAGGCAAAGGAGAAGGAGCTGCCGCTTGTGACGGCAGAGGACGTTGCGGGCGTGATTTCTGTCTGGTCCAAGGTGCCGGTCAGCCAGCTCACCGAGAAAGAGAGCGAGCGACTGCTTCGTCTTGAGGATACGCTGCACAAAAGGGTGATCGGACAGGAGGATGCGGTAAAAGCCGTGTCGAAGGCGATCCGCCGCGGACGTGTCGGCCTGCAGGATCCGAACCGTCCCATCGGCTCGTTCCTGTTCCTCGGACCCACGGGCGTCGGCAAAACAGAGCTTGCCAAGGCTCTGGCGGCAGCTGTGTTCGGCGACGAGAAGAATATGATCCGCGTGGACATGTCGGAATATATGGAGCAGTATGCGGTTTCGAAGATGATCGGCTCTGCACCCGGCTATGTCGGCTATGACGAGGGAGGTCAGCTCACCGACAAGGTGCGGAAGAACCCGTATTCTGTGGTGCTCTTTGATGAGATTGAGAAGGCAAATCCTGATGTCTTCAACATTCTCCTGCAGATTCTGGACGAGGGGCATCTGACGGATTCCAAGGGAAGACAGGTGAATTTCCGCAATACGATTATCATCATGACCTCGAACGTGGGCGCCAGAAATATTGTGGATTCCCGCAGCATCGGCTTCTCTCAGAAGCCTACCAAAGAGCAGGAATATGAGAAAATGCAGGCGGGAGTCATGGCAGAGGTGCGCAAGATGTTCCGCCCGGAATTCATCAACCGTATTGACGGCATTGAGGTCTTCCATGCACTGACGCATGAGGAGCTTCTGCGGATTACCACGCTGCTGTGCAATGATCTGGCACGGCGCGCAAAGGAGCAGCTCGGACTTACGCTTCGCATTGCTCCGTCACTGAAGGAGCACCTTGTCGATCAGTATGCGGATCCGAAGATGGGAGCAAGACCTCTTCGCCGTGCACTCCAGAGCGTTGTGGAGGATGAGCTGTCCACGCGGCTTCTTGCAGAGGAATTCGCAAAGGGTGATTCGGTCACCATCGGTTGCCGGAACGGCAAGGTGACGTTTGAAAAGACAAGGACAAGAGCTGCCCGCGGCAGTCAGAAGGATAGGAAGCATGCCGAATAAAAAGAAAACAACGGCGTTTTACTGCAGTGAATGCGGCTATGAATCTGCAAAATGGGTGGGGCAGTGCCCCGCCTGTCATGCATGGAATACGATGGTTGAGGCTCCGGTACGGGTGATCCCGTCCGCAGCCTCTTCGTTTCGGCAGGGAAGGGCCGGGAAGCCGGGGCTCCTTCCGGAGGCAAGACCGGTATCCCTTTCGGAAATTCACGACGAGGGAGAGGTACGCTGGTCGACCGGATACGGCGAGCTGGACAGAGTGCTTGGAGGCGGCATTGTCAAAGGCTCCATGCTCCTTGTGGGCGGCGATCCCGGCATCGGAAAATCGACACTTCTTCTGCAGGTAACCAGAAATCTTGCAGAGAGCGGGCGCAGCGTGATTTATGTCAGCGGAGAGGAATCGCTTCATCAGATCAAGCTCCGCGCGGGAAGGATCGGAAAGGTCGGGGAGCAGCTGAAATTTTACTGCGAGACAGATCTGGACCGGATTACGGAGGTCCTTCTGGAGGAGAAGCCGGAGCTGGTTGTCATCGACTCCATTCAGACGATGAACAATTCTTCCGTGGACGCGGCTCCCGGGAGCATTTCCCAGATTCGTGAGACGACGGGGGTTCTGCTCCGACTTGCAAAGCAGATGGGAATCACCTTCTTCATCATCGGACATGTGACCAAGGAGGGAACGGTTGCGGGCCCCAGAGTTCTGGAGCACATGGTCGACACGGTGCTGTATTTCGAAGGAGACCGGTATGCGTCCTACCGGATCATCCGCGGAGTCAAGAACCGTTTCGGCTCCACCAATGAGATCGGGATCTTTGAAATGCGGCGGGAAGGTCTGTGCGAGGTGGAAAATCCGTCGGAATATATGCTCTCCGGAAGACCGGAAAATGCCTGCGGGTCGGTGGTCTCCTGCAGTATGGACGGAACAAGAGCGATGCTGACAGAGGTTCAGGCACTTGTCTGCAAGACAAGCTTCGGCTTTCCGAAGCGGCAGGCGACCGGAACGGATTATAACCGTGTGAGCCTTCTGATGGCGGTTCTCGAGAAACGTCTGGGGATTCCTCTTTCAGAATACGATGCGTATGTCAATCTGGCGGGCGGAATCCGGCAGACAGAGCCGGCACTGGATCTTGGCATTGCGCTGGCAATTCTCTCCAGCTACCGGGGACTTCCTGCAGGGGACAAGACGGTGGCCTTTGGGGAGATCGGCCTTTCCGGCGAGGTGCGCATGGTGACGATGGCAGATATACGGGTGCAGGAGGCGGCAAAGCTTGGCTTTGAGACCGTGATCCTTCCTGCAAGCAATGTGAAGGGGCTGAAGGCCCCTGCAGGGATCCGCATTGTGGGAATACGAAGCCTGCAGGAGGCGGTTCGGCAGCTGTCAGAGTGACAGGGGATATAATGGTTCCGTAAAGAAGCCTCAGGTGAACTGCTCCCTACAGTGAGGAAAGACGAAAAGCGGCGAGTAAGGTTGCAAAAGAGCATGGTCTAATCAATCAGATAAAGTCATGAAAAGGTGATTTCAAGTTTACAAAGCGGGACATCAGCGCTATAGTATTTTTGGTATATTTTTGTTTTTTTGGCTATATGACGTAAGGAATAACGGCTTTAAAGTGTTAGTGGAATGATGAGGACAATATGGCTGTAAAATACATCCGATTATGGAAACTATTGTTAGATAAAGGGATGAAGAAAACTGATCTTAAAACTGAAGCCGGCATAAGCTCTAATGTTCTTGCAAAGCTTGGCAAGAATGAATATGTCTCAATGGAGACGATGGAAAAGCTATGTACCTCTTTAGATTGTAATATAGAAGACATCATGGAGTTTAATCCTAAGAAGGAGTTGTGAGGATAATGCTTTTCAGTATTGAAATCTGTGCCGGTGCCGGAGGACAAGCACTTGGCCTGTCAATGGCCGGCTTTGAGCATGTCGCCCTAATTGAATATGAGAAAGACTACTGCGATACTCTGAAAAGAAATCGCCCGGACTGGAATGTTATCTGTGGCGATATTAAAGAATTTAGCGGCTGGCCGTATCGTTTTAAAATTGATCTGCTTGCCGGAGGAGTTCCATGTCCTCCGTTTTCTGTGGCAGGCAAACAGCTTGGTTCGGATGACGAAAGAGATCTTTTTCCAGAAATGCTTCGTCTTGTTGAAGAGATTGTACCCAAAGCTGTGATGATAGAAAACGTTCGAGGGTTCCTTGATCCTGTTTTTGAAGACTACAGAGAAAATATATTTGCCCAGTTAGATAAGTTGGGCTATAACGCTCAGATAAAACTTCTTCAGGCCTCGGACTATGGTGTTCCACAGCTTAGGCCGCGGATAGTAATAGTAGGCATTCGCAAAGATATAGAAAAGCAATTCAGTTATCCCGAACCTCATCCCGAAGACACGAAGACCGTTGGTCAAACGCTTAGTGATCTGATGAAAGCGAAAGGTTGGAGTGGCGCTGATGAATGGGCGGCAAAAGCAGACAAAATCGCTCCAACAATCGTAGGTGGTTCAAAGAAACATGGGGGGCCTGATCTTGGTCCGGTTCGAGCACGAAAAGCATGGCTGGAACTTGGCGTTGATGGGCTTGGTGTTGCGAATGAAGCTCCTGAAGCAGGTTTTGAAGGTAATCCGCGCCTGACACCTCGAATGATTGCCAGAATACAAGGGTTTCCAGATTTTTGGGATTTTGGAAAAAGAAAAACAGCGGCTTGCCGTATGATTGGAAATGCGTTTCCGCCTCCAGTTGCTCAGGCTGTTGGTGAAAAGATTAAGGAGGTTCTTGAATAATGGAATCATTGATAGCTCAAGAACGGAAAAGGTATCATGAAAGTCTTCTGCGAGAAGGAGTTCTTACCATCGATAAGAATGGGATCCCAAGTAATGCCGATAAATCATCAAAGCTTTCTGTAAGCATAGCATTGGGAATCGCTAATAGATTAATGGCTGAAACTCATGATAAATCTGTTGGGCAGACATCAGGTGCAAAATTCGAGCAACTTAATATGGAATTTCTGACAAACACATTTCCTCAGCTTCAGAATCTGAGACCAGGTGTATGGCATATCACAAAACTTGGGAACCGCAACTCAATGAAAACGAGTAGCTTTGCCCAATATGAGCATCTGGATTATCTGAACCGATTGACCGCATACGACCGAAAGCTTGCGGCATCAATGGGAAATGATTATATGGTAGCCCCTGATGTTGTTGTATATCGGGATACGGTTTCAGACGATGAGATCAATGAGGATCAGGTTTTTGTCGATGATACGGTATGTACTATGGCTGATCTGAGAAAGAAGAATGGCGGATCGCCTATTCTTCATGCATCAGTATCTGCGAAATGGACAATGAGAAGCGATAGGGCGCAGAATAGCCGGACAGAGGCTCTTAATTTGATAAGAAACAGGAAAGGAAATCTTCCACACATCGTTGTTGTTACGGGAGAGCCTATGCCGGCACGAATTGCGTCGTTGGCATTAGGAACAGGAGACATCGATTGCGTTTATCACTTCGCACTCTACGAATTGGTAGATGCGGTAAAAGAAATCGGTGCGGAAGACGCACTCGAAATGCTGAATGTATTGATTGAAGGAAAGAGGCTGAAAGACATCAGCGATTTACCAATGGATCTTGCAGTTTGAAAGTAGGGAAAAGAGAGTTACAGGTTAATCCTTTAAATTAAAAAACAGGAGGGAGAACAATGATTATGGGGGATTCTCTCAAAAGGCCAATTTGTTGAAGTGGATCGTTCTGGTCTGGTAGCAGGTTATGTAGGTCAGACAGCTTTAAAAGTACAAGAAGTAGTCGAAAAATCGCTAGGTGGCGTACTTTTTATTGATGAGGCATATGCGTTAACCTATTCAACTAGCGGCAATGACTATGGGCAAGAAGCAGTGGATACCTTATTAAAGACCATGGAAGATCATAGGGACGACTTTATAGTTATTGTAGCAGGATATCCAGAATTAATGGCACGGTTCGTTGATTCTAACCCAGGGCTTCGGTCACGATTCAACAAATATATAAACTTCGAAGATTATGATGTCGAAGAGTTCGGGAAAATCTTTGAAATAATGTGTAAGAACGCAGGATATCTTACAACAAGTGAGGCTTTGGAATATGCTTTATCGGTGTTTGAAAGAAAATATAAAAACCGAGGAAAAAATTTTGCGAACGCGAGAGAAGTCAGGAACTTTTTTGAAAAGGCAATGATGAATCAAGCAGATTGTTTGTTTTCCATGCAGAATCCAACAAATGAGGAATTATGCACTCTTGTTCTTTCCGACGTTGCAGGCATAGGATAAGACAGGACAAAGGCTCTCAACCGTGAAAAAGTTGAGGGCTTTTTGTTTGTCCATTAGACAGGATCGACGTAAGCGTTTAAATATCTGGTGTCTGGCGTTCTGCTCCTTCGGTTCCTACAATAATAGTCAGTAGATATTCACTCCATTTTCAGATCTACCGGTAGTAAATAGTGACTGCTCAATAGACAAAAGTGTTTTATTTACTGACAATAATGACATATTTATGATATAACTCAATACCATTGCATTTGTTGATATATCTGAGGTAGTCCGTCATGTATAAAACGCCTTCCGAGCACCAGATTTCGATTTTTGATTTCAACCGGAGCTGTGGAACACCGCTGGATGAAAAGAATGAATGGATCCGACTTGCAGATGCCATTGATTGGGCAAGTCTGGAAAAAGCGTATAAGAACGTAGAAAAGCCGAATGACGGAACAACAAAACAAGGGAAGGAGTTGCATCATGAATAAAATCCTGATTATAGATGATGACAGAGAACTGTGCGCTTTGATTAAACGTAGCGTACAAGCAGAAAACATAGAAGCTGATTTTTGTAATACCGGAAAAGAGGGCTTACAAAAATTAAGAGAGCAGGAATATCAGCTTGTGGTGCTGGATGTGATGATGCCCGGCATGGATGGCTTTGAAACGCTGGAAGAAATCCGCAAAGAGAACAGCCTGCCGATTTTGATGTTCACATCCAAAAATGACAGCTTTTCTAAAGTGCGGGGCTTACGAGCCGGGGCGGACGATTATCTGACAAAACCGTTTGATATGGACGAACTGATTGCCCGTATTGCGTCCCTCATTCGCCGCTACACCCGTTTTAATCATCAAGCCGGAGCTGTGCAAAAACTGGATTTTGATGGATTGCAAATTGACCTTGGAAATCGTTCTGTTACGACGGAAAATGGCACTTTTGAACTTCCACCAAAGGAATTTGATCTGCTCCTGTACTGTGCAAGGCATCAAGGGAAAATTTTGACAAAACAGCAGATTTATGAGGAAGTTTGGGGCGAAGAATATTTCTATGATGACAGTAACATTATGGCGATTATCAGTCGGCTTCGTAAAAAATTAGAAGTCAATCCTTCAAGCCCAAAGTATATACAAACGGTCA
>ERZ857629.687-NODE-687-length-44156-cov-6.114986_pt1 | contig 44156 bp, 42 predicted proteins | sample MGYA00519700_ERZ857629 | MGnify/ENA primary metagenome ERZ857629 (study PRJEB31778, sample SAMEA3449351) | human gut metagenome | biome: human gut; feature: human-associated habitat; material: faeces | place: United Kingdom | collected 2010/2012 ... | reverse complement strand
TGATAATAAATTTCAATACTATGTTAAAATAGCTGAATTAAATAATTTATCAATAGGACAGTTAAGAGAAAGAATAAAATTTAATGAATATGAAAGACTACATATTGAAACTAAAAATAAATTAATATTTCATAATGGATTTGAAGTAAAAGATTTAGTCCCAAATAGAGATAAAAATAATATCGAAATAGTTATTGTGAAAGCATTGCATAATTAAATTTGATGAAAAATTTTTAAATGCAAAAAATGGTCCCATTGGGGACTAAAATTCCAATTAGTGCTTACTAAATAAAAATACAGATAATGTTTGAATAATTGTTGCTTATAAAAGAAAGTTGATTAAAAACTATATATGGGCTAATTAATTATTCTTATATTAGTATTATTTAATATAATATATTGTACACTTTAGAGTGTTTAGATAGATGGAGAGTAGGTTTTTACTCTCTTTTGCGTAAAGTTTTGGTTGATTTTAAGTCAAATATATAATATAATGTTTAAGGAAGTTTTATCTTAGTTTTAATTTTCTTCCAGATTATAACTAGGGTATAACCGATTTATTAGAAAGGAAGATGAAAGATGGCTGTATCTAAAGAAAGAAAAGCTGAGTTAGTTAAAGAATTCGGTAAGGATGTAAAGAACACTGGTAGTACAGAAGTTCAAATTGCTATTCTTACAGATGAAATTAACAATCTAACTGAACATTTAAAAGAAAATAAGCATGATTATCATTCTAAAAGAGGTCTTTTAATGAAAGTTGGTAAAAGACGTAGCTTATTAGATTACTTAAAGAGAACTAATGTAGTTAGTTATCGTGAAGTAATTAAGAAATTAAATTTAAGAAAATAGGGCACTTTATTTTTAGTGTCTTTTTTTATATTTGTGAGAGGATGATGTTAGTGAAAAAAGAATTTAGTTTTGATTTTTTAGGAAGAAAAATTATTGTTGAGGTAGGAGAACTAGCTAAACAAGCTAATGGTGCTGTTTTAGTTAGATATGGAGACACCGTAGTATTATCAGCAAGTGTTATGAGTGATAATGTTGGAACTGGTGATTTTTTTCCACTTACTGTAGTTTATAATGAAAAGTTATATTCAGTAGGAAAAATTCCAGGTGGATTTATTAAGAGAGAAGGAAGACCTAGTGAATCTGCAACACTTGCAGCTAGATTAATTGATAGACCAATTAGACCAATGTTTGATGAGAACTTTAGAAATGAAGTACAAGTAATTAATACTATCTTATCTGTTGATCCAAATAATTCACCAGAGATTACTGCTTTATTTGCTTCAAGTTTAGCACTAGGCGTATCTGATATTCCATTTGATGGACCAGTAGCTGGGGTTATTGTTGGTAAGATTGGTAAAAAATTTGTTATTAATCCAACTGGTGAAGAGTTAGATGCATGTTCACTTACAGTAACTGTTGCTGGTACTAAAAATGATATTTGTATGATTGAAGCCGGAGCTCACGAAGCTAGTGAAAGCGATATGCTTGACGCTTTAATGTTCGGACAAAAACATATTAAAGAATTATGCGAATTCCAAGAAAGTATTATTGAAGTAGTTGGCAAAGAAAAGAAAAAAGTAGAGCTTGCTAGTATTCCAGAAGAACTAGAAAAAGAAATTAAAGAATATGCAGAAGAAGATATGCTTGCTGCTGTTCAAATTAAAGATAAACTTGCTTCTTATGCAAAAATAGATGAAGTTAAAGAAGATACCATAGCTCATTTTGTAGAGAAATATCCTGAAGATGAGAGTATCGAGAAAATAACTAAAAAGGTTGTTGATGCTATCGAAGGAGAAGTTGTACGTGATTTAATTACTAATAAACACGTTAGACCAGATGGAAGAGCATTAGATGAGATTAGACCATTATCTGCTTATATTGATTTACTTCCAAGAACTCATGGTTCTGCAGTATTTACTAGAGGACAAACTCAAGCACTTGCTACTACTACTTTAGGTGCTATTGGTGAACATCAAATTTTAGATGGTCTTGGTTTAGAAGACTCTAAGAGATTTATGTTACATTATAATTTCCCTAACTTTAGTGTTGGTGAAACTGGTAGATATGGTTCTCCAGGAAGAAGAGAAATTGGTCATGGTGCATTAGGCGAAAGAGCATTACTTCAAGTTATTCCTTCAGAAGAAGAGTTCCCATATACAATTAGAGTTGTATCTGAGATTTTAGAAAGTAATGGTTCATCTAGTCAAGCAAGTATCTGTGCTGGATGCCTAAGTTTAATGGCAGCAGGTGTTCCAATTAAAGCACCAGTAGCGGGTATTGCAATGGGACTTATCACTAAGGGGAAGAAGTATACTATTTTAACTGATATTCAAGGCATTGAAGATCACATGGGAGATATGGACTTTAAAGTTGCTGGAACTAGAAGCGGTATAACAGCATTACAAATGGATATTAAGATTAAGGGAGTTACTAAAGCAATATTAAAAGAAGCTTTAGCTCAAGCAAAAAAAGCTCGTATGGAAATATTAGACGTTATGGAAGGCGTAATAGCTAGACCTAGAACTGAACTAAGCCAGTATGCACCAAAGATTGAAACATTTAATATTAATCCAGAAAAGATTAAAGATGTTATTGGTCGTGGCGGAGAGATGATTACTAAGATTATTTTAGAGTGCTCACCAGAGGGTGTTAAAACTGTTAATGATAAAGATGCAGTTAAAGTTGATTTAGAAGATGATGGTAGAGTAATTATTTATCATACTGATAAAGAAGTTATTGCAAGAACTGCTGAAAGAATTAAAAATATCACTAGAGAAGTTGAAGAAGGAGAAATCTATACTGGTAAAGTAATTAAGGTAGAAGACTTCGGATGCTTTGTATCATTATGGGATGGATGTGAAGGATTAGTACACGTTTCACAACTTGCTCACGAAAGAGTAAATCATCCTAAAGATGTTGTTAAAGTTGGTGATGAAATTGTAGTAAAAGCCTTAGGTTATGATAATCGTGGAAGACTAAACCTATCTAGAAAAGAAGCCTTACCTAAAGACGAATCCAAAAAAGAAAAAAAGACTAAATAAAAAGAAGCATTACTAATTTTTGCTTCTTTTTTGTATTATAGAATAAATTATTGTCATTATAACCGAAGTGAAGATAATCATAATAAATGATGCAGTTAAATTTTCAATATAATTTGTTAATGTAATACTTTCATTATAAAGAGGTAAGAAACTTATTACTGATATATAAATCATTTGGTCAATAATAAATGATACTAAAATTGATATAATAAATGATATTGTTTTACTTGTGTAATCCTTAGTTATTTCAAATGTTATTGAAAAGATGTTATGCGTTAAGTAAAAGATAAGTACCGCTGATATCAAACTAATTAAATTTGGATAGTAAATACTTATATTTTTAATAGCAAGCTTATTTGGCGTAAAGATGTTTCTTAAACTTTCAGTTATTTCTTTAGTACTAGTCATACCACTTATAGAGTTTATTACTATCATAAATAGATAGAAGATAAGCGTGCCAATAACAACCTTTTTTAAAATATTTTTTGTGTTATCAATATTCGTTTCTTCATTTAGCCTAGCAGTAAAAAGAAAAGTAAATGCATAAGCTAGAAGAGATGCACTTATTGTAAGATGTGGTGCAATATATAATAATTTACCAGAAATAATAATACTTAGTAAGAAAGTAAAACTAAGTAATAAAACATAAGTCAAACCCTTTTTATTCATAATTCAAAAACTCCTATTCTTATTAAAAGGATATCACGAATTATCAAATAAGTAAATTGATTTTAAAGAATTAACAAAGTAAATAAAATTATTGCCCAAAATTAAATTATGTGTTATATTTATTATGATAGAAAGCAAAATAAAAAAGGGAGTATGATTTATGAAGAAATTTTTATTAGTTTTAGCACTTGCCGTTCCTTTTGGAGTTAACGCAATGGCTACCAGTGAGACCTTTGACATTGGTGATGAAGTAGTAGTAGCCCTAAAAGAGGGAGATACTGAGCAAACTGGAGGTAGAGCATTTCATGTACTTAAAGCTAGTGCTGCTGGCGAGGAAACAGTTACCTTAATATTTGATGGTACTGCTGATGAGCCAAGAAGTGATGGAGCTCCGACTAGCCCTGTTGTTTATGATGAGGTTACCCCTGGAGAGCATGAACCTACAACTATTTTAGAAAAAGCTTATATTTATAATTCTTTAATGGAAGGTACTAAGAGTTGGAGAGTAGAGTCTAAAAGACTTCTTACTACTGATGATTTAAAAGCTCTTGGTTTAGATAAGACTATTACTAAGGATTATGCTTGGCTTGCTCCAGTAGTTAAAAGTAGTGTATTACAAGCAGAGGATTCTAACTATTGGACTCAATCTGCTGCTGATGATAGTACTACAGATAGTCCAAAAGTATACTGCGTTACTGCTAGTTCAGATAAGTCTAACGGAGTATATGCTACCTTAGAAAGTAAGACTATTGGAGATGTAAATAATAACCCAAAATGTGCAGTTAGACCAGTTGTAGTTGTAAAGAAAGAGTACATCTTATGTAATAATAGTAAACCAAAAACTACCACTACTAAACCAGAAAACGTTGATACAGGAGTAGAAGATTATTATCTACCTCTTGGCATAGTCATGGGAGTTAGTATTTTAGGATATTTAGTATTACGTAAGAAAAGTGTATTTAACAATTTATAGCCTTCGGGCTTTTTTTTATGACTTTTTTAGTTTATAATTATAATAGGTGATAGTAGTGAAGAGAGTTATTATTAGTATATGCATGGTACTTTTTGTGTTTATTGGAACAACATTTATGGTTTCATATATTATACTTCATAGTGATAAAATCCTAACTAGTTTTAGTATAATAAGTGTTGATAATGTTAGCACTAAATACAAGATTAGATTTGAGAAAGCTAGAGCAGCAAAAGATTATGATATTGTCATATATGATGCAAATAATAGTGTTTTTTATACAAAGAATACTACCAAACTAATTAATGAGATTGATTTACCAGACATTACTTACGATAGTAAATATAAACTAGTTATTTATGCAAATGGTGCACATGGAGATACAATGACGGTTAGTAATCCTTATACATTTACCTATACCGAGCCAACATTTAGTAAAGATAATAACCTAGTACTTACTAATAATGAGGATTATACTTTAAAAATAGATGGGGATGTTACTAATAAAAGTTATAAGATTACAATTAATGATGGAGATTATAAGATATTTGAAGATAAAGTAACTAGTAATGAATATGTTATACCTTCTAATTTATTTTCAGGATTAAGTCAAAAGTTAGATGTTAAATTATTTGATGGAGTAAGCGAAATTAATAAGATTAGTTTATATAATAATATTTCACCAGTAGGAGATGTTTTAATTACCTCTCCAGAAGAAGGCAAAGTACTTAACTATAACGACATCATTTTTAAATATGAGGGAGCAGAAAATGCTGATAAAGTAGTGCTAGAAATTTATAATGGTAGTAGGCTTATTAAGAGTAAAACTTTAAGAAGTAATCGAGCTGTTATCTCTTCAGAATTCTTTGAAAAAAGTAAGAAATACACGATTAAGATAAGTGCAATGTATAAGGATTATGAGAACTATACAAAAGTTAGCACCGTTAATTTCCAGATGAATGAGAAAGATACTCTAAGACCAGTGTTTATTAGTAATTATCCTAAATATATTAAGAAGGGTACGAAGATTACACTTAATAACCCAAATGGAGATGGCAAAATTTATTACACGACTGATGGAAGTGATCCTGCAGTAAGTGGAGCTATTTATGACGAGCCAATTACAGTAAACACAGATTTTACTTTAAAGGCAGTTGTTAAAGCAAATAAGAAAAATGATAGTATAGTTTCAACTTACGATTTACATGTAGAAGAAAAGCCAGAACTTAGAGTTTATTTATCTCCTTCTAATCAAGATGGTAACATTGGAGTTAAAGAAGTTGGCTTTACTACTGAAGCTAAAGAAATGAATGATGTTGCAGATTACGTTGAAGCAGAACTTAAAAATTATGGCGTAAAAGTGTATCGTAATAATCCAAATGGTAACATTAATTTGTGGAATAGTGAAGCAAAATACTATAACTGTGACTTTAAAATTGCAATTCACTCAAACGCAAGTGGCTCACATAATACCTACGGTATTGAAACGTGGATAGATGAAGAAGGAAGTGCATCTTACTCAATAGCAAATATTATTCAAGAAGATTTAATGAGCATTTACTATAATAAAGATGATGAGAAAGCAAACAGAGGAGTTAAGTACGCTAACGGAGCTTTAGGTGAAGCTAATGATAGATATTTTCCTTTTGGATTACTTGTTGAAGTTGCACATCATGACTATAAAGAAGATGCCTTATGGATTATGAGTAATAAGAAACTTATTGGTAAAACACTTGCTGATAGTATCCTTAAATATTTTGACATTTTGTGACACTAGACTGTGCTAAAATAGCCTTGGTGATAAGGTGAATAATATATTTAATGAAATGATGGATGATTGCAGATATTTTAAGTTTTATTTAGTCATGAGAGATGTAATGTTACTTGACAAAAAAGATAAGTAATAATAAAATATTGTTTGTAAGAAGGTTGGTTTGTATGATTGATGATAAACTATTTTTAACACCAGAAGAGATTCTAAATAAAGAATTTAAGATTGATGCTAGAGGTTACCGTATGCAAGAAGTTGATAAATTTCTTGATATGGTTATTCGTGATTATACAGAGTTCTTACGTACAATTAAAAAATTAGAAAAGGATAATCTTGATTTAATTGAAGATAATAAAAAACTTCAAATGGAATATCGTAAACTTAAAAGTGCAATAAGTGCTAGTAGTGAGGGTGCCAATGCTAATGTTGATGTTCTTAGAAGATTATCTAATTTAGAAAAGATTGTATATGGTAAAGATAATTAATATTTTAGGCAAACGCTGCATTTAATAATGTAGAGGAAAGTCCATGCTCACAAAGTCTGAGATGACTTTAATGTTCACGCTAAGGGAAAAAATAACCTTAGGTAGCTTATGCTAACGGCTTCGAAATAGTCTAAGGGTAACTATGACTAGATTAGATATAAAAGTGCCAAAGAGACGAGTCTACTTGGAAACGAGTAGAGTGGAACGTGGTAAACCCCGTGAGTGAGAAACCCAAATTTTGGTAGGGGAGCTTTCTATAGTGAAATGAAACGATTAGAGGGTGCTTAGGCAAGATAAATGTTTGCCACCTTTTTTAAGGTACAGAACATGGCTTATTAAATATTTATTATTTATTAGTTAGGAGTTGACCGACATTAACGATATAAGCGAGGTACTTAAGAGTACTAGGGAAATGTCAGGGCTAACTTTAGATGAAGTTAGTAAGGATTTGGAGATACCTGTTCTTAGTTTAGAACAAATTGAAGACGGTAATATTGGTGCTTTTAAAGATATATTTCTTTTAAAAGATTATTTAGAAAGTTACGCTAAATATCTTGGCATCGACTACGAAGATGTTATAGATGAATTTAATGAATATATGTTTGAAAAGACTAGTAAGATACCGATGGAAGAAATTGAAAAAGCTGTTAAAGAAAAAGAAAAAGAAGAAAGTGAAAGTAATAGGATTGCTTCTCCTTATACAAAAGCAGCACCAATTAAAAGTAATAAACAGTTTATTTTTATGCTGATTTTAATTACAGTTTTAGTTATAATAGCAATTATTTGGAGTATTAAACAGATAACTGTTGGAAGTACAGGAGCAAATATTGCTGGTTATTTTAATAAATAGGAGGAATTATGAATTTACCAAATAAAATTACATTAGGAAGAATTATTTTGTCCGTTATAGTCTTAATCTTAATGGTTTTTCCCTTTTATGAAATTGGAGTTGTTTTTCCAGAATATTTAATTGCTGGAAAAGTTACGATAAGTTTAAAGTATATTATTTGTGGCGTGTTATTTATTATCGCTAGTGTAACTGACTTTCTAGATGGTAACATAGCTCGTAAGAGAGGCCTTGTTACAGATTTAGGTAAAGTATTAGATGCAATTGCCGATAAGATTTTAGTTAATGGTGTCTTAATTGCGCTTGCATGTGATGGAGTAATTCCTGTAGTAATACCAGTTATAATTATTACTAGAGATACAGCCGTAGATTGTATTAAGATGATTGCTGGATCTAAAAAAGGCGCAGTTGGTGCTAGCATTTGGGGTAAACTTAAAACTATTTGTATGATGACTGGGGTATCATTTGTATTCTTTTCAGATATTCCATTTAGTTTAGTTGGCTTTAATTTAGGTTATTATTTAGTCATAGTAGCTACGCTTTTATCAATATACTCTGGCATCCAATATTTTGTAGCATATAAAGATTGTATTAAACAGTAAGACGTGAGTGCTTACTTTTTTCTTGCTTTTATAAGTAAAAAATTTTATAATTGAATTGTAGATTGTAATAAGAAATTATATTCTATATAGATATGGAGGACATTATGGATTTTAATGCAGCTTCCATTTTAACTCTTTTTATTGGACTTGTTTTAGGTGGTGGCACCATTTATGCAATTATTATCTTAACTGGCGCTGGTGCTGGAAAAAAAGCAGAAAAAATTATTAATGACGCTAAGAAAGAAGCAGATAAAGCTAAAAGAGACAGTATTCTTGAACTAAAAGAAGAATCTTTTAAATTAAAACAAGAAACTGATCGTGAAGTTAAAGAAAAAAAAGCAGAGATTCAAAGTAGTGAAGAAAGATTACTACAAAGAGAAAAATCTTTGGACAAAAGAGAAGAATTACTACAGAATAGGGATAATTTGCTTGAAATTAAAGATAATAATTTAACTGCTGCTGGCAAAGCATTACAAGAAAAAGAATTAAAAATGGATGAACTTTTAAAAGAAGAAATGGAAAAGTTAGAAAAGATTGCTAATTTTTCTAGAGAGAAAGCCCATGATATGATTATGGAGCGTGTTGAAACTTCAATGGCGAGAGAGATTGCCGAATTTATTAAAGACAAAGAGGCTGAGGCTAAGTTAGAAGTAGACAAGAAAGCTAAAAATTTACTTGTAAATTCAATGGAGAAATATGCTAATGATGTAACGACTATTCAAACAGTATCTACAATTGATTTACCAAATGATGAAATGAAAGGTAGATTAATTGGTAGAGAAGGAAGAAATATTCGTACGATTGAAGCAGTTACTGGAGTTGATTTAATTATTGATGATACACCAGAAGCCATTGTTATTTCTTCATTTGACCCATTTAGAAGAGAAATAGCTAAACAAGCAATTGAGACTTTAATTAAGGATGGTAGAATTCATCCAACAAGAATTGAAGAAATATATGACAAAACTTGCCGTGATATGAATGCTAGAGTTACAGAGATTGGTAACGAAGCCGTTTATGAGTTAGGTCTTACAAAGATTGACCCAGAACTTGTTAACTTAATTGGTAAGTTAAATTTTAGAACTAGTTATGGGCAAAATGCTTTACAACATTCTAAAGAAGTTGCTTATTTATCTGGTATTATTGCTGGAGAGTTAGGCGAGAATGTAACACTAGCTAGAAGAGCCGGATTATTACATGATATTGGTAAAGCAATCGACTTTGAAGTAGAAGGTTCTCATGTTGAAATTGGTTTAGATATTGCTAAGAAGTATAAGGAAAATGATGTAGTTCAAAATGCAATTGCATCTCATCACGGTGATGCCGAAGCAACTAATGTAATAAGTGTTATAGTTGCAATAGCAGACACCTTATCAGCTGCAAGACCTGGTGCTAGAAATGACACTATGGAAAACTATATTAAGAGATTAGAACAACTTGAAGCTATTGGAAATAGTTTTGATGGCGTTGAAAAAACTTATGCTATGCAAGCCGGACGTGAAGTAAGAGTTATCGTTAAACCTGAAGAGGTTGATGATTTAACATCATTTAAGATTGCTAGAGAAATGAAAGATAAGATTGAAGCAGAAATGCAATATCCAGGAACAATTAAAATTACTGTTGTTAGAGAAACAAGAGCGCAAGAAGAAGCAAAATAAATGTTTCTTCTTTTATTTTGAAAAAACATGTTTTTGTTCTTGAATAATGTACGTAAATATTTTATAATTAAATAGAATAGAGGGTGATTTTTTGAAAAATAAAATCGTTAAAGTCCTTCAAAATAAAAGAGTAAGATATCTTTTGGTTTCTTTTGTTTTGGTATTATTTTGTTTAGCATTAAATATAGCCTTTAGTGCATTTACCAGTAATGCAGGTGGAGTGGCTGCTAATTTAAACGTTAAAAATATGACTTATTCTGTTAAGTTAAATGGTACTAGTGGAACAATTATTAAAGCTAACAAAAATGGTTTAACTAAAGTTAACACAACATTTACTGCATCTAATGATAGAACTAGTAAATATGAACTTAGCTATGATGTATGCTCTGATTCAACTTGTTCATCAACAATAACAAAACCAAGCACACTAACTGTTCAGTATTCTTCAAGAACCACTGATGCTTATACAGGCACGATTACTGCAACAGGTACTGTTAATATAAGAGTTGTTATTACAAATACAGCATCTAGTGATGTTTATATTAGACTTAGAATGAATGCAGGCTTTACCCATAATACACTTAATTTAGAAAAGAAGGTTACTGGTCCATACAATGAAGATGATTTAACTGTTTATTCATACATTGATGGAGCAAAAAAGGATGCTTTTCCAACTACTTCTGAGTATACAGCATCTGTTTCTTGCCAAATAGATGGTGGCGGAACAAGTAATGCTAGTGGTAGTGCATCATGGGATGGCTCAAAGTGGAACGTAAATATAACGGGTGTTGATACTGGTAGAACAGTGTGTAATGTAAACTTCAACGTTGTTGTTAATAAAGAATTTGCTTATAACGGCACTACTGGTTCTAATGGTAGCGTTCAGACGTTTACAGTTGCGAAGGCAGGAACTTATAAACTTCAAGTTTGGGGTGCTCAAGGAGGATATAGATCTCAAGCAACTAGAGGTGGAAAGGGTGGTTATTCAGAAGGAACGGTTTCACTAAAAGCTGGTGATAAATTATATATTTACGTAGGTGGTGCTGGTGGAAGTGGAACTTCTGGATGCGGTTCTACTATATGTGCTGGTGGCTTTAATGGCGGGGGCTATCGTTATAAATACTATGGAGGCGGCGGTGCTACTGATATTAGAATTAATAAGGATTCGCTTTATGCTAGAGTCATTGTTGCTGGTGGTGGTGGCTCAGATGGAGCTACAGGTAAAACAGGAATGTATGGTGGGGGAACCACTGGTGGTTCAAGTGATGAAAACTATACTTCAGTAAAGAATTATGGTGGTAAAGGTGGTACGCAAACTTATTCTGGATATTCAGCATCATACACAGTAACTACTCAAGCTACTACGGGTTTAAACTCAAATACTCTAGCTAATTATGGTGGCGGCTTTGGCTTTGGTGGTGGAGGAGTTTACCTAAGTAGTGGATATGGTGGCGCTGGCGGCGGCGGCTGGTATGGTGGCTCTGGTAATGTTCCTGATGGTTCTGGTGATGATGACCGTGGCGGCGGTGGTGGTTCTGGATATATTTATACATCTTCTACTGCTTCTAATTGCCCATCTGGTTGTTTATTAACAAGTACTTATTATTTATCAAATGCTTCTACAGTTAATGGTAATACTTCATTTACCTCACCAACTGGTTCAAGTGAAACAGGCCATTCTGGACATGGATACGCTAAAGTTACTTTAATTTCTTAACAAAAAAAACGTTCAATTTAGAACGTTTTTAGTTTGGAAAGTTTTTGTTATATTCCAAGTATGCCCTATATAATGGGGTGTCTTTATCTTCATGGAATTTCATTCCTTTTTCTTCAAGAAGTTTTTTTACTATGTAGTCAGTTAAATGGGGATTTCTAATAAGTAGAGGACCTATTAAGTAGGTACCGTAGAAGTTATTTTCAGTATAACCTTCATAGGTACTCTTTTTATTATCGGCATCTCCCTTAATTAGAGTAAATAAATGATTATTATCTATTTGAATAAGAGATGCACGATTTTGAAAACCTATAATGTTATCTTCTAGATTATCATAGTGCATAGTGCATTCACCAGTTATTCTTTCATTTGCTTCCCTTGAATAGTAAGGAAATAAGTTTAAGCCATCATATTCAGTATTATTATAAGTTAACGATTTACCAAATAATTCATGTGAGTTACCAGTTGATATAAATACTTTTCCACCTTTAATAGCACTTTTAATATCTTTAGTATATTTCTTAATATCTTCTAAAGTTAGAAGTAAGCTTTCTTTTGATCCTGTACCAATATAGAAAATATCATAATCTTTAAAATTAATATCATCACCAATTGATAGTAAGTCTATTTCAGTTTCAATGTTTTGATTTTTAAGTGATTCTTTTAGAGCAATAATATTACCTTGTTCCCCATAAAGATTCATTAAATCATAATATAAATGAGCGATCTTAACCTTCATAAGTATTTGCCTCCTTAAATAGTTTTTTCAACACCTCAGTCATATCAAAGCATACCATTGTAAATATTGTGCCATCTGAGTTCTCTCTTAAATATTTTATTATTAAATTAATGTTATCTACCATAAAGATTTTTTCTTTTGGAACACCTTCAAGTAGTAATCTTGCTTCAACATCATATCTAAATCTACCAATACAGAATATTTTATCTATTTCATCAGTGTTAAGAATTTTAAAATCAACGTCATATAACCATGAAATATCATTATATTTATATCTGCGACTTACATTATCAAAGCCCATAATAATAGTTTTAGGTCCTTTATGATTATTAATATAATTTAGTGATTGAACATAACTTAGGTTGTTTTCATTTTTGGATTCAAGCATATCAACTTCACGATTATCTAATTTTAAAGTCTTAAGTCTTTTACTTTCTAGAGTATTTTCGTTTAAGGCGTGCATTATTTGTTTATCGGTTAGTCCTATCTCAGATGCTGCTGAGTAAGCAGCTAGAGTGTAATAAGCAGCAAAGAAGACATCTTTATTTAATTTGACTTTGTTACCGTTAATAATCATTTCTTTACTTTCTAAGTTTAGTGCTTCTCCAGTAAAATCCGTCTTTCTTATGAAGTCTTTGGTAGGACAAGAATATACGCCTAAGTGTCCATAATGATAAGATGTGTATTTAAGTTTTTTATGGCAGATTGGACAGTAGGCTGCATCAACATTGTTACTGATTGGTTTCTTTAAATCATAAGACGTTTTATTAATTCCATATGTACATACTGGGCCTTTATGTAAGAATGAAAATCTATTTACAAAAGGATCATCAGCATTAATAATTACTTCAGTATTCTCATCAATTGAAGACAGTATTTTATTTAAGATAATTTCTGGCTCACCATTTCTTGCTGGCTGATCTCTTGTAATATTTGTAATAACTAGATGAGTAAGTGTACTTTTAGTAAACGTCTTCTTAATATAAGATTCATCCATTTCAAGAAGAAGAACATCTGCCTTTAATTTATGAGTAAAAGCATTTGTATTATTTAAAATTAATGTAGCAGTTCCATTTAAAACATTTGAACCAGATGAGTTCCAGACAACATTTAATCCATTATCTTTTAGGATGTGTGCAAGCATGCTTGTTGTTGAGCCTTTACCAGAAGAACCAGTAACTCCAATAACATATTTTGGATACTTAATGCTCTCAAGAACTTTACCATTCATCTTTAAAGCAATGCTTCCTGGATAGACAGTTCCATTTTTCTTAAATAGTTTACATACATTTGTAATTAGTTTACATGTTAGGATTTGAATTGTTGTTTTCATTATTTATCACCACTTAAATTATACAATAATTTGTTATTTTTACAAAGTATTTGTTTGAATTGTACACTACTTTATAGTATAATTTTAAATATAAAGGGTAAGTAAGGTGAGTATATGAGAAATATTTATTCAGCTTTGGATATTGGATCAGATTCTATCAAACTTGTATGTGGTGAATTTATTCACGGTAAGCTAAATGTTCTATGTGCAGAGAAGACTTATTCTTTAGGTTATCAAAATAATATTATAAGTGATAAAGACGAACTAATTTCTAGCATAAAAAAACTTGTTAATGAGTGTAGTGAAAAACTAGGCTTTAATATAAGGAAAGTGCTGCTTTCTGTTCCGGTAACTTATACAGATTTTTATTATACCGAAGGAAAAGAAGAAATTACTAGTGAAGACTACCGAGTAACAAGTGATAACATTATAAATGTTTTAAAAAATGCAGCCCGGGGTAATATTCCAGCAAATGAAGAACTTATTCAAGCAATACCTGTTATGTTTAGGGTTGATAGTGAAGAAAGTAAAACACCACTTGGACTTAAAGGAGAAAACTTATATGTTAAAGCAATGCTAGTAGCATCAGATAAAAGATTTATCTACGAATTTATAAAAGTCGTAAGTGAAGCAGGTATCGAAGTAGTAGATATTATGCATGGTGCCTTAGCAGATTACGCAAATTTTGATACATCACTTGATAGTAAAACAGGCGCCCTTATTAATTTAGGTAATACTAGTACGTCAGTCGGTATATTTAGTAAAGGCATTCTAATAAATAGTGAGATTCTTAATTTAGGTGGATATGAACTTGATAGGGATATTGGCCTTAAATATAACTTAAAACGTAGTGATGCAAAGATGGTTAAAGAAAAGTTTGCCTTAGCAAGTGTAAAAAATGCTAGTAATAAAGAACAAATGAAATTAACAGATAAAAATGGTGAAAATATAATAATTAGTCAAAGAGATGTAAGCGAGTTAGTGTCAAATAGGCTTAAGGAAGTACTAAAACTTGCAAAAAAATCGATTAACCACTTAACAAAGAAAGAAATTAGTTATATAATTGTAACAGGAGGATTGACTGAACTAAGAGATGCACCATTAGTAATTCATGAAGAGTTTGGTAATAAAGCTAGACTAGGAATGATTAATTATGTTGGTGCTAGATATAACGGGTATAGTACGTGCATCGGAATGCTTCTATACTTTTATAGTAAGTTAAGACTTAGAGATAAAGAATTTTGTATGATAACTGATGATGATATAGATACACTAGTTAATGGTGCTAGAGAAGTTACAAACGATTCGATACTTGGAAAAGTATTTGGGTACTTTTTTGATAATTAAAGGAGAGATATAAATGTTTGGATTAGAGATGGATCAAATCGCTAAGATAAAAGTTATTGGTGTCGGTGGAGGCGGAAATAACGCAGTAAACCGAATGATAGAGTCAGGAGTTAAAGGTGTTGAGTTCATAGTTGCTAATACTGACTTACAAGTTTTAAACGCTAGTAAAGCTGCTTGTAAGTTACAAATAGGTGCTAACATGACTGGTGGACTTGGTGCTGGAGCTAATCCTGAAGTTGGTAGAAGTGCTGCCATGGAAAGCAAAGAAGAAATTAAAGAAGCTCTAAAAGGAGCAGATATGGTCTTTGTTACTTGCGGTATGGGTGGTGGAACTGGTACTGGAGCAGCCCCTGTTATTGCTGAGATTGCTCAAGATTTAGGAGCTCTTACTGTTGGTATAGTTACTAAACCTTTTAGATTTGAAGGCAAAAGACGTATGGAACAAGCAGTACTTGGTATTGAAGAATTAAAGAAACATGTTGATACTTTAATTGTTATTCCAAACGACCGCTTAAGAGAAATTATTGATAAGAGCACACCAATGATTGATGCGTTTAAGGAAGTAGATAATGTTCTTCATAGAGGTGTTCAATCTATCAGTGACCTAATTGCTGTATCTGGTTTAGTTAACTTAGACTTTGCCGACGTTAAGACAGTAATGGCAAAACGTGGCTCAGCACTTATTGGTATTGGCTTAGGAGTAGGAGAAAATAGAGCTATTGAAGCTGCTAAACAAGCCGTATCTAGTCCACTACTTGAAACTAGTATAGATGGAGCAACAGATGCTATCATTAATGTAACTGGTGGAACAAGCTTAACACTATTTGAGGCAGAAGATGCTGCTGAAGTAGTAAGACAAAGTAGTAACACAGATATTAATATTATCTTTGGTGCAGTTATTAATGAAAACTTAAATGATGAAGTAATTGTTACCGTAATTGCAACTGGATTTGATGATATACCACAAGCAGATACACCTGCACAAGGAAGACCAAAATTAGAAGAAGAAAGTGATTTTGATATTCCCCCATTCTTAAGAGAAAGAGACAATTTTTAATTTATAACTTTATTCGACATCTTTATAGATGTCTTTTTTTTATAATAATATAGGTGATGCCATGACAATATACATAGATGTAGTCTTAATACTTAATTTTGTTATTGATATGCTTCTTATAATTGGTATTGATATGTTATTGAAAAGACACACTAAATTTAGAAAAATTATTAGTAGTTCTTTAATTGGTAGTTTATCTACACTTTTATTATTTATCATTAAAGGTAGTTTTTTGATGATCACATATAAACTTGTTATAAGTATTTTTTTAGTTATAATTGCTTTTGGCTATAAAGGCTTCGATTATTTTAAAGAAAATTTGTTTTGGCTATATATTATAAGTATTATATTAGGTGGTTCTTTATATTTACTTAATGATACGATTACTTTAGAAAGCAATGGACTAGTATTTAGTAAAGGAACTATCGGATATAATGTTTTACTCTATTTACCAGTTGGCTTAATCATTTTATTTAAATACATTAAATATGCTAAAAACTATAGATGTAATAATTCTAATTATCTTGATGTAAGCATATATTATAAAGATTTAATTATAAATGAGACTGGTTTTGTAGATACCGGTAACAATTTAAGGTATTTTAATAAACCAGTTATTCTTGTCAATGGTAGTTTAGTTAAAAAAGATATTTTATTTAGTTATATGCCTTATAAGGTTGTTGGAGGTAATGGACTACTTAAAATGTTTAAACCTGATAAGGTAGTTATTGATGGCAAAGAAGTAAAAGTATTAGTAGGTATTAGTGATGTTAATTACAAGGGAGTAAATATTATTTTAAACAAGGAGGCTTTATGAAAAAATTATGGAGTTTAATTTGTAAGTTACTAAAAATTGATACGAATATTTTATTTTTAGGTAGTACGGATGTTTTACCACCACCATTATCTAAAGAAGAAGAACTCAATTATGTTATTCTTGCTAGAAGTGGTAATATAGAAGCAAGAAACAAACTAATTGAACATAATTTAAGATTAGTGGTATTCCTCGCTAAAAAATATGAAAGTGCCGGCTATGATTTAGAAGATTTAGTTAGTATTGGGACAATTGGACTTATTAAAGGGATAGAGACTTATAAGCCTGATAAGAATATAAAACTTGCAACATATGCTTCTAGATGTATTGCTAACGAGATACTTATGTATTTAAGAAAGAATAAGAAAAGAAGGGCAGAGGTCAGTTTAGAAGATGCACTAAACTATGATGCTGAAGGAAATGAACTTCATTTAGAAGATATTCTTGGAACTGAAGGAGATTTGGTATTTGATAAATTTAGTGAAAAAGAAAACAAGATAACTTTAAGTAATGAACTTAGTACTTTAAGTGATAGGGAAAAACTTATTATGACACTTAGATATGGTCTTAATGGAACCGATGATTATACACAGAAAGAAGTAGCAGAGATGCTTGGCATTAGTCAGTCTTATATATCTAGATTAGAGAAGAAGGTTGTTAAGAAACTACAAGGAGCATTGCTTAAATAGAACTTGGAATTATCAATTGGTCAGTCGTGTCTGACCAATTCAAGATTTGAAAAATAATTTATGTTAAAATCTTAAATGTGTCACCAGTGGTGACATTTTTTAAATAAAATAATTTGATTGAAGAAGTTATCAATTATTACTAAAAAATAAAAAACAGTTGACAAAGTGTGGTTACATATGTTACCATTATTTTGCAAGAAAGGTTTGATAAAAATGAAGAAGGAAGGAAATATTAACTAGTAGTAGGAGGTGCTGGATAGATGACCAGTTCTCAAATAAAAGTATTATCTGAAATAAAAAAATTAGTAAAGTTAGGCAAAAGAAAATTTGCACAAAGAAAAGATTGCGATTATTTGCAAGATTTATTAGAAATTGGAATTACAGAAGAAGAAGCTTGGAATCAAGTTTTGTATTTAAATAAAAATTTCTGGTTTATAGATCCAAAACCTAGCTATAGTAAAAAATCAGATGATGCATTGCTATTTAAAAAGCAAATTAATGGAATTTTAGTATATATAAAGATTAAAATTGAAATAGAAAATGATAATGAAATGGTAGTTTGTCTGTCATTTCATAAAGATTGGAGATAATTAAAATGAAGTGCGATAATTGTTTATGTAAAAGTACATACGTCAAAGATTATGAGCATAATTATAATATTAAAGGAAAAGAAATAAAATTTATCTCACCAAGAAGATTTTGCAAGGAGTGTAATTCATTAGTATATGATGCTGAATTAGATAATGAGGCAAGTCGTAAGGCAATTGAAATATATAATAAAAATTATGGTATTTGTAAAGAAGATATTGTAAATTTAAGAAATAAATATAATTTATCACAAGAATTATTTTCAAAGATAATAGGGTGTGCAAAGAAGACATTAATTAGTTATGAAAAAGGAACGGCTATCCCAAATGATAATTATATGATAATTATAAATACTTTGATATCAAAACCAGATACTATTATTACTTTAATTGAATCAAACAAGAATCAATTTACAGATAAAGAATATTTTAGAATTAAAGAAAAAATATCAAAATTTAGTAATAATGAAAAGCAACTTTTTTATAACAAAGATTTTGAACCAAGTGAATTTAATGGTTATACAAAAATAGATAAAAATAAAATAATAAATTTAATATTAATGTTTGCTAAAAAGGGTGTATTGAAAACTAAACTGCTTAAAGAAATGTTTTATGCTGATTTTTTAAATTATAAATTTACAGGTGCATCAATTACAGGATTAGAATATGCAAAATTGCCATATGGACCAGTTCCAGATAATTTTGAAAAAATAATTACAAAATGCAAAAACGAAGAATTAATAAGCTATAATATAGAATATAAAAATGAATATGAATTACATAATATAAAAAGTTTAACAGAGATAGATGAAACTATATTTACAAATGAAGAATTAAATATAATTGATAAAGTTATTGAATTTTTTAAAAATTATAAATCAAAAGAAATTGCTGATTTTTCTCATGAAGAAAAGGCATATATTGAAACAAATTTTTCTGATAAAATAAGTTATGATTATGCTTTTGATATTGAACGTATAATATAATTAAAGATGAACTTTCACAAATATTAATTATGTGAAAGTTTTTTTGATAATGAAATACTAAATTTATGACGTGACTTTTTTGTGAATAAATAACAACATATTTTTCCACTATAAACTAGAGGTGAAGATAGTGGGTAAATATAAAGTTGATATTCCTTTTGTAGATACTAATAATATTAAGGTTCTTAAAAATGATGAGATGTTAGAGCTTTTTAAGAAATATAATGATGGAGATATGCTGGCTAAAGAAGAGTTAATTAATGGTAATTTAAAACTTGTTCTTAGTATAATTAAAAAATATAATAATGGAAAATATGATATGAATGATTTATTTCAAGTTGGTGTGTTAGGTCTTATTAAAGCAGTTGATAATTTCTCACTTGAATATAATGTTATGTTTTCAACGTATGCTGTTCCTTTAATTATTGGAGAGGTTAAAAGATTTATTAGAGATTCTAGTGCAGTTAGGATTAGTAGAGGTATAAGAGATAGTGCTTACAAAATCCTTAAATTTAAGGATGAATACCAAAATATTCATGGATTTGAGCCAAGCAATAAAGAAATATGCGATGCCCTAGGAATAGAAGAATATGAACTAGCCTCATCTTTAGAGAGTTTGATGCCAACTGCTAGTATATTTGATCCAATATATAATGATGGTGGAGATACAATTTATTTGCTTGATCAGATTGCCGATAAAGAAAATGGTATTGATAAAGATGACAAAGTTAGTTTAGATAGTGCTCTAACAAAATTAAATGATAGAGGAAGGCATGTTCTCATGGCTAGATATATCTATGGAAAGACACAAATGGAGATAGCAGACGATTTAGGTGTTTCACAAGCACAAGTATCAAGAATTGAAAAGAACGCGATTAGATACCTAAGAAGATATATGAACTAAAAGCATATAATTAGATAGGTGATTAAAGTGCTAATGAGTGATATGCAAAGTAAAGATATTATTAATACAAAAACTGGTGCTAGACTAGGTAGGATAGTTGATATAAACGTAAACTCAGACGGTATAATTAATTATTTAGTAGTAAGTAGTACCAAGATGATGAGAAAAACTGGGGATTATAAAATAACTTTTAAGGATATAAGGACTATTGGCAGTGATGTTATACTTGTTGATTTAGAATAAAAATAGTATAATTTTACTAAGGTGTTTTATGAGAAAAAAAATATTTATAATAAGTATTATCACTTTTTTGATAGATATGTTAACTAAATATTTTATTAAAGATTTAGTTATTATTAAAAACTTTTTTGAGTTTAAGAGAGTTATTAATGATGGCGCTGCTTGGAGCATTTTTTCTTCAAAAAGACTAATGCTTATATTAATTGGCGTGTGTGCAATATATTTTATTATTAAATTTATTAGTGACTTTAAAGAAAATAAACGTAACACTTTAGCATTTGGCTTACTTTTAGGTGGATGCCTAGGTAACCTATATGACCGAGTAATTTATGGTTATGTAAGAGATTTTATATATTTTAAATTTGGCACATATAGTTATCCAATTTTTAATATTGCTGATATTGGTATTGTTATTGGAACTATTTTGTTACTATACGCATGTTTGAAAGGTGAAGAAGATGGAAGTAGAAGTATTAAGAGAAGAAAGAATAGATAAATATTTAGCTGAAGAATTAGATATTTCTAGAAGTACAGTTAAGAAGATGATTGATGAAGGATTTGTTCTTGTTAATGGGAAAGAGGTTAAAGCTAGTTTAATACTTAGTGAGGCTGATGAATTATTTGTTAAAGATGGATTTATAAAAGAAGCCAGTTTTGAAGCAGAAGATATTCCAATAAATATTGTTTACGAAGATGATGACCTACTTGTTATCAATAAAAAAAGTGGCATGGTAGTTCATCCCGGTAATGGTAACACTAGTGGAACTTTAGTTAATGCACTTATGCACTATACAAAAAACTTAAGTAACAAAGAAGCTTTTAGACCAGGCATCGTTCACAGAATAGATAAAGATACTAGTGGTCTTATGCTAGTTGCTAAAAATGACAAATCCCATGATATACTTGCAGAAGGTTTTAAAAATAAAACAATAAAAAGAGAATATATTGCCTTAGTATGCGGTGTTATTGGAGAAGACAGTGGAGTAATAGATGCTCCAATTGGTAGAGATGCTAAAGATAGAAAAAAAATGTGTGTTACATCCGAAAATTCAAAAAAAGCAGTTACTCATTTTAAAGTCTTAAAAAGATATGAACATTACACATTACTTAGACTTATATTAGATACAGGTAGAACACACCAGATCAGAGTTCATATGAAGTATATTGGTCATCCAGTATATAATGATCCGGTTTATGGCAAAGCCTATAATGACTTTGGTCAGTTTTTACACTCTGCATCAATAGATTTTGAGCAACCAACAACTCATGAACATTTACATTTTGAGTGCGATCTACCAAAAGAGTTTCAAGATTTTTTAGATACACTTAATTAGTTAGATAAATACATGTTATTAACACAAAAGCATATAAACACCAAATATTATAAGGAATAAGTAAGCCCCATGAGTTATCTAATTTTCTAGTTTCAATAGTAAGAAAAATACTTGTTACTAAAGTTACAACAGTACTTACAAGTGATAAAAATAAATTATTCATATAGAAAAAGAATAGATTATAAGTTTCTACACCAATAAAGTTCATAATAAGAATATAAAGGTAGTCATTATTAAGACTATCTTTTTTTAAAATTCTATACAAAGTGATTGTAATCAAAATAAAAAGTATTGGCCAAATTATTACAAAAACAAATTTAGGTGGAGTTATTTTTGGAAGATATAACGAATTATAAAAACCAGCATCAAATGGGAAAAGAATGCTAGATACAAACCAAGGAATTAACAGCATTAGGAAACAAATGATTTTCTTAAACATAGTATTCTCCTTTACTAAAAACATTATTTGTTATAAAATATATATGCAAGAGGTGAAGTATTATGAGCGTAGCAATTAGTAATAAAGATGAAATTGTAATGCAACTAGTCCATTACTTTGTTACTGAAGAAGATTATGAACCAATAATAGTTAATGGAGTCAATAATGAAATATGGCTTGAAAATCTTGATGCTCCATATAAAGTTATAAGAATTAATTCAAATTACATACATAACGAAGAACAATACAAGTTTGATGTATTTAAGATAAAGAATATAGTTAAGCAGATTAAGAAGAAAACATTTTCCTTAAAGATGAAAACAATGAATATCCTATTGGACTTAAATGATGATATTAAAATTAATCCAGATAAAAATATCGACGTTTATAACGTTAAGACAATTAAAGACGTTCGAAATACGATCGGCGAAGTTTTTCCAAAGCTAAAGACTGCAGGTTTAAATAAGGAAAACGATGTTGATATGATTGTTAATATTACTAATGATATTAATGAAAAAACTGAAGAACATAACAAAGAATATGAAAAAATATTTAAACCTAAAAAGAACTTTGTTACAAATGCTCTTATTGCTCTTAATATAGCAATGTATATTTTATGCATTATTCATCATGATTTAGTCAGAATGTTTATTTTAGATGGAGATGCGGTTAAAGCAGGCAAGGTTTATTTACTTTTAACAAGTACGTTCTTACATGCTAGCATTCTTCATTTAGGATTCAATATGTATGCTTTATATGTTATTGGTAATCAGGTTGAAACATTTATTGGTAAGACTAAGTTTTTAATAATATATTTAATTAGTAGTATAACTGCATCAATGTTATCAGCACTGCTTACACAAGGATATAGCCTAGGAGCAAGTGGAGCTATCTTTGGCCTTATGGGATGCTTATTATATTTTGGATATCATTATAGATTATATCTAGGTAGTGTTTTACTATCACAAATTGTACCAGTTATCTTACTAAACTTATTCTTAGGATTTAGTTTTAGTGGTATAGATAATGCTGCACATATAGGTGGTTTAATTGGTGGCTTATTTATATCTATGGCACTAGGTTTATCCAAAAAAGATGATACATCTTCAAGAGTAAACGGCTGGATAATCTTTATAATTTATTTTGCATTCTTAAGTTATTTACTATTTTTTAGATAGTAGATAACTTTTTTTAAAATATATAAAATTATCAATTGATAATTTAAACCTTATGTGATATATTTTTATTAGGTGAGTGTTTTGGAAGTTACAGAATTATTAAACTTGGTTAGAAAATCTATTAAAACTCACAAATATGATATGGTACCTACAGCAAAAAATAGAGAGTCAAAAAGAAAATATGGTCTTACTCAACTTGATATTGAATATTTTATTTTGAGTCTTAAAGCAGATAATTTATATAAGGGACCAGAAGTAGATAGGGATTACCCTAATGAAACTTTATATATTTTTAAAAAAGAAATAATTAAAAATGTTGTTTTTTACGTGAAGTTGAAATTTAAGGATGGGGTAATCAAAATATTGTCTTGTCATGAAGATGAGTAGGAGGAAAATATGATAGATATTAGAAGCAGAAAAATAATAGCAAATGTAAAAGGAAAAGAAATTCCTTTTGAAGAATATTATGCATTTGATTTAGAAACGAATGAAGAAGTGTTTGAACGAAATTTAGAACTTAAAAATGATTTAAGGCTTTATGATCTTTATAAAAAAAGTGAAGGATTGCTTACTTCTTCTGATATTAAAAAAATAAGAAATAAATATCAAATGAATCAAAAAGAGTTTGCACTTGCACTTGGAATGGGTGAGATAACAATTCACAGATTTGAAAATGGTTCTATTCAGACAGAAGCAATTGATTCAGTAATTAGATTAAGTGATGATCCTAAGATTATGAATAATTTTTTAGTAAAAAATAAAGATAGTTTTGAAGAAACTGATTATAAGAGATTAATGGATAATGTTAGTGATTTAATTAAGCTTAGTGAGCATAAAGTGACATTATTTAATAAAAAAGATTTTGCTGAATATAATTTTGAAACTAGTGATGCTTTAGTAGTAGCAGATTATTTAATTAATGCTTATAATGAAAAGGTCCATAATACTCTTGATAAGGTAGATATAGATGAAAAAGAGTTTTATATTACGCCTTTAAAGTTACAAAAATTATTATATTATATTCAAGGTTTATCAAGTGTTATTTACGAAAAACCAGCTTTTGATAATAAGATTGTATGTTGGAGTTATGGGCCAGTTATTAATGATGTTTATAATATGTATAAAGGTAGAAAACCAATTAATAATGCTAGTAATAAAAATAACTTAAGTGTTGGCCTTAAAAAAATAATAGATTTAATTATTGATAGTTATGGTGAGTATGATGCTGAGAAACTTATTAAGTTAACGCATGACGAAGAGCCTTGGAAAAGTGCAGATATAAACAGTGTAATTAAGTTTGATACAATAAAAAAATATTTTGAGAAAGTTTATAAATAATTGTTTATAAATTATAATTATTTTATAATGAAATTGGTGATAGTGTGAAAGATTATGATGCGTTAGATAGTAAGTGTCCATCATGTGGAGCACAGATAATTTGGGAGCCTTCCATAGAAAAGTTTAAATGTGAGTATTGTGGTTCTTTATTTAGTGCTGATGAGTTTTTAAAGTTACAAGAAAATGAAGAAGAAAATAGCAAAAGAGGTAATGAGGAACTAGTTTCTTTTAAATGTAATAATTGTGGGGCAGAGATAGTTTCTGATGTTAATACTTATTCTACATTTTGTGTTTATTGTGGAAGCTCAGCAATTCTTAAAGATAAGATTAATAGTGAAAATATGCCAGACTATGTAATACCTTTTAAAATAACTGAAGAAGATGCTAGAAGTGCTTATAATGAACTTTTAAAAGGTAAAATGCTTCTTCCTAGAAAGTTTAGAAAAGCCAAACTAAGGAAAAAAATAAGAGGTATATACATTCCATTTTGGGCTTATGATATTACATATGATGGTGATATAAAATTTGAAGGTGTTGATATAGAAGAGTGGGAAGATGATGAGTACGAATATGAAAAAAGGAAATACTATGATGTAATAGTAAGAGGTCATTATGAGTATGAAAAGGTTTTATGTGATGCGAGCAGATTTTTTAATGATGATTTAATGGATAGTATCTCTCCATTTGATTTAAATGAGTTAATCAAATATAATCATGCCTTCTTATGCGGATATTTAGCAGACACATATGACGTAAGCAAAGAAGAATCTTTTAATATTGCAAAAGAACGAACTACAAACTCTTGCATTTCAGTTGCTAGAAGAGAATCTCCTCATGATGAAGATCATTATACAGGCGATAACTTAATAATTGATAAAAGTAAAACGTACCATCTTTATCTACCAGTATATATTCTGAGCGTCCCATTTAAAAAGAAGATTTATACATTTGCAATGAATGGTCAAACAGGTAAGTTAATTGGTAATTTACCTATTGGTAAAATTAGATACACTTTATCAATAACCAGTTTATTCATAGCAACCTTATTAATAATATTTATTCTTTTAAGTCTAACTGAAATGCCTCCAGAAGGCATATGCATATTATCTATTATTGCAAGTATTATAACTGTAACTATATATGGGTATATAATACATGATAAATACAAACCAGTTAATGCAGAATATTATGCTTTTGATTATTTAAATGAAAACAAATTAGAAACAGAAATAATTGAAGATTCTTATATTCATTCTAGTACTAGCAAAAATAGAAAATTAAATTCTAATAAAAATTAAAAAAAGCTATCCGTGCATGGATAGTTTTTAAAACTTTCTATATAGGCCAATTGCTTTACCTAAAATAGTACATGTAGGTAAAATGATTGGGTCCATTTGATCATTTTCTGGCTGTAATCTAATATGATCTTCTTCTTTAAAGAAACGTTTAAGAGTTACTTCATTTTCTTCAGTCATAGCAACAACTATATCACCATTATTTGCTGTTTTTTGCTTTTGAACTATTACAATATCTCCATCCAAAATACCAACATTAATCATACTTAAACCAGATACTTTTAAAGTAAAAATAGTCTCTTTTCTAGGAAGAATATCTGCAGGTAGTGAAAAATATTCATCTGGCTGCTCAATAGCTTCAATTGGCATTCCAGCAGTTACCTTACCAAGTAAAGGAACCTTAACGATTTCTTCATTCTTTGGCATATACTCATTTTCACCAGTTACTTCAATAGTTCTAAACTTAGACTTTGTTTTACTAATTGCGCCTTTAAGTTCCAATTGTTTTAAATGAGTATGGACAGTCGCCGGACTAGATAAATTAAGACCAGCACATATTTCTCTTACTGAAGGTGGAAATCCATACTTTACAATATATTTTTTAATAAACGTTAAAACTTCTTCTTGTTTTCGGGTTAGTTTTTGTTCCATAATTTCAACTCCTAGTCATATACTAGCATAATTTACTCATTATGTCAAACAATTGTTTAAGAGAACTTAAGAAATTCATTTACTTTTAAGTATGTGCGTGTTATAATCTTACTCGTGGTGGTGATAACATGCATTTACCTAATATGAACGATGCAAAAATTAGAAATCAAAGTAAAGTTAATTATATTTACGAAAATAGAGAAAGTAATGACTTATTTAAAGGAAAAAAGTATTTTATTAAAACTTACGGTTGTCAGATGAATGTTCATGACTCAGAAGAAATAAGTGCTTTAATTGAATCTTTAGGTTATATTAAAACTGATGTTTTAGAAGAAGCAGACTTTATTATACTAAATACCTGTGCAATTAGAGAAAATGCCCATGATAAAGTGTTTGGTTTCCTTGGAAGATGTAAACATTTAAAAAAAGAAAAGAAAGACATCATTATTGGTTTATGTGGTTGTATGGCTCAAGAAGAAAGTGTAGTAAACGAGATTAGAGAGAAGCATCCTTATATAGACATTGTATTTGGTACTCATAATATGAATGACTTACCAAAAATGCTTACTAATTACTATGGAAAACAAGATATCGAAGTTTATAGTAAAGAAGGAGACGTTATTGAGTTTGGTAATCTTTATAAGAGAGACTCAAATATATCTGCTTGGGTTAATATCATGTATGGGTGTGATAAGTTTTGTACTTACTGTATTGTTCCTTACACTAGAGGTAAACAAAGAAGTAGAAAAAGTGAAGATATAATCAAAGAAGTTAATGAACTTAAAGAAGCTGGATACAAAGAGATTACTTTACTAGGACAAAATGTTAATGCTTATGGTAAAGACTTAGACGATGTAAGTTTTGCTAGACTTCTAGAATTAGTAAGTGATACAGGTATTCCTAGAATTAGATTTGTAACAAGTCATCCATGGGATTTCACTGATGAAATGATTGACGTTATTGCAGAGCGTGATAACATTATGCCTTATATTCATTTACCCTTACAAAGTGGGTCAAGTAGAATATTAAAACTAATGGGTAGACGTTATAGTAAAGATGATTATTTAACTTTATATAATAAGATTAGAAATAAAGTTAAAGATGTTAGTATTACAACTGATATTATTGTTGGTTTTCCAGGCGAAACTAGAGAAGACTTTGAAGATACTCTAAAAGTAGTTAATGAATGTAAATATGATGGAGCATTTACCTTTATCTTTTCTCCTAGAGAAAATACCCCAGCAGCATCCTTTGAAGATAATGTTTCATTAAAAGAAAAAGAAGATAGACTACATGAACTAAATGAACTAATTAATAAATACTCTAAAGAAAGTAATCTAAAAATGCTTAATAAATCAGTAAAAGTTCTTATCACTGGAGTAAGTGAAAAAGATGACACCAAAGTATGTGGATACACTGAAAATATGAAACTAGTTAATGTAGATGCCCCAAAAGAAGACATTGGTAAAATAATAAATGTTAAAATAACAGAAGCCAAAAGCTTTAGTTTAGATGGAATTAAGGAAAGTTAAATTTAGGTTTAACTTTTTTCTTTGCAAATACCCTCCAAATGTTATATACTTAATATGAAAAGATGGAGGCGTAACATGGATAAAGAAATTGAAATAAAAAAGAAGAAAAGAAAACTAAGTATATACTATGGATTACTCGTAACAGTAATATGTATAATTGGTGTATCATTTGCATGGTTTAGACTATACCTAAGTCAAACTGAAAATAACACTATAGCATCTAGAACATGCTTTAATACAACCCTTACTGAAGACACATCTAAAATATCTTTAACAGATGCTTTTCCAATAACTGATGAAGATGGTCTTAAACAAACACCATTTACATTTACAATAAAAAATAACTGTAATAGTTATGTTAAAGTATATATTACAATAGATAGTACATACAGAGAAAGTACTGACACATCTTATTTAAAAGATAACTATATGAAAGTAAACATATCACCTAAAGGAACAACAACTAGTAAGTCAGTAATACTAGGAAGTCAAACATTAACAGACTTAGAAAATAATAGAAAAGGTTATATTATAGTTAGCACAGACTTAAAAGCAAATGAAGAAAAAAGTTATGATTTAAGAGTATGGATGGATAGTGCAGTAACAACAGAACAAGGCTTAAATAAGAACTGGTCTGGTAAAATAGTAGTAGTAAGTAATGCAGCAGAATTACCTGCAGCACCTAATGGATGGTATGAGGCTGGAAATGGCACTCTACTTGCATCATTAAGAAATAGCATAGAAATCTCTGAACCTATAACCATACCAGGAAAAGAAGTTAGTGCTCATACATTAGATGATATAGTTGATACAACAACAACATTTTTAGATACAGCATACCAAGCATATTATGTAACATATGGTACTGGTTGGGAAGCAACTGGTGCAAAGTTTAATTTAACTGGAACAGCAGTAACTAGTAATACATATGCTAATTCATATTCAAGTTTAGTAGGTAAATATTTGACTTCTGAAAGTCAATATGATTTTGGCTCAAGAACTGCGGGAACTATGGTGACTACAACTAATTTAGATAGTGTGTATTATGTAGTAAGCGCTACACAAAATAGTTTTACTTATAAAAAGCTCTTTTCAAATAAAAATACAACTGAAGCATTACTTGCTAGTACTCCTGATGATAATGGAACATCTTATTACTTTAGAGGGGCTGTAACAAATAACTATGTAGAGTTTGCTAATAAGTGCTGGAGAATAGTAAGAGTTGGTGGAGATGGTTCAGTTAAACTTATTTTACATAATGATAATACTGCAAAAACAGCTAATCCTTGTAATTCTGTAAATAATAGTAATGATGCAGCACTTGCAAGATATTCTGGTACTACATATACAAGTAAATTTAATCCAAGTAGTGATGATAATGCTTATTTAGGATTTATGTATGGAACACCAGGCTCTAGTACATATGAGGCTACACACGCAAATATTAATAAGAGTACAATACTAACTAATTTAGAAACTTGGTATAATAACAATCTAAAAACACATGAAAGTGTAATAGATGATACTGTATGGTGTAATGATAAAACAAATGTAACAGATAAAAGTTATAATCCGTGGAATTATAGTTTTGTTAATGGTTTAGGATATGCTAAAAATGTAACATATTATGGTGCAACTCAAAGATTAATGAGTAATAGTGGTAGTGCCCGAGGCACGGGGCCTAGTTTAAAATGTAATGGTGAATTAAGTAAAATAACATCAAAAGTAGGCTTAATAACAGCAGATGAACTAGCATTTGCAGGATATGCTTATGGATTATCAAACTCAACAACATATTTACAAGAAAATGCTACAGATACTTATTGGTGGTCCTTGACGCCTGTCGGCTTCCTTGGTGGCCGCGCTGACGTTTGTTTCGTTCGCGGCGACTATGGCGACTTCAGCGACATCGTGGGCATCGCTATCGGTGTTCGGGCTTCAATTTCTCTTAGATCAACGACCAACGTAACCGGAAATGGTAGCAGTGAAACTCCATACAAAATAAGTATGTAAACAGAGCGAAATACTAAAAGGTCGAAATCGTGAGTCGCAAAAGAGGGACAAACAGAGGCGAGAAGTGAAAAAAATAGTAAGAGGATTTTGGATGTTTGAGATAGGTATGTGCTTGTCACATGTATAATTTTAGCTTTTGAGAGTATTTACGAACAAAAGCACTTTAGAAATATATTAATGCGTGCTATGATTATGTGAATAGATTTATAGTTGGAATTATGTTTGTATAGGAATGAAAGGGATTTGTTATGAAGAGTGATAATAGTAATGAACCTATTACGTTAGGTATATTAAAGAAAGAAAAGTCTAGTAAGCCTGCTTTTGTGCTTATTTGTTTTATGCTACTATTGGGGACTTGTTTCGGTCTTCCTTATATTAAAGATTATATTAACAATAATAATAATTCCTTTTCTATATGGGTTAGGGGGCTTTTAAATAATTTTACTAGTGATAATGAGCCTGCGCCTAGTCCGGTTGCTCCTAGTGATGATAAGAATATTTTAAGTAAGAGTAGTACTATTTCTTATCAAGGTATTAAGCTTACTAATTTTAGTTTAGAAGGTACTAAGATAAGTTTTGATATGTCATCTAATACTGATTTTAATTTGGATGAACATAAACTATTTTTAGAGATTTATGGTACTAAGGATTTACTTACTAGGGTAAAGCTTACTGGTAATGTTAATAAGGATGTTAGAAGTGTTACTAATAATTTATATAAACTTACTGTTAATAGTGGTGAGTTATATTATGGTAAGATAGCTAATCTTTCTTTAGATGATTATCCTTCAGTTAGTGGTATTAGTTCTTTGATGTGTACTTTAAATAATAGAACGATTACATATAGTTTTGAAGAAGATATTTTAAAGAGTGTTCATGATAATGTTACGAATAATGATACTAGTGATATTGAGGCTTATATGAATTTATTTAATAGGTACCAGGAATTATCTAATAGATTGGTTAGTAATGGGTTAGTTAGTACTACAGAGGAAACTGATAGTGGTTTTGCTTTTAATGCAGATGTTCTACTAAGTGAGAATATAAGGGAAACTTTAGGTGAGGATTATGATTATAATTATTTTTATATGAATGCACCACTTAAAGAGGTTAGTTATGATATGTTAACTAAAGGATTTGATTGTAAGTGAATATAAAGATAAATGATTTTGATGGGCCACTAGATTTATTATGGCATTTAATTAAGGCTCATAAGATGGATATATATGATATAAATATCGAGAAGATTACTAAAGAGTATTTAAGTTTTATTAATGAGCATAAAGAGCTTACTATTGATGGAGCTAGTGAGTATTTAGTTATGGCATCTGAACTTATTCATTTAAAGAGTAAGTTACTTCTTAATAAGAATGATGAAGAGGAAGATGCTGAATATGAGATTAACACTGAAGATGATTTAAGAAATAGATTAATTGAGTATGAGAAGTTAAAAGCTGCTGCTGATAGATTAGTTGAGCTTGAAGATAAAAGAAAAGAGGTTTTAACTAAACTTCCTTCTAATTTAAGTGAATATGCTGATAAGAGTGTTAAATTAAGTAGTGATATTACTTTAGATGATTTGCTTAAGGCATTTGAGGATTATTTAAATAGAAAAAAATTAGATGAACCAGTTAATAAGGCAGTTACTAAAAGAGAGTTAAGTGTTGAAGATAGATGCTTAAGCATCAAGAGTTATCTTCATAATAGAGGTAAAATTAACTTTTTAGATTTGTTTGATGAAGTAGATAAGCCGTATGTGATTGTTACTTTTTTAGGAATTCTTAATTTAGTTAAGTCTAGGGAAGCAGTAATTAGTCAGGAGTATAATTTTGGTGATATATATATTGAAGAGAGGTTATCATAATGAATAAGTTAGGTGTATTAGAGGGGTTACTTTTTGCAGTAGGTGATGAAGGACTTTCCATAGATAATATTAAAAGCATATTAGATGTTAGTGAGACAGAAGCTAAAAACTTACTTAGTATGCTTCAAAAAAGATATGAATCTGATGAGTATGGACTTAGAATTAGTTATTTAGGAGAGAACTTTAAACTTACTACTAAAAGAGAACATAAAGAGTATTATCAAAGACTAATTGAAAGACCCGAAAGTGATGAACTTAGTAGTGCAGCTTTAGAAACGCTTGCAATTATTGCATATAATGGGCCACTTACTAGACTTGAAATTGACCAGATGAGAGGCGTCTCTTCTGCGTATACATTAAGAAAACTTTTAGCTAAAGATCTTATTTATGTAAGTGGCAAAAGTGACTTAGTAGGAAAACCTAATTTATATTCAGTTTCTAAATATTTTTTAGATTTCTTTGGACTTGGCAGTTTAAGTGACTTGCCTAAGATAGAAAGTACACTTCATCCTGATAATGGTGATGATTTGTATTATTCAATGTACAAGGAGGATAACAATGATTAATAAGGATATAAGGGAGTTTAAGGCTGATTTAGATAAGTATAATGCTAGTTTAAATAATGCTGTAAATAAGGAAGAGTGTGAAAAGATTTATCATGCATTTAAGGATGTAGTTAAAACTTATGTTTATAGTGCCAATGATTTTTTGCGAAAGACTTTTAATGATTTACCTATGCCTTATGTTAAAAGTGAAGGTTATACAGGAATGTTTAAGCCAGGCGTTGAAATGCATTATAGAAGTAAGTTAGAATATTATAGTGAACTTGATAGTCTTATTACTAGTAAGGGTTTAAGTGAAGAAGATATGCTTTATGCACAAGAGGCTATATACGTATTAAAGTTTTATTATCAAGATGTATTACAATAAAAAAACAGACGAAGATGTCTGTTATTTTTTTTATGGCTGCCCAGATAGGATTCGAACCTATGAAATGTTAGGGTCAGAGCCTAATGCCTTACCGCTTGGCTACTGGGCACTGGTGCTCGTAATCGGAGTCGAACCGATACTCCTTGTGGGAAATAGATTTTGAGTCTATCGCGTCTACCAATTCCGCCATACGAGCAGTACATGTCAATTATAACACTAGTCAAGCGGAAAATACAATAGTTTAATTTTCTTATTTTTAATTTCAATAAGACCTTCATCTTTTAAATTCTTAAGTTCCCTTGTCATAGCACTTCTATCTACCGCAAGATAATCGGCTAGGGCAGTAAAACTTGATTTTAAATAAAGAACTCTAGCATTAGTCTCTTGATAAGAATTTTTAAAATATTCTAAAAGTTTATTTCTAATTGTTTTATTAGTTAGAATATCTAATCTTTGACTTGCTTCAGTATATTTTTTATTTAGAAGTTCTAAAAGATTTATTAGAAACTGAGAATATATTTGTGATGAAGTATTCTTAGGATTTAGTATAAAATGCATTTCCATAAATATTATTGTAACATCAGTCTTTGCTTCAATTTCATATTCCTTATTATTTAAATTTGAAATATTAGTACCCAAAATATTACCTTCACTAAGTTCTTCAATTATAATCTTATTTCCATTCTTATCTGTCTTTATTATATTTGCATCTCCTGCTATGATGATTCCAATAAAGTCATCAATTTTTATTTTACTTAAAATAAGTTCGTTTACATTAAAGTGTAAAGTATTTGCTTCTAACATTTTTAACAAAATGCCTTGTTTACTGGGGTGAATATTTTTAAAAAGATCATTCATTTTGATCACCTAAAATAATTTTATCATTATTTCAAAATTGTTGCAATTGCAACAACACTATTTAGTAATAAGACGTTATAATGAAGTTGTTAAATATAGGGAGGAAGTAAAATGAAAGTAATTAAAAGAGACGGACATATGGTAGATTATTGTCCAGAAAAAATTGAACAAGCTATTTTAAAAGCTAACAAAGAAGTCGAAGAAAGCGAGCAAGCAAGTAATACTCAGATAAGAAATATTATCAAGTATATTGAATCTTTAGGTAAGAAAAGAATCTTAGTTGAAGATATTCAAGATATTATTGAGATGAAACTTATGAGTATTGGTAAATATCAACTTGCTAAGAAATATATTACATATCGTTATACAAGAGAACTTGTAAGAAGAAGTAATACTACAGATTTAGCTATTAAAGAACTTATTGATGGAGAAAATGAGTACTGGAATACGGAAAATTCTAATAAGAATGCCAAGATAGTTACTACTCAAAGAGATTATCTAGCAGGAATAACAAGCACTGATATTACAAGAAGATTCTTATTACCAGAAGAAATAGTTGAAGCACATGACCAAGGAATTATTCATTTCCATGATGCCGACTATTTTGCTCAAAATGCACTACATAATTGTGATTTAATTAATTTAGAAGACATGCTTCAAAATGGAACTAACATTAATGGTGTAATGATTGAAAAACCACATAAATTTTTAACAGCAGTAACAATTGCCACTCAGATTATTACAGCAGTATCATCAAGCCAGTACGGTGGATGCACTATAACACTTACTCATCTAGCTCCATTTGTTAGAGATAGTTACAACCGTTATTTAAAAATATACAAAAATAGAAAACTATCTAAAGAAGATTGCGAAAAGTTTGCTAAAGAAGATTTAAAGACTGAGATTACCGCTGGTGTTCAAACATTCCAATATCAAGTTAACTCAATGACGACAACTAACGGTCAAGCACCTTTCCTAAGTGTTTGCATGTATCTAGGTGAAACTGAAGAATATAAAGAAGAACTTGCCATGATTATTGAAGAATTCTTAAATCAAAGAATTGAAGGAATGAAAAATGAAAAGGGTGTATATATTACTCCAGCATTTCCAAAACTTCTATACGTATTAGAAGAAGATAACATCCATGAAAACAGTAAGTATTACTACTTAACTGAACTTGCTGCTAAATGTACTGCTAAGAGAATGGTTCCAGACTATATCTCAGAAAAGATGATGAAGAAACTTAAAATTGATAAAAATGGTAACGGACAATGTTATCCATGCATGGGCTGCAGAAGTTTCTTAACACCATATGTTGATAAGGAAGGTAAACCAAAGTATTATGGTAGATTTAATCAAGGTGTTGTTACAATAAACCTTGTTGATGTAGCACTATCAGCAGATAAAGATGAAGAACTATTCTGGAAGATTTTTGATGAAAGATTAGAACTTTGCCATAGAGCACTTCAAATTAGACATAAACGCTTAGCTAAAGCAACAAGCGATGTAGCACCAATATTATGGCAACACGGTGCTCTTGCTAGATTAGGTAAGGGTGAAAGTATACATGAACTATTACATGGTGGATACTCTACAATTAGTTTGGGTTATGCTGGCTTATATGAATGTGTTAAATTTATGACTGGACACTCTCATACTGATAATGGTAAGGGTAAAGAGTTTGCTTTAGAAGTTATGCAGAAATTAAATGATAAATGCAAAGAGTGGAAAGAAGCCGAAAACATGGATTACAGTGTTTATGGAACACCTATTGAAAGCACTACATATAAATTTGCAAAATGTTTAAGAGAACGCTTTGGAATAATCAAGGGTATCACAGACCGTAATTATATTACTAACTCATACCATGTACCAGTATTTGAAGAAATAGATGCATTTACTAAGTTATCACTTGAAAGTGAATTCCAAAAGTTATCTCCTGGTGGAGCAATCTCTTACATTGAAACTCCTAATTTGCAAAATAATATCCCAGCAGTAATTGAAGTTATTAAATTTATTTACGATAACATTATGTATGCTGAGTTAAATACTAAGAGTGATTATTGCCAGAAGTGTGGATATGATGGTGAGATTTTAATTAATGATGATTTAGAGTGGTATTGTCCTAATTGTGGAAATAAAGACCATGACACCCTAAATGTTGCAAGAAGAACATGCGGTTATATTGGTACTAAGTTCTGGAATAAAGGTAGAACTCAAGAAATTAAAGAAAGAGTTTTACATTTAGATAATAAGGATGCATAATGGCAAGATATAATAAAATTAGAAAGATGGATATCTCTAATGGTCCTGGAGTTAGAGTATCAGTATTCATGCAAGGATGCACATTTAATTGTAAGAACTGTTTTAATCCAGAAACCCATGACTTTAATGGAGGCAAAGAGTTTACTGACGATACAATAAATGAAATATTAAATCTTTGCAATAATAGTTATATAGTTGGCTTATCTATTTTAGGGGGTGAGCCACTTCATAATAAGAATATAGATGCTAGTACAAAATTAGCGAAGGCATTTAAAGAAAAGTATCCAGATAAAAGTGTTTGGATATGGACTGGTTTTAACTTTGAAGACTACGTTATGGATAAAGAAATAACTAAATACGCTGATTTTATTGTTGATGGTCAGTTTGAAGAAGATAACAAAAATCCAAAACTTTTGTATTCAGGTTCTAGTAATCAAAGAGTTATCAATGTTAAAAAGACAATGAAAAAAGGTAAAGTAGTAGAGGAGAATAATTTATGAAATTAAGAGGATTTGAAGTTGCTAAAGGATGGGAAAACAAGGACATTCACATACCAATTAGAAAAACTGCAAACTCTGCTGGATATGATGTAGAAGCAGCAGAAGATGTTGTTATTCACCCATTTAAATTAGGAGATAAACCAACACTTATTCCTACTGGACTAAAAGCATACTGCCAGAGTGATGAATGGTTTATGCTTGCTAATAGAAGTTCTAATCCAATTAAAAGAGGACTTGTGATGGCAAATAGTATTGGCATTATTGATAGTGATTATTATGGTAACCCTGATAACGATGGCCACTTTATGTTTGCATACTATAACTTCTTTAATGAAGACGTTGTTATTAAAAAGGGTGATGTAATAGGGCAAGTTATTTTCCAAAAGTATTTAGTTACTGATGATGACAATGCAACAGGCATGCGTACTGGCGGATTTGGCTCTACTGATAAATAGGAAGAAATTCCTATTTTTTTTATGCTTAGTGTGGTATAATTCTATTGTGTCCTTGTAGCACAGTAGGATAGTGCAATCGCCTCCTAAGCGATAGGTCGGCAGTTCGAATCTGCCCAGGGACGCCATTATTGTGATTAAGAAGCCCTTTTGAGGTGCTTTTTTTATAAAGTAAACTAATTAGTACTTTAGTTTTAATATTTTGTGTGTTATAATCTTAGGCGAAGAAAAAACATGGTGAGAAAATGAAAAGGCTTATTAAGTATTACATGATTATAATTATTATTTTAATTTTATTTCTAGGGCATGGTCTTATTTTCAATCGTGAAAAAAGAACATACAAACTAGAAATTATTAGTTCTTATGGGGATAATGAAGCATATCACCCAAAGGTTATTACCTTTAATAAAAAGTGGAATGGGTACAAGTATTGGATGAGTTATACTCCATATCCAGGCGGTAATTCTGAATATGAAAATCCTCATATAGCAGTATCAAACGACTTAATAAATTGGTATGCCCCTAATGAAAAAAATATAAGCCTTGACGAAGTAAAAAATAAATATAAGAAAAAAAGATATAATTCCGATGCTCACATAGTATATAATAAAGATAAGGATACAATAACTTGTTATTGGCGATATGTTGATGACGTTGCTGGCAGTGTTACAATCTTTAAAAGAGAAACTAGCGATGGAATAACATGGACCGCTAAAGAAATAGTTTTATATTCTAAAGATAGACACCAAAAAGATTATGTTAGCCCAGCAATTATTTATGAAAATAGTATTTATAAGATGTGGTATGTAGATGTTTATAATACAATTAGGTATGCAGAAAGTCCTGATGGTATAAAGTGGACCGATAAAAATAAGATTAGTTTTAAGTATCCAGAAAAATTAGATACATGGCATTTAGATGTTATTAAAACAGATAAAGGTTATGAAATGATCGTTGTTGCATATGATAAGTGGAAAAATCATAATAAAATGGACTTATACTATACAATAAGTAATGATGAAATTAATTTTAAGGATGCAATTAAGATTCTAGAACCAGAACGAGGAACACTCAATTGGGATAACAGTGGAATATATCGATCATCCATAATTTATCTAAATGACACATATTACCTATATTATGGCGCAGTTGGAGTTACTGCTGAGCGTGGCATCGGTCTTGCATATGGAAAAGATATTACTAACTTAGTAAGAGATAAGACAAATTATAAAGACCCTAAAAAAGTTAAGAGATTAATTAAGAAGTTAGAAAGGTAATTTTATGAAGTCAAATGTATTATTTACAAAAGAAATAAGCCCTAGTGGATTAGTTAAAATTTATGAAGCGTTAGGGGAAAAATTAAATGGCAAGGTTGCTGTTAAATTGCACTCTGGAGAAGAAGGTAATCAAAATTATTTGAGACCAGAGTTTGTACGTGAATTAATCTATCATGTTAATGGAACTGTTGTTGAGTGTAATACAGCATATAATGGAGCAAGAAATACAACAGAAAAACATCAAGTTTTAATGGAAAAACATGGATGGAATAAATATTTTGATGTTGATATTATGGATGCAGAAGGCGATTTAGAACTAGATATACCCAATGGTAAGGTAATTAAAAAGAATTATGTAGGTAAAAATATTTCTAATTATGATAGTATGTTAGTACTTTCTCATTTTAAAGGTCATCCAATGGGTGGATATGGTGGAGCTCTTAAACAATTATCAATTGGAGTAGCATCTTCCTCTGGCAAAACATATATTCACACTGCGGGTAAGACTGATAAACAAGAAGAGTTATGGGATAATGCTGCAGAGCAAAATTTATTTCTAGAATCTATGGCAGATGCAGCATCAAGCGTAGTTAATTATTTTAATGGAAATATAATATATATTAATGTTTTATGTAATATGAGTGTCGATTGTGATTGCTGCGCTGTTGCTGAAGATCCTTGCTTAAAAGATATTGGTATTCTTGCAAGCTTAGATCCAGTAGCAATTGATGAAGCATCTATCAATTTAGTAAAAAATTCAAACGATCCAGGCAAAGAACATTTTATGGAAAGAGTTAACAGCAGAAATGGTATACATACTATAGAAGAAGCAGAGAAACATGGTATTGGTTCTAGAGAGTATGAACTTGTAAATATTGATTAAAAAAAGTGCTTGTATAAAAAAGGCACTTTGTAGTATAATTAATTTAGGAAGAGCACTAACCCCTGAAAGTTAGGCTTCTCCAGATTATAAGTCTTTTGAAGCTACTTAACAGGTAATGTTAGTAGCTTCTTTTTTTATCTAAACATAGCAAATGCTATTTTTAAAATAAATAAAAGGAATAGTATGATTATTATTTTGTCTAAAATTAATTTAAACTGTTTCATACGCATCACTCCCTTCTTTTTTAAGAGGGGAGAAGCCTAACATAGTACTCTTCAAGTAGGTATATTATCACAAACGTTAAACTCATGCAAGCCCTTTATTTATGCAGGTTTGCAGACTTTTAAAATCTGTGATTTTTGCATAAAAAAAGCACCTTATAAGGTGTCAATATTATTTGGTAAAAGCTTTTCTAAATAATTTAATATATCTTCCTTTGAATACTTATTATCTGTAATCCATTCGATGCCAACATTGGTAATTGCTCCTATATAAAATTTAGCAACAATGTCAACGGGGATAGTTCCTTTATTAAGCCCTGATTCTTGAACTCTTTTTTTGATATCTTTATTAACAACATCAGATATAATATCCATCATAACACCATTACGATTATTTACCATGATTGCTGAATATATATTTTTCTTATCTTCAATATGAGTAAGCAATAACTTAAGCATTTCCATATAATATTCCTTAGTATTCAGATTATTATCATTGGTATCTAAATAAGAAGTCAAACTATCTTTAAAAGTATCCAAAAAGTCAACTAAGAATTCATACTTATCTTCATAATGAGCATAGAAAGTAGACCTGTTTACTAAAGCTCTTGAACATATTTCAGATACTTTTATTTCTTCAAATGTTTTTTCTCTCATTAAATCAACCAGTGCCATATAAAGCACTTTTTTTGTTTTAATAATTCTTAAATCTTGTTTTTCGTTTTTCATAATTCACCACACCAACATTATATCTAATTATATACTTTTTGCAAGATAATTAGCACTTTGTTGCTTAAATATGCATACAAAACAATCAAGCTGTTGGATTACATACAAAATAGCAAATTAATAGTGCCTTTTTAAAATCTGTAGTCATATAATGTTTAGCGAGGTGAAAGAAATGAATAAGTTTAGTGATTTTATTACTAAGCATAGTAAAAATATTTTGATTATTACTATAGTTTTATTAGTATTTTCATTTATTGGTATGAAGATGACTAAAATTAATTATGATATTTTAGTATATTTACCAAATAATTATGAAACAATTAAAGGGCAAAATATTTTAACTGATGAATTTAAAATGGGCTCTTACTCAATTGCAGTAGTCGAAAATGCAAATGCAAAAGAATTGCTTGCAGTTGAAGATAAGTTGCGTGATGTTGATGGAGTAGGTGAAGTTTTCTCTATCTATGATGTGTTTGGAACTAATATTCCTCTTGAAGTGCTTCCTAGTGAAGTAAGAAATAAAGTTCATAAAGAAAACACAGATGTATTATTTGTTACATTTCTAGAAAGTACTAGTAATGAAAAAACAATTGATGCTGTAAGAGAAATTAGAAATATCACTAGTGATAATTATATGTTTGGTGGTATGAGCTCAATGGTTCTTGATACAATGGAGTTATCTGAAAAAGAGATAACAATATATGTAGCAATTGCAGTCGTACTTTGTTTACTAGTCTTAGAACTTTCCCTAGATAGTTACTTAGTACCATTATTATTACTTTTAAATATAGGTGTATCAATTATCTTTAATCTAGGGACTAACGTATTTTTAGGAGAAATATCTTACATTACAAAAGCTCTTGTTGCAGTACTTCAGTTAGGTGTTACAACAGACTTCTCCATCTTCTTATATCATGCTTATGAAAGTAAAAAAGGTAAGATGAAAAAAGAAGAAGCCATGAAACTTGCTATAAAAGAAACGTTTACTTCAGTAATTGGTAGTTCAACAACCACCATCGCTGGGTTCCTAGTATTATGTACAATGAGTCTTACTTTAGGTAAAGATTTAGGTATTGTTATGGCAAAAGGTGTACTTCTTGGTGTTATTACCGTTTTAACAATTTTCCCAGCACTTTTACTTGTATTTGATAAGTGGTGTGAAAAAACTAGTCATAAAGTAATTACTCCTAAATTTGATAAATTTAACAACTGGATAGTTAAAAGACATAAAGTAATCTTTGCAATATTTATTTTATTACTTGTACCTATTTATTTAGCTAATAATAAAGTTAATGTTTATTACAAAATAGATAAGACATTACCAGACACTTTAGAAAGTATTAAAGCAAATAATATTTTAAAAGATGACTACAACATAGTAAGTCCAGAAATCATTTTAGTAGATAGTAATATGAAAATTGGAACTATAAATAATATGGTTAGTGAAATTAAAAAGTTATCAGGTGTAGACTTAGTACTATCTGCTAGTGAACTAAGTGATTATGGTATCACAACAAACATGCTTGAAGATAAAACTAGTATGTTTAAAAGTGAAAAATACCAAATGATTTTAGTAAACTCTTTATATGAAGTTGCTAGTGATGAATTAAATGATGAGATAGATGATCTTAATAAAATAGTTAAAAGTTATGATAAAAATGCCATAGTTGCTGGTGAAGGACCTCTTATGAAAGACCTTATTACGACTAGTGATACAGACTTTAATAATGTTAATGGCTCTTCTATAGTATGTATCTTTATAATCTTATTTATAGTACTAAAGTCGTTTAGCTTGCCATTCTTACTTATTATAGCAATTGAAGCCGCAATATGTATGAATATGAGCATCTCATACTTAAGTGGAGTTACACTTCCATTTGTTGCTCCAATAGTTTTAGGAACAATCCAGTTAGGAGCAACCATTGATTACGCAATCCTTATGACAACAACATACTTAAATAATCGTAAGACTATGGATAAAAAAGAAGCAATACTTAGTACTCTTAATAATTGTGGGAACTCAGTATTTATTAGTGGCTTATGCTTCTTTGCAGCAACATTTGGCGTAGGAGCATATTCAAAATTAGAAATGGTTGGATCCCTATGTACTTTAATTAGTAGAGGAGCAATCCTTAGTATGATAATAGTTATTACAGTATTACCAAGTATACTATTAATCTTTGATAAATTAATTGGTAAGACAATGTTAGGAAAGGATAATTTTATGAAAAATAATAAAAAAATTATTACAAGTATATTTTTAGCTGGAGCTTTAATGATGCCACTTAGTGCAAACGCTTTAACTAAAAATGAAACAGTTTATGGAAAATTAAACCCAGATGGAAGTATTAAGTCTAGTTTTGTTAATGAAGAACTACTTAATACAGGTAATGGAACAATAAATGATATTACTAACTTAGAAGACATTATAAACTTAAGTGGTAATGAATCATTTAACCAAAAAGGAGATAAGATAACTTGGGAAGGACTAGGAAACAATATTTTCTATCAAGGAAAAACTTCAAAAGAACTACCAGTTAGTGCTAACATCACATATAAATTAGATGGTAAAGAAATAGAACTTAAAGAACTAGCTGGTAAAAGTGGTAAAGTTACTATTGAAGTTAAGTTTACTAATAGTTCTAAGAGAAGTGTTAATGTTAATGGTTCTAGAGAAACTATGTACACACCATTTGTTGTAATGAGTACATTTACTTTAGATGATAGTGCTAAAAATATTAATGTTAGTAGTGGAAAAGTAATTAATAATGGTAAAGTTAACATGGTAGCAGCTCTTAGCACACCAGGTTTATCAGATAGTTTAAAATTAAGTGAGTTATCAAGTCTTAATAAAGTTACTATTACTTACGATACAGATAAGTTCTCACTAGGAACTGTATATATGATGATAACTCCTAAATTAATTAGTTCTAGTGACATATCATCATTATCAAATATTACTTCAGTAACAGATAAATTAAACACTTTAAACGATGCAATTAACGCATTAGAGTCTGGTGCAAGCTCACTAGAATTAGGAACCAAGAATGCATCTGAAGGATCTATTAAACTTAGCACATATTTAGATAAACTATATAAAAGTTCAGTTGCTTTAAGTAACGGATCTATATCACTAGATGATGGCGTTAAAACACTTTCTAAAGAGCTTTCCCAAGTATCAAATATTTTAGGAGATAACTCTGAAGACATTGCTAAAATGCAAATGCTATTAGAAGCAGATAAAAACACAATTAACTCATTAAAAACAAATAATGAAAAAATTAAAACAGCTTATGATACTGCAGAACTTAAAGATAAAGAATATATAGACTTACTTAATGCAAGTCAAAATGAATTATTTACAGTTAAATACGAATATGAAAATCATTATAATTCTAACTTACAAATAATTGGCCTATTAGAACAAAATGTAGCAGCAATTGAGAAAACCCTAGCAACTTTTGATGGATTAAACAAGAAAGTTAATGCTATGCTACCTGCTCTTAATAAAGGCTTAGAAGATTTAAATAAAGGTACTGAAGACTTAAAAACTAATACAGCAATGCTTGCAGCAGGAGTTAAAGAACTAGCATCTAATGGTAAAGCACTTGCAGCCGGCTTAGAAGAGATATCAAGTGGTATGACTGAACTATCAGAAGGCATTAAAAAGTTAGATAATGAAGGAATTAAACCAGTTACAGATAAAGCTAATAATATGTTAGTACCAACAGCATATAGAGCAAAAGAACTAGTTAAATTAGGTGAAAGTTATACTTCATTTGCTGGTAGTAACACTACTGGAGAAACTAAATTTATTTATGTAATGGATGGAATAGAATCTAAAGAAGAAGTTAAAACTACTAGTACTGAAACAGAGAAAGATAACCTTTGGACAAGAATTAAAAATATATTTAAATAGAAAAAGGCTTGTATAA
>ERZ857629.686-NODE-686-length-44250-cov-8.695984_pt1 | contig 44250 bp, 44 predicted proteins | sample MGYA00519700_ERZ857629 | MGnify/ENA primary metagenome ERZ857629 (study PRJEB31778, sample SAMEA3449351) | human gut metagenome | biome: human gut; feature: human-associated habitat; material: faeces | place: United Kingdom | collected 2010/2012 ... | reverse complement strand
AGGTTATGCGAATGGAGAGATTTGTCGCAGATGAACGCACAGGGCTGAAGTATGAGCTGGTTGGCGACTATTATCTGATTGCCAGGGATGATGAGCCGGAGACTCCATCTCCCTGGATTACACCACTACAAACGATGTGGGTGATGAAAGGCTCTGGCTTGACGATATACCAGATGCGTTTGCAGAGGTCGATGGGAAAGCCGAGGAAACCGAATCACCGGTGCGCACGGTTTTGTAGGACAAAAGCTGATGAACACTCTTGACGGCGCCCTCGCCGCTCCTTCCCTGCGGGGCGCTTCCCCTGAAGATATCCGGCAGATCATTGAGGAAAGCGGCGCGGATACCGTGATCCATACCGCTGCCGTTTCCGACATCGGGACTTGTCAGGCAAACCCGGAGGAATCCTATCTTGCAAATGTCACCATTCCTCTCCGGTTGGCGCAGTCCTGCACTGGGAAAAAGCTTATCTGCTTCAGCTCCGATCAGGTTTACGGCGGCAGTCCGGAGGCTGGACCGTACACTGAGGAAATGGCAGCACCGGAAAACCTGTATGCTCGGCAGAAGCTGGAAATGGAGCAGCGTGTATTGGATGCGCTGCCTGATGCCGTTATCCTCCGTGCGGAATGGATGTATGACCTTCCCGCGCCCAAACCAAACTACGCGCAGCTTTTGCTCAAGGCAGATCATCTGTCCTTTTCCTCCCGGCAGTATCGCGGCGTCACATGGGTGGAGGAAGTCGCGCAGAATATGAATGAAGTACGCAATCTGCCCGCGGTGTCTACAACTTTGGCAGTGAGACGGACAAGTCCATCTATGAAATCACCTCTCGGCTGATAGCTGCACTCGGTAAGGATACTCCTGTGACGGACGCACCCGCCAGACACAACCTTTGGCTGAACTGTGAAAAGCTCAAGCGCTTCGGCATTTCCTTCAGCGAGGCGCAGGATGGCGTTCTTCGCTGCCTGAAGCAGGCCGGCGCGCTCCCCGCAGAGAAAAATAAATGCAGCTTATAGAAGAAAAGCGCCCGCTCTCGAAGCGGGTGCTTTTTTATTTATCCGTGCCATCTTTCCCCTCAGTTTTTCTCGTCAAGAGCTATTTAGATTTTTTTCTAAATACCTCTTGACATTCTCTGCGGGTGTGATATACTTGCATTATCTAATTAGATAAACTTCTAAATGCTTTATGAAAGGACGTGAGCTGCTTGGGATTTCAGGAGACATTCCGTGCGCTTGGCGATCCGGTGAGGCGCGAGATACTCACCCTGCTGCGCGGCGGTAAGATGAGTGCGGGCGAGATAGGGGCGCACTTTGACATGACCGGCGCGACGATATCCTATCATCTGTCGCAATTAAAAAAAGCCGGTCTTATCGTGGAGCAGCGTGACAAGAATTTTATTTATTACCAGCTCAACGCCTCGGTTTTCGAGGAGATACTACTATGGCTCAGTGATTTCAGGGAGGTAAAAGATGATGAAAGCAAGTAAAAAAGAAAAGATCATATCAATACTGCTGTGCCTTGTGCCTGTAGTGCTCGGACTAATAATGTGGAACGATCTTCCGGATATGCTGCCGACGCATTACGGTTTAAATGGCGAGCCTGACGGCTTCTCAAGCAAGCTCTTTGCGGTAGTCGGCATACCGTGTATTATGGCGGCGCTGGACGCGCTTTGTCTGTTCGTTCTGAGCAGCGACCCCAAGGCCGACGGTCACAGTCAGGCACTGTCCAGAATAATGCTCTGGTTCACGCCGGGGCTTAGCTGCATTGTCGTTCCCATGTGCCTGTTTGCGGCTCTCGGGAAGAGCGTAAACGTCGCTCTTATCGTACAGCTTTTGCTCGGAGTGCTGTTCATCGTCATCGGCAATTATCTGCCTAAATGCCGCCAGAACTATACCATGGGCATAAAGGTTTGCTGGACGCTTGACGACGAGGACAACTGGAACTACACTCACCGCCTCGGCGGCTTTGTGTATGTGATAGCAGGCTTCGTGGAAATTCTCAACGCATTTTTCGGCAGTCCCATCGTAATGATCGCGGTGATCATTGCCGCCGTGATCATCCCGCTCGCCGCTTCCTATATATATTACCGCAAGCATATGTGATCAGGCATAAAGAGCAAATAAACCATGCACAGAAAATCCGGGCAAGACTTTTTCGTCTTACCCGGATTTTAATTTTAATCATAAGGTCACGCGGACAGTGTGAACTCGCCTGCGGTTTCGGATGCGTCTATCTCAGGCTCGGTATTTATTCCGAGGACCTCGCCGGTATCCGCATCTACATAGAACTCGTATCTGAGCATGATGGTGCTGATTATAATGTGGTAGCAGTCGCCCTCAAGGCATATATAATCACAGCGGTAATTCTCGTCGCAGATGCCGACGGAAATAAGGGCGTTGCGGACAGCAGTCTTGGAATTTATGTTTTTCATATTAACTCTCCTATCAGAAATTCATTTTAATCGTCAGGTTTTTTCATCGCTTTTGTCTAAGAGATGCGCCGGACGATAAAAGGTTACACATAAATTTTCCGACAGGAGCATACGCACTTCAGAACAGGTCAAGCATACTGTCAAGATATATCGCTTCCCGTACATGGATATGGTATTCAGGCTTTGTCATATAGTAAAGCAGAAACTCAAGGATCATGGCGCTGCCCAAGCTGCGTCCTTCGATTTTGAAATTGGAAAAGCCCATCGGCAGATATACATTTTTAATATCATTTATGCCGATAAAGCCGGGGTTTTTCATTGCCTCCGAAAAGCGGTACCCCAAAGCCGCGTCGGGCGCCGTGCAGCGATGCTCCGCGCAGTCCTCTCCCAGATTCTTGCGGCTGACGTTTTCATAGCATTTTCTTCTGTCCGGGCAATCATAGCGGCAGCACTCATTGCACAGAAATTCCACTTTGTTTTTCTTTGCCTCCGAAAGTCCGTTCAATTTGTCAAATGCCTTGTTCAGTCTGAAATCCGGCACAACGTAAAGAAAATCTTCCCGCTCTGTCTCCGCGCTGAGCTGCCGGAAATCGGTCAGCACCTTAGTCGTGGATGAGACAAAATAAAACTCCGGGAATTTGCGTTTCAAATATTCCAGCAGCAGCTCCGAACATATGATAATGCCGCTGCGCACTCCCCCGTTCCCGCTGAACAGCTTGCAGAGATCGTTGCATTTCTTATCGTCAAGATGCTCCTCACGAAGCAGTGAATTACTGAACGTGAGGCGCGCCGAAATACCGTATTCGCGCATGAGCGCCGCGACCTCTTCCGGATCGCTGTCTCCGAAGCCGACGCGTCCGCCGCCCCATATACAGTCAGCCGGTGCTCCGTATATTGAGGCGATGTCACACCAATCGTAAAAGTATTCCCTGTGCCCGTAAAACAGCGGAAGGAATACGCGGTATAATTCAAAGAACTCAAACAGTCCCGGAAGATGATAATGCGCCGTATCCATGTTGTCCATTCCCTGCGGTTTCATAATTTATCTTAATGATGCGCCTGTAAGCAAAGGGAAGTCTAACCCGCACCGGTTTTTATCGGGCGGTTATTCACCTTATGCTTAATGCTTTGCGTCACTGCCTTGATTATAGAGCAAAAGGTCTCCTGCCGTCAATCGTCGGCAGGAGACATGAATTTATATAAGGTTCTTTTCTTTCAGATCGGTGATCTTTGCATCGTCGTAGCCAAGCAGATCCTTGAAGTTGTAATATTCAAGATCAAGACCCATGGCCTGAATAGCTCTCTTGTACACGCCGGGGCCGAATGCGCCGGGGCCGAATGCGCCGAGCGCCACATCGTACCCATCCTTGGACTTGAAAAGGCCATAGGGCTGGAACGCGGCGGATTTATTGCCGGAACGGGTGTTTTCACGTCCCGCCATAGTGTAAGAGGTATAGAGGTCGCAGCAGTAGCTTGCCTGAACCTCAAACTGCGCAATATCGACGATCTGTCCGTCTCCGCCCTTGAGAACATTGATATATGCCGCAAGAACCGCAAACACCGTTGCATAGGCCGATGTAAAGTCGTTCAGCCACGGTTTGCCGACAACAGGCTCACCGCCCTTTTCGCCGTTAAGCCCCATCCAGCCGGAGAATGCCTGACCGATCATGTTATAGGAGGCACGGTCAATCGGAACACCGGCAGTCACCTTCGGCTCCACGCTCAGCACTTCATAGCACTCTTCCTTATCGACCGGGACAGTCTCGGAAATAATCTCGCCCTTGCGGAACGCGTCCGGTTCGAGAGGCGTGAATATCTTGGGGCGAACCGTCACCATCTGCTGTCTGCGCTCAAGAATAACGATATGCGCAAGGATACTTCCGCCGTAAACAAAGGGGAATTGAACTCCGCACTTTACACAAACTTTACAGAAAAGGGATATACATTTTGACATCCTCGCCGCATAATAACAGCAATAGGCTGACATCAGGCTATCGGGCATAGAATCGAAAGGACAGGACGTATGATATACTGTGTTGAAGATGAAGACAGCATCCGTGATCTGATGCTGTATACCTTGGGAATGGCGGGCTTTGAGGCAAAGGGCTTTTCCGACAGCAAACCATTCTGGGAAGCCATGAAGACAGAACTTCCGGAGCTTATAATATTGGACATCATGCTTCCCGGAGAAGACGGAATATCCGTTCTAAAAGCGCTTCGCGCTTCCGCCGCTTCAGCTGACATTCCCGTTATCATGGCGACGGCAAAAGGAACGGAGTATGACAAGGTCATCGGGCTTGACCTCGGCGCGGATGATTACCTCTGCAAGCCGTTCGGCATGATGGAAATGGTATCGCGTATCAAGGCCGTTCTGCGGCGCACAGGACCTAAGAAGAAAGCGGCGTCCATCGTATGCGGCGCTATAAGGATCGATCCCGTCCGGCACTCCGTGACCGCAGGCGGGCAAAACGTCACGCTTACGCTCAAGGAGTATGATCTGCTCAAGCTCCTTGCGGGAAATCCCGGATGCGTCTTTACCCGCGACAGCCTGCTCTCTTCCGTGTGGGGCTCGGATTTTGCCGGAGAAACAAGGACCGTCGACGTCCACGTCGGTACGCTCCGCACAAAGCTGGGCGCAGCCGGTCAGCAGATACAGACAGTCCGCGGAGTAGGGTACAAAATGGAGGAAAGCGCATGAGCCGGAAAATATTCAATTCCATCTGGTTTTCCGCCCTGTCCGCTTTTCTCATTTCGCTCATCCTTATCATGATCTTCACTTACGGTTATTTTTCGGATGTGCAGAAAAAGCGCCTGAAAACCGAAACTCAGCTGGCCGCGCAGGGCGTAAATCTGAGCGGCATAAAATATTTTGACGCTCTTGAGAGCGGGGACTGCCGCATCACATGGATCGATGCAGACGGAAATGTGCTGTATGACAATGAGGCGGATTCCGGTACGATGGAAAACCACCTTGAACGTGAGGAAATTAAAATGGCTAAGGAACAGGGCTTCGGTGAAGCAGAAAGGTACTCGAAAACTCTGTCCGAAAAGCTTTTTTACGCCGCGCAGCTTCTCCCCGACGGGACAGTGATACGCCTGTCAAACGTGCAGAGCACATTATGGGTATTGCTTCTCGGCTTTGCCCGGCCGATAGCCCTGGTAATACTTCTGGTACTTGCGCTCTCCCTGCTGCTGGCCTCCCGCATATCACAGAAAGTGGTAGAGCCTATCAATATGATCGACCCGGAAAAACCGGCGGCCTATCTCGGAAGGCAGGAGCTTGCAGAGGTTGAGCCGCTGCTGCGGAACATGGTCAGACAGCAGCTGGAAATAAAGAAAACTCAGGCTGAGCTTGAAAAAACCGCTCAGATCCGTCAGGAATTTACCGCCAACGCCTCGCATGAGCTGAAGACGCCGCTTCACGCGATCTCCGGATACGCGGAGCTGCTTGAAAACGGCATGGTAAGAGAAGAGGATATCCGCCCGTTTGCCGGAAAAATACGCAAAGAGGCACAGCGCATGACAAAGCTTGTAAGCGATATCATTGACCTCACGAAGCTTGACAGCGGTTCGGGCAACATGCAGCGGCAGAACACTAATCTGTTCCTGATCGCCCGCAACGCAATAGACAGCTTGCAGCAGGAAGCCGACAGCAGCGGGATCACACTGTCCTTGAGCGGCGGCAGCGCCGTTGTTTTCGGCATTTCTCCGGTGCTGTACAGCATAGTTTACAACCTGTGCGATAATGCGATAAAATACAACCGTCCCGGCGGCAGTGTTGACGCTGCCGTCCGGAATGTTGAAGGCGGGACGGAGCTTTGTGTGCGCGACACCGGCATCGGCATCCCTGCGGAAGAACAGGAGCGCATATTCGAGCGCTTTTACCGAGTGGACAAAAGCCATTCCGGTGAGATAGGCGGAACCGGTCTCGGGCTGTCTATCGTAAAGCACGGCGTAATGCTGCACAACGGAAAAATCAAAGTGTCAAGCGAACCAGGTCTTGGAACGGAAATAAGAGTTCTCTTTCCCGAACCGGTGAATGAACATACTTAAAGGCGGCGGCAAGGAGTGCAGAAAAGCAGAAAGCAAACCGATCACAGGCTCGGTATATGGTATAAACGCGCTGCGGACTGTTGCGAAACATATGTGAGTATGGTAAACTAATAACAAACCTTATACTTGGAGGAAGGTATATGGATCTGCACAAGCTCACGATCGGTCAGATGGCAGAGCTGAACCACGTTTCCGAACAGGCGCTGAGGCTGTATGACCGGGAAAAATTATTGATTCCGGACTATATCGACCCCTATACCGGCTACCGCTATTATCACATAGCACAGTCGGCGCAGCTTGACCTGATACAAAGTCTTAAAGCCTACGGGATGACGCTCAGGCAGATACGCTCCTACCTCGCCGTGGATAACATTGAAACCAGCATCGCACTGCTTGAAAAGCAGGCTGAAACGATAGACAGGGAGATCGAGGCGCTCAAGCTGTCCAGAGAGTCGATTTTGAGGACGCTCGGGAATTATGAGCGATACCGTTCCCTGCCGAAAAACGGCGAGATCTTCATTGAATACATTCCCCGCAGGCATATATACAGATATCAATGCGGCACGAACTTTTTTGACCAGGACGAGAGCGGATATGAGTATATGCTGCGGCAATTGAAAACAAATCTTGTAGAAAACGACCTCCCGCTTTCATACTTCACCAACATCGGAACAATAATACGGCGCAATAAGATCACCGCCGGAGAGCTGTTTTCGGACGAGGTTTTTTTGTTTGCTGAAAACGGCTGCGGCTCCGCCCTTGAGCAGATTCCGGCGGCAAGCTATATATGTCTCTGCTCTGACGAGTTTTCAAATGAGCGGCAGAATATTGCCGCACTGCTTTCGTATATAAAAGCACACAAATACGAGATAACCGGCGATTATATATGCGAGGTGATACTCGATTTCCCGATTCTGGATTCAAAAAAGCGGCGGATGTTTTACAAAACGCAGATACCTGTGCGATTTGGAAAATAATCATAAGCAAGGGCTTGACATTATTGTAACAATAACGGATATAATATACCCGTAACCAAAAATTATTATTTTTAAGGAGGATATATTATGGACAGGAAGGTCAGGATCGTACAGTATGGTGCAGGCAAAATGAGCCGCTATCTGATGCGCTACGTGCTTGAGCATGACGCGGAGCTTGTCGGTGCATTCTGCCGCAACAAGAGCCATATAGGCAAGGATGTATCCGAGATTATCGGAAACGGTTTCCCCTTTGTCGGTGTCGCCGTTGAAAACTCCGCCGACGCGGACAAGCGTCTGGGCGAACTCAAGCCTGATGTTTGCATCATCGCAACAAGAAGCACCGTGGCAGAGCTTGAGGATATATTTACCATCTGTGCAAAGCACGGCGTCAACGCCATAACAACCTGTGAAGAAGCTCTGTATCCGTGGAACTCCTCTCCCGCCCTCACCGCAAAGCTTGACGCACTTGCCAAGAAGGGCAACTGCACGCTCACCGGCGTCGGCTACTGCGACCTGTATTGGGGTACTCTCGTCACCAATCTCTGCGGCTCCTCCCACAAGATCACCAAGATTTTCGGCAGCAGCTCCTACAATGTTGAGGACTACGGCATGGCTCTTGCCGAGGGTCACGGCGCAGGTCTGTCCGTTGAGGAATTCAACAAGACGATAGGCGCTTACAACGAACTGCCCTCCGACGAGATCAAGGCGCTCGTTGAAAGCGGACAGTATGTCCCCTCCTATATGTGGAACCAGAACGGCTGGCTTTGCAGCAAGATGGGACTTCACATCACTTCCCAGACTCAGAAATGCATACCCTGCATTGATAAAGAGGATCTCAAGTCCGAAACGCTCGGTCTGACGGTAAAGGCGGGATATGCCACCGGTATGCGCGCCGTCGTAACCACCGAGACCGAAGAAGGCATTACGTTCGAGACGGAATGTATCGGCAAGATCTACAACAAGGACGAGATCGACTCGAACGTGTGGACGCTTTACGGCGAGCCTGAAACGACCTGCATAGTCAATCAGCCCGCAACCGTTGAGCTTACCTGCGCAACGCTCGTAAACAGGATTCCGCAGCTTATCGACGCCCCCGCAGGCTATGTCACGACCGATCAGTTCCCGTACAACGAATACATGGTTCACCCCATGAACTGCTACGTCAAAACAAAATAACCTCCGGAATTGACAAAGGCTCTGCTCCAGCTAATGGAGCAGAGCCTTTTTGGCTTCTAAGAAAGGTGTATGATCGTACAGTATAAATTCAATATTTACTGCTCGTACTATCGGTATTTTGATCCCTCCACGCCTGCATTGATTTTCTTACCGCGTAGTGTGCCAAATCGAAATCCTTCTCTATTATTGCCTGGATAATGGCTTTATGGTGACCGGTTGAAAAGAATTCTTTAGTCATATGCTGTGAAGTGTAGGAATTTCTTATATATGGGATAAATACATCCATCATATTAAGGTATATATTTTTAAGCAGCCCGTTGCCGCAGGCCTCCGAAAGTGCGATATGAAAATCTACATCAAGCTGAATAAGAGTATCTAAGCTTGTTTCGGCGGCAATTGCTTCCTCTAACATTGAGTTCTTCTTTTTTATTTCAAATAAACCGCTCTCCCCGCCGTCACGGATTATCATATCAACTATTGCTGTTTCCAGAATAATACGCAGCTGCACAAGCTCATGGAAGTTTGTTCCCATAGCGATAATACGGAAAAACAACGCATCAAATATTCCTGTGTTGGCCGATGCTGTGATATAAGTTCCGTCGCCTTTTCGCACATGAAGCACGCCGAAAGATTCCAGTATCTTGATGGCTTCTCTAATACTTCCCCTTGATTTACCGAACTTCTCGCACAAAACGGGTTCTGACGGAATCTTATCTCCGACCTTCAAGTTCTCTTCAATCAACATTTTCTTCAAAGCATTCACTATCTGCATAACAGAACCGTTATCTTTGCTGGCAGATGCAAACGTAGAACTGTTTGAAGCACTGACCATAGTACCCCCCCCATTTAAAGCAGCTAATAATTTATCACAGATTCTCTGCCGCCAAATCTCTTTCACTGTCAAATCACAGCTCGGTCGGCTTGCGGCAAAGAAGGTGTCAATAATCATCTACCATTTTCTCTTGATAGTATATCAGATATTCGGGGTTAAATCAATGTCTTCAGATACGAAACGGATTCTTCTGCCCAACGGTTTTCTTGTTCGATCAGCAGCGATATGTCTCTGTCGGCAGGCATCCAAAATTCAATTATCGTGCTGAAATCCTGCTGTGCCTGCATTCTTACGTTTTCGAGAATTTCCCCTACCCTCTGACGCCCTGCACCAACCGGTGTACCAACGATTTCAAGCCCTACACCACCCGGAGCCCTACGTATAGTATAGTCCTTAAGGTGCAGACAGACAGTATATTTTGCAAGATTTTCCAATACCGTCTCGAGAGGCTCTTCTTTCGAAAGCGAGTTCGTTGTATCAAGCACGATTCCATAGTGTGGGTCGTCAAGCATCCGGAGTATCTGTGCAAACTCCGTAGAGAGAAGCCGGTCATGATTCTCTATTGCGAGAACAATATCTCTTTTTTTAAGTTCCGGCAAGAAAGACCTGAATATTTTTACGGTTTCTTCGACCGATGGCTCAAAACCTACGTCATCTATAACGCATCTGAGAAGTTTGGCGCCAACCATTGTACTGACTTCTATCATTCTGTTAATGTTCTCAGGTTTAGCACCTCGCATACCGGTTTCTATATTTACATTTTTGCTCTTTGCATATTCTGAAATACAGACAAGTTCTTCTTGAGAATACACGTCTAAAGGAAGGTTGTCACATATTTGTACACAACGCAAGTCATAATCTGCCGCAGCGTGAATGAGCTCATATGGCGTCATCAATGGCTCATATTTAAGCTCCTCAGAAATCTTTTCGCCTAACCCGCAATGATATGGGTATGTCCATGAGCCAATTCCAATCCATGTTTTTTTCTTACCCATCAACAAACATCCTCATCCAACCAAATTAGGCATCCATAAAATGAGTCCTGGTAAGTAGGAGATTATTACAACAAATATAATTTCAACTGTCAAGAAAGGTATTATTTTTTTACATATACCTTCTATAGAGCATTCAGAGACTCTTGATGCAATGTAAAGGTTGACAGCCATCGGAGGAGTAATCATTCCGACTGATGTATTTATAACCATAATTATACCGAGGACGATAGGAGAAATTCCTACGGCAGCTGCAACCGGCAAAAGAATAGGAGTAGTAAGAAGTATTATAACACTTGTATCCAAAAAACATCCTAAGATGAGTAATATGATATTGATTGCAAGCAGAATCATTACGCGGCTGTGTACCAGGCTAATAATCGCTTTTGAAATGAGACCGGGAATGCCCTGGCTAGTCATAAACCAAGCGAAAGGTGAGGAACAAGCGCATACAATAAGAATCGTGCCTGTGTTAATCCCGGCACTCTTTACGCAGTCCAGAAAGTCGCCCCAAGACAGTTCTTTATATACATATCTGCTTATAACAAATGCATACAGTGCGGAAACGACACCTGCTTCCGTTGGGGTAAACATGCCGCCATAGATACCGCCAAGGATGAGTATCGGCATAAACAGGGCGCCGCTCGCTTCTTTTAATGCTTTCCAGCCGGTCATCCCCTGTGCGTTCAATTCCTCTTTAATAGCCCGTCGGTCACGTTTATCGTGACGCATTATCCACATGGACGTGAGGCAGAGCAGTATTGCCAGAATAATGCCGGGCAGGATACCTGCTACAAAGAGCTTTGTAACTGATACCGATGCAGCAATTCCGTATACCACCATCGGAATTGATGGTGGTATAATAACTCCAAGCGTTCCCGATGCGGCTGCAATTGCCCCTGCTTCCGCTTCAGAATATCCGTCTTTTTTCATTTCAGGACACATCATGCCCCCGATAGCGGAAACCGTTGCGGGATTCGAACCTGAAATTGCACCGAAAAACATGGATGCCACAGTAGTTATACATGCAAGGTTTGCCGGCAGCCACCACAGAGCCGCCTTAACAAACCCAATCAAGCGTTTGGAAATCCCGCCCCGAAGCATAAGTTCCCCCGCCAGCATAAAAAAGGGAACAGCCATAAAAACATAGTTGTCTGCTTGTGTGAATATCTTCTGAGCAAGAACAACGATATTTGTATTAGGTTCAAAAATCAGCAGCGAAGCCGCAGCTGAAAGGCCAAGGGAAAAACAAATTGGAATTCCCAAAAAAATCGCCAAAAACAATATTCCGAATAAAACGAGAATCATCATGTTTTTTCACGCTCCTTATCGCTGAATGTTTCAACTGCATTAACAATCGTACTCAAGCATAGTTGAACTGCACCTAAAATCATTCCAACAGGAATTGATGCATATGGCACAGCCATTGGTATTTTTAAAATCGGAGTTTTCTGCCCCATTGCAGCTATCTTTATACAGCAATCGAAGCCAACCTTTGCAAGAAATACCGCAAACGCCAGTGTTATCATCAAAGCCAGCACTTTAACAACAGCACCTGCTTTTTGCGGGAGCACATCAACAACAGCTGTCATTTTGTAGTGTCCGTTTGTCTGCATAACTAATGCTGAGCCGATAAAAGCCATATAAATCATTATATATCTTGCAAGCTCCTCCGCCCAAACCAAATAGTTAGTAAATAAGCCCGTGTATCGTGCAAAAGTGTTAGCGAGAATAATAATACACATTGCCGGCAAAAGGATGTAAATCAACCCTATTTCAATCTTTTCCAACGTATTTAATATCTTTTTTAATGCTCTTACCATATTTTGCTCCTGTTCATCAAAGCTCTCTCCCTGCCCCCAGCACATATATGTTATAAACAGGCGCATCCAACGCAAGATGTGTCTTGTGCCAAATGCGCCTGAGGGACTATTTACACAAATTTACGATCAATTGTAGAATGCATTCCAATATTCGGCGTCTATACTTTCCTTGTATGCCTCTGCAACGCTTGCAGAAGCTTCTTTCCACACAGAGGTGTCAACCTCTGTAACGGTTACGCCGTAATCTTTCTTTGCAATGTCAATGATTTCAGACATCTTGTCCATTGCACGGTCGCGCAGATAAACGCCCGCTGCCTTGCCGGCTTCAACAAATGCACTCTGCAGCTCCGGAGAAAGTGAATTGAATACATCCGAATTGACAGCAAAAACATATCCGGAGAGGATGTGTCCGGTAAGAGACAAGTACTTTGCGGATTCAAATGCACCCTGAGTGTAGAAAGCATCAAGAATGTTGTCCATACCGTCAATAGTGCCTTGTGCAAGAGCGGTAAATGCTTCGGTGGATGACATTGCAACGGGGTTTGCCCCTATTGTGCGGTAGAATTCAAGGTGGATGTCATTTTCCATGGTGCGAATCACGAGGTTCTTTGCATCAGCAGGAACCGCGACCTCATTTTTGCTGTTGAGCATGCAGCGGAAGCCCTGGTGCGTTACAGCGAGGCCTTTAATTCCCACAGTGCTTAGACTATCAAGCATTTTTTGACCGATCTCGCCATCAAATACCTCATAAGTTTTTTCAAGATTGTTTATGTCTGCAACGTAAGGCAAATCAAGAATATTGAAATCACTGACAAAATTTGAGAGCGGAGCGGTGGACCCTGCGTACATTTCAATAGTGCCCATCGATACGCCTTCAATAACATCCCGCTCGTTGCCTAATGTTCCGTCATAATATACTTCAATACGGATCTGACCGTTTGTGCTTTCCTGCAGCTTTTCATTAAAATGGTTCAACGCCTCTGCGGGAAGGGATTCGCCGGAAACGGTAATTCCGCAGCGAAGGACTATGGGTTCTGCAGCAGAGTTTTCTGAGACAGAAATTTCTGCCGCGGGTTTGTTTTCAGCAGGGGTGCCTGCATTGCTGCCGCAGCCGCATAAGGCTGCCGCCAACAATGCAGTGCAGAGAATCATGCTAAGAATTTTCTTCATTTCACTTTTCCTTCTTTCTTTTTATTTTTATATATTCGTGGCATCAGTAATGTCACAAACATTTTTGTAAATATAGTCCTTACGCGTCATTTTATCCAACCAGTCATCTTTGAACAGGTCTTTCATTGCCATCTCCAAAGCCAGTGTTGCTCCGTCAGAAACAGTCTGCGGAATCATCTTGAAGTATATTGCAACCTGAACTCTCAAATGTCCCATCAGGAAAGAAAGCAGTGCATCCGCAGGTACTCCCATTTCTACAAATTTATCATACGCCTGCTTAAGAGCGTAAATCATCGGAGCGCCTAACGACTCCACCAGTCCCGGTTCACACATTCCCATCTGTTCAATAGTCATGCGGAAAGTTTTACCGACGGGAGCCCAGATAACGCGGGATAATTTCTCACCTTCTTCATAAAAGGCGTCCTCCCTTCCGTCAGGTGCTTTGTAAACTGCGCACGAGCAATCCTGGTGCGCTATGCCCATAAATAAATCAAGTTTGCCGTCTTCATCAGTTTCCGTGTTAAAAAGATACGGGTGATGCGGATGAACAACAAAGTAAGCTATATCCTCCCGGATAGGCATTACTCCCGCATATGCTGCACCGGGGTCAAGTCCGATTATCATCGAGCCCGGCTTCATTTTTGGGATTATCTCTCTTGAAAGCCTGCCTATTAACCTATCCGGTATGCCAAGAATAACAACATCGGCATCCGGCACAGCATTTTCAATGCTTGCTATTTCCGTAACTCCGATAGAACGGAGTTTTTCTATACCTTCTTCACTGATTTCGCAGAAGGACGTTTCATATTCATCCCCCTTGAGCAGATTCTTGCTGATAAAGAAGCCCATCTTGCCACCGGCACCTATTAAAAAGATTTTCTTTTTCATAACATTTCCCTCCTATTGATACATAGCGTCGGCTCGCCGAAGACATCAGATGTTTAGGCGCATTTTTTATATTTTTTCATTCATTTTCGTGTTAAACGTCTGATGTGTTGTACAGAATATAATCCCTACGCAGCATATTGTCAACACAGTCAACAAGTCTTCTGCGAAATACACAAAACAGCAGCTATGTTTTTGTGCATTTTACGAATGCGGTGTTCAAGTTGAATACCTCGGGCCGTCCGTGAGCAAGCTTCGTTGACGGTATAATTGAACATTCAAAGCAGGAATGCTGCACGCCTAAAGAGAGTTGGTAAAAGCAAAGGTCTTCGGCATACCGGTCAATTTCAGCATTAGTCAATCCGCGCTCTCGATAATCTGAGCACATAAAACAGACTTGCCATAATTTTTCACATTGCAGTGCTTGAAAAAATTATCAAAAAGACATGGGCGCGCAATGACTCAGTTGAGTGCAGCATTATGTCAATAAAATGTACCAATTTTACATAGAATAATCCGCCTCTGCATCAGCAGAGGCGGATTATTTGGGTCTTGTCAAATGTTATTGAGATGTTTCATTGGCAAAAGGCTGCACTGCGCTTTTTGCCCCGGTTTTTCACAGCTCCGGTATTGTCGGGACGGCGTCCGGCGGAATCGGGCAGCTGTAGCCGTCGGCTGTGCGCTTACCAAACTCGGCCTTAGCGGCGGCGAGAACATCAGGCTCCGTCAGAAGATCGACGGCCGCCGCGCACAGGATCTTGCTTGCCTGCATGACCGCCTTGCGGCCGATGCTGCTGCACCCGCAGGAAACGTTCTGCCAGCTGTGTCCCGGACAACCGTTTGGCCACGCGGCTATATGCAGCTGCGCCGTCGGGCATTGCCAGCTGACATCGCCCACATCGGTTGAACCGGGGCAGAACACGCTGCCGGTGTAGAGGGGCAGAACAAAATCGTTCATAGAGTGACCGGCGGAGGACTGGAGAGATTTCACCTTTTCAGCCTGCACCGGGTCGGTATCGCTGCCGCATCCGGGAACAAACCCCGCCGCGTCATACGTTGCGGCCAGTTTATCCGCAAAGGAAAGCTCCTCCGGTGTATACTCCGGCGCTCCGATCTCCGTCAGATTTTTATGCAGCAAAGCCTCAAGCGCGTGATTGGGTATCGTTTCCGACAGACCGTCAATAAATTTCCGCGTATAGGTCGTGCCGGTCATGAGTGCCGCGCCCTTGGCTATATCGTCCACGCGCCTCTGAAGCTCAAGCGCCTTTTTTACGCGATCGCTCCGCACCATGTAGAGCACCGACGCTTCCGCCGGTACAACATTCGGGCTGCATCCGCCGCCGTTCGTGACGGTATAATGTATCCTCGATTTGCCGTCCATATGCTCCCGCAGAAATTCCGTGCCGAGATTCATCAAAGTCACCGCGTCAAGGGCGCTGCGTCCCTTTTCGGGGCTTCCGGCGGCATGGGCGGCAACGCCGTGGAAAAGGTACTGCACCTGTATGCAGGCATTGCTTGTGCCGGTGGCGGCCTCGTTGCAGTCGTCCGGGTGCCACGTCAGCGCCGCGTCCAGCCCATACCACAGTTTATCCCTTGCCATAAACGCTTTTGCCGCGCCGCCCTCCTCTCCGGGGCAGCCGAAGAGGATGACCGTGCCGGCCTGTCCTGTCTGCTCGAGGTAATGCTTCACGCCCAGCGCCGCGCCGAAAGCTCCCGCACCCAGCATATTGTGACCGCATCCGTGGCCCGCTCCGCCGGGGGACAAAGGCTTTTTCTCCGCCGCGCCGCCCTCCTGGCTCAGTCCTGCAAGAGCGTCGTACTCGGCAAGTATACCGATAACAGGCTTGCCGTGACCGAAAGACGCGGTAAAGGCCGTCTCTATCCCGCTGACGCCTTTCTGCACATGAAAGCCCTCCTGCTCTGCCGCCCGACACAGCAGTGCTGCGGAATTATACTCCTGTAGGGACAGCTCCGCAAAGCCCCATATACTGTTCGATATACCTGTCAGCAGAGCTTCTTTTTCCTCAATGGCAGCCAACGCCGCCCGTTTTTCTTTTTCCATGATAATACTCCATACGGGTGCCCGCCGAAATACTTGTCCGTTCCGGCAAGGGTCAAAGTCTCTTACAGCACTTTTTTCAGGAAATCCCGAAGTCTGGCGCTCTGAGGATGTGAAAAGATTTCCTCCGGCGTACCCTGCTCCTCTATCTTGCCGGCATCAATAAACAGCACCCGGCTTCCGACCTCACGTGCAAACCCCATTTCATGGGTCACAACGACCATGGTCATGCCGTCGTCGGCAAGCTCCTTCATGACCTCCAGCACTTCACCGACCATCTCGGGGTCAAGGGCGCTTGTCGGCTCATCGAAAAGCATGACCTCCGGTTCCATAGCAAGCGCACGGACGATAGCCACACGCTGCTTCTGCCCGCCGGAGAGCTGTGCGGGGTAATCGTGCGCCCTATCGGCAAGCCCCACCCTGTCAAGCAGCGCCATAGCCTTTTCTTCGGCCTGCGCTTTGGGCACTTTTTTGATTTTTATCGGCGCCATAGTCAGGTTTTCCAGCACGGTTTTATTCGGAAACAGGTTAAAATGCTGGAACACCATGCCCATTTTCTGCCGGTGCTGCGCAAGATTCACTTTTTTTGCGGTAATATCCGCTCCATCAAAGATGATAGAGCCTGAGGTCGGCGCTTCCAGCATATTAAGACTGCGCAAAAACGTGCTTTTGCCGCCGCCGGAGGGGCCTATCACCGCAATAACGTCACCTTTGTACACATCGACCGTCACACCGTCGAGCGCCTTTACGTCGCCGCCGTTGTAATATTTTTTAAGCTCGTGTACCTCAATAAGCTTCTGTGCCATCAAATCACCGCCTCCCGCTGCTGCCTGTGCTTACGTCCGCTGTCCGTATGCCGGTCGGCGCGCCGCATTTTCTTTTCGACGCACCCGAACACCTTGCTGAGTACGAACGTCATTATAAAATAAATCAAGCCGACTATTACCAACGGCTCTATCGGCAGATAGGTAGCGCCCTTGACCAGCAGATACTGCGTCATAAGATCGCCGATGAAAAATGTAGAGCCGAGGGAAGTGTCCTTTATGATCATAATAAACTCGTTGCCCAGCGCGGGGAGTATGTTCTTTATTGCCTGAGGCACAACGACGAACCACATAGCGCTGCTTTCGGTAAAGCCAAGGCTCAGCGCCGCCTCTTTCTGACCGGGATCGACCGCCTGAATACCGGAACGGATGACCTCGGAGACATATGCGGCACTGTTGCACACCAGAGCGATCGCAATGCACACAAACTTCTGCTTGCTCAGCACCGGTATCAGCAGGGGCAGACCGAAATAGAAAAAGTACAGCTGCAAAAGCATCGGCGTGCCTCTGATAATTTCAATATAAATTGTGGATATCCACCGCAGCGGCGGTATTTTGGACATTTTCATCAGTGCAAGCACGGATGCAAACACCGCGCCGAACGCCACGGTAATGGCGGCCAGTACAAGCGTGACCCCTACGCCGTCAAGAAGAAACTTGTCCCAGTATTTCAGGAATAAAGCGGCCAGCTTTTCAAAGTCAATAAATTTCATGGTTCATTCCCCGTATTATTCGCGGGCGGGTACGGATTCCGTCCCCGCCCGTCAGAATGGTTTATCAGATGTCAGTTCAAAGTCAGCTCTTTGGCATTCTCGCTTTCGCCCAGCGCAACCGCCTCGGTGTACCAGCCGCTGTAAAGGCCGTCTTCTTTTGCCTTGGCAAGCGCATCGTTTACCGCCGCAAGCAACTCCGTCTCGCCCTTGGTTATGAGAATGACGTTCGCTTCATACTTTTCGTCTACCTCAAACTGCCAATCGCAGATAACAAGCTCAGGGTTTGCGTCCATGATCATCTTGGCATTGCCGACCGCCACTGCCAGCGCTTCGATATTGCCGCTTTTCAGCTCCATAACACCGACGGTAATGTCGCCTATGGTAATGGGATTTGCATCGGGAAGCTGACTTGTCAGAAGGTTCATCTGAAGGGAGGCGTTCTGCGCACCGACATCAACGCCGTTGAAATCCTCAGCCTTCGTGTACTTATCGGCGTTCTCGCTCTTTATCAGGAGCACCTGCTCGGTCTCGTTTTCACCGGCATAGTAGTAATCGCTTATCTCGTAGTTTTCCGCCCTCTCTTCGGTCCATGAATATCCGGAGATGCTCATCGGTACGCTGCCGGTATACACGGCGGTCTGGCTGGCGTCAAAGCCCATGGCGTCTATCTCAAGCGATACTCCCAGGCTCTCGGCAATGTACTTTGCAAGAGAGACGTCAAAGCCGACATACTGCTCCTGACCGGTCTTGGAAGAGTCAACAAATTCCATGGGAGAGAAATCGGGGCTGAGCGCGACCGTCAATACTCCGACGGCCTTTATCTTTTCCAGCGCGTTTGCCGGTTCAGCGGCTGTTTCTTCGCTCTTGACGTCGGCCGTATCGGTTGCGGCGGGTGTATCGGTCTTGCCGCCGCAGGCGGTCAGGCTGAATACGGTAAGCAGTGCAAGCATTACAGCAAATATCTTTTTCATTTTTATATCCTTTCATATGCTCACTTGGAGCGTCGTATTTTTATTCATGAATTTTTATTCATATTTATGTATCGCAAAGAAATTTCATGCAGCACCGCAGCGATCGGAAGCATATCGTCGTCGCAGCACGGTCATATCATGACTTGCCGAAATATTGTATTTTTTCATAGTCAATGTTTCCTTTCTCATGTGCTGCGCCGTAGTCGTTAATTTTTCGCTCGGCTGTATATCTCTCTTTGACGATGCATACTTTACCATTTTTTCATTCGTCTGTCAAGCGGTTTTTGCATATTTATTTGTTATTTATTCATTTTAGTGAATATGGATGCAATTTGTGATGCGCAGACATCTCACTCCGTGCAATTTGCATAAGCAAAAAACGGCATAGAAAAAGCAAGCCGTAAAAACGGCTTGCTTTTTACATATATACTGCTTTGTCAAAAAAGTCCTGCGGGAACAGTTTTCCACGCCGCGCCGCGTGTTTTTTTGAGCCATTATTCTCCTGCGGTTTCCGCCGGTTTAAGCGCAGGTACATTCTGCGTCTTGCCCTTGCCGAGCAGAAGCGTAATAACGCCGAGACCAAGCGACGACGCAGCAAGTCTCACAACAAAGCCGAGTCCCGGTATAAAGAGCGCAGCGCGCCAGACAAGAGCGCCTACCGGCAGTTCGACAAAGAGATTAGCGTCTTTCTTAAAGCCTCTGCGCCAGATCAGCGCGCCGACAAAGAAACTGATAAATACCGGAGAGACGGCGATCGCCGCGGCGTACACAAACAGCAGCGCGAGCGATACACGTATTCCGATGCGCGTGATCATGAGAATGACGGCGGCAACCGGCAGCGCGACAAGCACGGCGAAGCCTATGCCGAAGGCCTTCGCATAGCAGCCGAAGGGTGCGCCGTAATACTTTGCATCCAGCTTTTCCCACAGCGGAGTGAGCCAGAGCAGTGCGAACGCGGCAGCGGCAACACCGAGCCAGCTGATCAGCGCGTCAAGTATTTTGCCGCCTGCGTTTTTCGCGGCGGGCGCTTTGTGCGCTTCGGAAGCTCCTCCAGCGTTCACCGGCTCATATGTTTCCGCGGAAGCGATCACGTCCGCCGGTGCGCTGACGTTGGCGTTGCCGTTGAAATGGAGCCGTCCTACCTCTGCCGCGCCGTCGATTATCAGGTTACCGGCGCTTATATAAAGCTCACCCTTTACGGCGCCGTCTATCGTGACTGTATTTGCCGCGACATAAAGATTTCTGCCAACTTCTCCGCTGATCATCACGGAATTGCCTGCCGCGAACAGATCACGCGCCACATTTCCGCCTACGCTTACATAATTGCCAACCGCAAAAGCGTCGTTTTCAACATTACCGTTGAGATCGACGTCATAACCGGCGGCAAGCGTATATTCGCTGTTCCCTGCGGCAAGGACGTCATATCCCGCCGTAAAGAGCAGTCCCCTGACGTCGGCATTGCTCCCGGTCTCATTTCCGGCGGCAAACATTGAGCCGTCGCGCTGTCCGTCGGCAAAGCCTGCCACGAACGCATTGCCCGCTTCATCGGCAAACGCCGGTGCGCATAGCATGGTCATTACGATGCACAGCACCGCAATCAAAGCAAATCTCTTTTTCATTCGGTCTTTTCCTTTCCCATTTTGCATTGCAAATACGTATAATACCATCTGCCGGTGCCGTACCCGGCGGCGCGTCCGCACCGGTCAGCGGTATTATATGTTTTCTCTTCGCCAAATTCAACAGCGAATAATAATTTTTTAACAAATATTTTTAGCCTTTCGTTTTGGGGAGGCCATATATACTCTCCTGCAAAAGCGCCAGAAACCTCCCCGCGTGCGCACCGTCCATCTGGGTATGATGAAACTGGAACGACAGACTGAGCGTGGTTTTGAAAACGCCTTTTCTGTATTTCCCCCAAATGATAAAGGGATTGTTGAAAATACCGCTGTTCATGCCGACGGCGCCGTCTATCTCCGTATCGACGATGGCGGACGTGCCTATGACCATGCTGTCCGTCAGGTCATGATTTTCGCAGCTTTCGGCGCACCGGCGCGTCAGGCGCAGATAGTCGGCATTAAACTGTTCAAGCCCGCCGGAAAACGGCACGTCGCAGGAGCTGACCCCGCCCTGCCGGTTCCTGACTATCGTATTCACCGCTATGCTGTCGTATTTCAGAAGCTCCCGGTCTACGGGAAGCATATAAAACTCTCCGACCTCACTTGCCGCCTTGCCGATACAGTAACAGAGGAGCACATTGAATCTGAGTCCCCTCCTGCGGCAGAGCTTTACAAGCGGTGTAACATCCAGCGTCTTGAAAAACGTCACCATCGGGTTCGGCGCGTTCATCCAAAGCATGTACGCCTCGGCGCGGGCCGTGCTTTTCGGGTCAACGGCATATGGCTTCATAGCGTGTCTCCTTCCGCCGCCAGCGCGTCGATATCGCCGGAGCGGATCAGCGGAATGGCGCGCCTTATCTTCTCCTCGTCCCAGTCCCACCAGCGGAGCGCCTCAAGACATTCTATCGTTCTATCGTCAAAACGTTTACGTATCGGCTTTGCGGGAACGCCGCCAACTATCATATACGCAGGCACATCCTTCGTCACCACGGCGCGTGTACCGATCACCGCGCCGTCGCCGATCTTCACGCCCTGCATAATGACCGCTTCATAGCCTATCCACACATCGTTCCCTATGACGGTATCGCCCTTGTTATCCCACGCGCCGCAGATATCCTTCACGTCAAGCCCCCACTCGGCAAAAAAGATGGGAAAGGTATAGTTTGAAAGAGAACGCATGGCATGATTTCCGCTCGTAAAGAGAAATTTCGCGCCGCAGGCTATAGAGCAGAACCTGCCGATTTTCAGCTTATCGCCGTTTATCGGATAGTGATAGAGGACATTATTTTTTTCAAAATCGCGCGGGTCGCGTACAAAGTCATTATAGATAGTATATTCGCCGACCTCAATATCGGGACCGCTTATCACATCCTTCAGATATACGGTCTGCGCATCCCCCGGCCGAGGGTATATTTTATTTCTCATTTCCGTCTCCTTGCATCAGACATCAAAAACACATCGCCGTCTGCGCTTCTCATTTCCTGCCGCCGTCCGCGGTCAGTCCGAGGAACAGATGCATACCCAGCGCCGCGTTGAAGCCGGGATATGCAAGCGGCGAGAACACCACCGCCGCAGTATACGAAAGAAAGCTGACTATCCCCAGCAGTCCAAGTGAAGTGACCCCGAAAAGTTAGACAAATATTTATAGAGAAAATTGTTCAAGCAGCTGAAAGGGCTTGTCGTCTGTGAATTGCAGGCGGCAAGCCCTTCAGTTTTGCCTTGATCCTGCGGTTGTTGTAGTAATCCAGATATTCAATGAGTTCCAGTTTGAAGTGTTCCATGGACTGAAATTCTTGCAGATATAGCAGCTCGCTTTTGAGCAGCCCAAAGAAATTTTCTATCACTGCGTTGTCCAGACAATTTCCCTTTCGGCTCATGCTCTGCCGGATGCCTTTCTCCCCCGTATCCGCTTCATACCGCGCCGCCGTGCTTTCAACGATCGCGTCAAAAATGGCCTGCTTGCCGGCAAAATGGTTATAAAGCGACGGCGCTTTGATACCGACCGACTTTGCGATATCGCCCATGGTGACCGAATCATACCCGCGCACGGAAAACAGTTCCAGCGCGTTTTCAAGAATTTTCTGTCTCATATCACTCTGCTTCATGATCTCTCCGTTTAACTAACTAACATTCGTTAGTCTATGTTGTAAAACCGGCTGCGCAATTTGTCAAGAGAAAAAAAGAAAGCCCGCTCCGAATAATAACGGACGCTGCTCCCGCGTCCCGTTCACCGGGCGGCCTGCCAAACTTCCAGCTTGTCAAAAAAGTCCTGTAAGGACTTTTTTTGACAAGCTTTCCGCCGAGCATTTTGAATGAGTTCAAAATGCTGTTACCGAAAGCCTTGATATATCAAGACTTTCGACGGCGGTTTATCCAATTTGAGGCGGGCCTTGCCCCCTCAAGCTCCCCTGCTGCTCTATTATCCAGCTTTGGTGCATAATTTTTTGACAGTCTCAAACTTCTGATTGTATCAGCAATTTTGATTTAAAGCTCAATGTCAATGGTTGGTGATAAGCATCCAAAAAGGATAAGCTATACCGAACATTTTTAAGAACAAATTTAAAAAGCGGAATGACCCCTGATCACTGCACCTTTCACCTGCAACGATCAGAGGTCATTCCACAAGCTCCTTAGTATCTAACATCTTTGGTTACCTCGTCTTTCTTCAGTTTTGAGTGCCGCTATCCCTCACCATCGAGCGGCGTCACTTAGTACATCGGACTGTTCCTCCATATTCTATTCTTTGACAGAAAACCTGCCCCGTCTCATTGGAACCACATCCTTTGTTTTGTTGGCATTATAATACCACAGCCCCTGTTGAAAGTCCATTCGCAGTTCCGCCAAATATGTACACCTGCTTTTGTTGAAAAGACAGATTTTCTCAAACAGCTATTGATATTTCTTTTCTGTTGTTATATACTGATAATGTTGTGAGCCATTTCCGGCAGCCAAGGAAGTGGCTCATTTTAACAGTTATTTTTTTCGTTTCTTTTCTTATTTTCCGTCATTATAAAGCCTCCCGTTTTTTTTGCGCACAAACGTTTTTTTGGGGGGAACATTCGTCTAAGACGGACGGCGCCGTTACGTATTTTCACAGAAAAGGCGCGCTGTTTTATAAACACACCTGATCGCCGCCGGAAAGTATCGGGCGGCCGTTTTCCACGGAGGAGTACAAAAGAGTGAACATCATCAATTACCGCAATCTGAAATTGGAAGATCTTAAAAAGCCCGAGTACAGGCATCTGCTGTTGCTGCTGTACTGGCCGGTCTATCTCATCGCTTTCCTGCTGATAGAGCGTCTCCCCGGCAGGACGTATACGCCCATTCACTGCTTTATAGACGATGTTATTCCGTTCTGCGAGTTTTTTATCATATTCTATCTGCTGTGGTTTATTTTCTGGATAGGGATGCTTGCATACAGTCTTTTTTACGAACCCGCCGTATTCACAAAGCTTATGCGCTATCTCATTTTTACCTTTTCGCTCTGCGTGCTGATATATCTGATTTTTCCGAACTGTCAGAATCTGCGTCCGACGGAATTTGCCCGCGACAATATATTCGTGCGTATTATAAAGCTTATTTATTGGATAGACACCAGCACGAATGTATGCCCCTCGGAGCACGTTGTCGGCGCGCTTGGCGTGGTGTTTGCCGCGTTCGATTCCAAGCGCTTCTCCTCAGCCGGTTGGAAGGCTGCGTTTATTGTCACGGCGTTTCTTATATGCATTTCCACATTGTTTATCAAGCAGCATTCGGTCATAGATTTTGCGGCGGCGATTCCTGTATCCGTCATCGGCTACCTGCTCAGCTTCCGCTCCAGGCTCTTTGACCGCTGAGGCATTCACTGCGTGCGGCGGCAGGCTGACGCTCCGGACGGCATACACCGTCCGTAAGACCGCCGTCCTTAAAATCGCGGTTTTAAAATTACCATGCCGCCTCCGGCGGCGAAAGGATATTGACCCATGGATTTTTCCTTTGAAAAACTTCTCCCGTATCCCTGTATGGCGCTGATCGTGCTGGCAGCGTTTTACGGCATATACTTTGCAAAAATGCTGATCCAGAAGCGGCGCGGTATACAGACGCGGCAGATTGCTGCGCCGCTCTGCTTCTTTTTCTGCCCTTCTTCGCCGAACGCGGCGGCTCCGTTCGTGCCTTGAGGCTCAGGCACTTTTGTCACTTCATTTTAGTTATTAAATCAAGCAAATACCGTTCCGTTTTTGTCATGCAGAAACGGAACGGTATTTGCTTTTTACGGTGTGAAAAGCCTGCATGGGCAAAAACGCCTTCGGGCAGTCCCCTCTCAAATGATCTTAAGCTCGCCCTTAAGAAGTCCCCCGCCTACCGCAAAAAATTCTCTCATGGCATAATGGATGAACCCATATGCCGATGAAGCGGCAGGGATGCCGGAAAACTCAAGCTCCGAAACCTTCCGTGCCGTCGCAAGAGCGCGAAAAATGTGAAAGTCGTTTGTGACAAGACCGATTTTTTTGCTTCCCTCAGGCGCGAGAGCAAGGCTGTAAACAATATTTGTCCGTGTATCCGTCGCTCTGTCCTCAAGGATTATTCTCGACTCATCAATGCCGATGGCGACAAGATTTTCCTTTATACATTGCGCCTCGCTTATCCCCTCATCGTCGCCCTGACCGCCGGAGGCAATGCACACACAGTCGGGATTGCCGTTGAGATAGTCAGCCGCCGCCCATATTCTCTGCGTAAGCGCGCCGCTTGGCTTTGTGCCGTTTACCTTTGCGCCCAGAACGATTATGCAGTCAAGCCCCTCTTCGGGCTTTTCAAACGCGCCTGTACATATAACCGCCTCACCGGCAAAAAATACAGTAAGCGCCAGGCAGGTCAAAATACGGAACGTCCTGACCGTTTTTTCCGAAAACGGCAGTGGCTTGCCTGTGCGGATGCTCCTTGCAACCGCTGCGAAGCGCACTATACACAGTACGCCGACGACCGGCCACACCCACAGCAGCGACTGCCCGAACCGGACGGCAAGTCCCATGCCGATATAATACCAGATGCACAGGAGGCCGAGCAAAAGAAACAGGACATTGAATATTTTACTGTGCTTCATTTTTCCCTTTCTGTCTGAATCTGAAAAACTATACAAAATTCGTGCCGTTATGACAGCCATTGACTATACGACGAATTAAACCGGTTTCGGTTCCATATTTTTTCAGGCAGCACCGATAATTTTGGTGCTGCCTGATAGTCTGTTTTATTCCCATTTTTTCCATTCGTCCGGGCAGTAGCCGACGGTTGCGGCTTTACCGTTCCTGACGATGGGGGTCGCAATAAGATACGGCTGCTCATAGAGCTTATCAAGCTTTGCGCCGTCGGAGGCAAGATAGCGGATGAGCGGATAGTCCTCATCATTCTTGTTTATCATCGCCTCAAGCCCCACGGCATTTTTGACGGAGTTGAGTTCTCCCCGGCTCATACCGTATTTAAGGATATCGACATACTGATATTTTATCCGGCGCTCTTTGAAATAACGCTCCGCTTTCTTTGTGTCAAAGCATTTGGACTTGCCGAATATCTGGATATTCATAAGCTTATACTTCCGTTATTACCGGCAGGATCATCGGGCTTCTGCGGGTATTCTTGTAGAGATAACCGGAGACGCTGCTCTTGACCTTGCCCTTTATCGCCGCATAATCCGTTATTTTCTGCGTCTCACAGGCTGCAACGGTCTCATACGTGACACGCATAAGCTCCTCCATAAGCTCTTCCGCCTCCTTGACGTATATAAACCCTCTTGTGACGATCTCCGGCTTGGCGATAAGCGTTTTCGTTTCGGAGGAGAACGGCATCACAACGACGACCATACCGTCCTCGGCAAGACGGTGTCTGTCGCGCATGACAACGCTGCCCACCTCGCCGACGCCGCTTCCGTCAACAAGCACCGCTCCTGCCGTGACGCTCTCCTCACAGCGGATCGCTTTCTTCGTTATTTCGATGACCTTTCCGTTCTCTGCGATCACGATATTTTTCGGGGCAATGCCCATCTGCCGGCCAAGCTCGGCATGCTTTATGAGCATACGGTACTCGCCGTGTACGGGTATAAAGAACTTCGGCTTTACAAGGGCAAGCATCATCTTCTGCTCTTCCTGTGAAGCGTGGCCGGATACGTGCAGCTCCGTATTCCTGTCATAAATGACCTCCGCGCCCTTATGGAAAAGCTCATCAATAACACGGCTTATGGTATTTTCGTTGCCGGGAATAGCGGAGGCCGAAATAATGACCCTGTCCCCGGCGTCTATTTTTATCTGCTTATGCTCGGAAAACGCCATGCGGTACAGCGCTGACATCGCCTCGCCCTGACTGCCGGTGGATATAATGACGGTCTTGTTATGCGGGAGCTTGTTCACCTTATCAAGATCGACCATCACATCGTCGGGAATATTCATATACGAAAGCACGGAAGCGACCTTGAGAACATTTTCCATGCTGCGCCCGGTTATCGCAACCTTGCGCCCGTACTTGGACGCGACATTGATTATCTGCTGGAGCCGGTGCACATTTGAGGCAAAAGTCGTGATTATGATCCTCTTGTCGCAGCCCATGAAGAGCTTATCAAACGATTCCCCCACCTTGCGCTCCGACGCGGAATGGCCGGGCTTCTCAACATTAGTGGAGTCGCTCAGCAGAGCAAGCACGCCCTCGTTGCCAAGCTGACCGAGACGTGCAAGATCGATCATCCCCTCCGCGACCGGCGTAACGTCGATCTTGAAGTCGCCCGTATGGATTATCGTGCCGAGAGAGGTGGTTATGGCAAGGGCAACAGCATCGGGAATGCTGTGGTTTACATGGATGAATTCTATCGTAAAGCTGCCGAGTCTGAACACCGATCCGACCTTTTTCGTAAATATCTGCGTATTATAAAGCAGATCGTGCTCTTCAAGCTTCAGCTCGACCAGCGCCGCGGTAAGCGGCATAGTGTAAATGGGTATATTCAGCTCCCGCAGGACGTACGGGACGGCGCCTATGTGATCCTCGTGTCCGTGCGTGAGGATAAGCCCTCTTATTTTTTCGGCATTGACTCTCAGATAGCTTATATCGGGCAGAACGATGTCTACGCCGTACATATCCTCATCAGGGAAGCCCATACCGCAGTCCACTATTATTATATCGCCGCCAAATTCATATGCGGTCATGTTCTTGCCGATCTCACCGAGACCGCCAAGAGGAATTATTTTCAGTTTTGTTACCATTATCTTCTCCTTTTCAACAAATTCCGGGTACAAAACACCGGGGCAGATATGCTCTGCCCCTGTATGTACAAGCAAGCGGAAACCATAACCGCGACGGTTGCTTATACAGATTATAACCGTTAACGGAGGATATTATAATCCCTCCGATATTTACGACAGGCAATACAAAGCCGCAGCTTTGCTTACATTTCCGTGCGCCCTTCTATGGCGCGGTTGAGCGTCGCGTCGTCCGCGAACTCAAGATTTGAACCGACAGGTATGCCGTAGGCAAGCCTTGTGACCTTAATATTGAACGGCTTAAGAAGACGTGAGATATACATGGCCGTCGCTTCCCCCTCGGTATCGGGGTTCGTCGCCATGATGACCTCCTCCGTGCCGCTGTCCGCCGCCCGATGCAGCAGTTCCTTTATCCGGATATCGTCAGGCCCGACATGATTCATCGGCGAAAGCACGCCGTGAAGCACATGGTACGTCCCGTTATACTCCCTGCCCCGCTCAATACTCAGCACATCCCTCGGCTCGGATACGACGCAGATAACGGATCTGTCCCTTCTGTCCGACGCACAGATCGGGCAAATTTCACTCTCCGTAAAATTCTGGCATATTTTGCAGCACTTCACACTCGTCTTCGCCGCCGTAATCGCCTCGGCAAAAGCGCGCGCTTCACTGTCCGGCAGTGATAGAACATGAAACGCCAGGCGCTGGGCGCTTTTTCTCCCGACCCCGGGAAGGGAGGCAAATTTATCTATCAGATTTTCAAGAGAGGGAGGGAAAAAAGACATACTTATACTCTATCCTGATCAAGTTTTATTACTTACTTGCCGCTTCTCAAGGCTTTTATCGCGGCGGCTCTGTCCGCCTTGCCGAACACGGCGCTTCCGGCAACAAGCACGTCGCATCCGCTTTCGATCGCATACGGCGCCGTCTCCGGGTCAATCCCGCCGTCGCACTCCAGCTCACAGCTCATATGCCGCTCGTCAATATATTTTCTGACCGTTTTTATCTTATCAAGCTGGTCATACATAAAGCTCTGTCCGCCGAAACCCGGTTCGACCGTCATAATAAGCACTAAATCAACAAGTCCCAGGTACGGCAGCACGGCATCCGCAGGCGTTCCGGGTTTAAGGGTAACGCCGGCCTTCTTGCCGCAGCCGTGTATAAGCTTTATCGCCGCAAGGATATTTTCCGCGCTGTCCGCTTCGAGATGGACATTTACGAGATCGGCTCCCGCTTCGCAGAACTGCCTGACATATTTTATCGGCTCGGTTATCATAAGATGTACGTCGAGAAACATATCCGTCGCTTTTCTCAGGGATCTGACGACCGGAACGCCGATAGAAATATTCGGCACGAAATGCCCGTCCATCACATCGACATGCACATAGTCCGCACCTGCACGTCTGACATCCTCGACCTCCGCGCCGAGGCGGGCAAAATCCGCTGACAGTATCGACGGTGAAATCTTAACCATAGTTTCTCCTTGCGTTCTTCCGCATTGCGCCGAAATTCCGATAAGTCCGCAGCGCCGCTGCCTCCGCGCAAAACCGGCGCGGCTTACCAGTTCGGTTTATTATACTACAACTCATATTTGATTTGCAATACTCTTGACTGCAAGATTATTTGGAAGTACAATAAATCATTAAGATTTGGAGAGTGAGCATAAGTGAAAAACAAAAGAAGGCGCAGCCGCACAAGCTCAATATATACCTTTGCGGCGACATGGGCGCTGCTGTCAGTTATATTCCCCGTGTTCCGCGGATGGGGGCTTGCCCTGATCCTCGCGCTGAGCAGCTTTGCCTCATATCTTGCCGGTCTTGTTTCCGCAAAAAAATACGCGCAGGAGGAGCCGCAGGAAAAAGCCGCGGAGTCCCCCGCCGAAAAGGCTGAGCCGGTAAAGAAAGCCGCGCCTGCGAAAAAAAGCTACGGTCCGGAGATCGACCCCATAATCGAAGAGGGCAACCGTGCGCTCAGTGAAATGGGCAGGCTATATATGTCTATAAAGGACGCCGAGGTCAGAGGCAAGATAAACGAGATAATGCGCATAACCGATAAGATAATGCAGGATGCGATAGAGGACCCGTCCGATATCCCGCAGATAAAGAAATTCATGAGCTATTATCTGCCTACGACCATTAAGCTTCTCAACGCCTATGACAGAATGAGCGCTCAGGGAATCGAGGGCGAAAACCTCGGCAAGAGCATGAAGAGCATAAACGAAATGCTCGACTCGGCCATCGAGGCATACAAAAAACGTCTCGATTCGCTGTTCGCGGATCAGGCTCTTGATATAGAAACGGATATACAGGTCATGAATACAATGCTCGCAAGAGAGGGTCTCTCCGGCGAGAAAGATTTTAATTTAAAGTGAGGATATTGAAATGAGCGAATTTAATCTTACTCTTGAACCCAATGCGCAGGAAGCTCCCGCCGCGGCGGCTGCCGCCGTGGAAGAAGCCCCCGCCGAGGAAGAGAACGTCTCTGCCGCAGCAGAATCCGCTCCCGCCGCCTCTGCCGCCTCCGCCGTTGCCGACATAAAGATCGAAAAGCCCGACATCAGTATGCTTTCCGAGGCGGAGCAGGCCGCAGTTACCGAGTTTTCCGAAAAAATCGATATACTCAACACCGAACAGATAATGAATTACGGCAGTGCCGCGCAGAAGAATATTTCCGAATTTTCCGACGCCGCGCTCAACAGCGTTCGCGCAAAGGACATGGGCGAAGTCGGCGATATGCTCACCGATCTTGTGGTGCAGCTTCAGGGGCTTGATTTCGACGCTTCCCAGAAAAAAGGCTTCCTCGGCATCTTCAAGAAATCCGCGCAGTCAATGGCAACGCTGAAAAGTCAGTACGACAAGGCGGAGATCAATGTTGACAAAATAGTGGAAGCACTTGAAAAGCATGAGATCACGCTGCTCAAAGACATCAGCATGATGGACAAAATGTACGACAAGAATCAGGAATACATGAAGGAACTGACAATGTACATTCTGGCCGGCAAGCTCAAAATCGAACAGCTCCGCAATGTCGAGCTGCCCAAGTATCAGGCAAAGGCGCTTGAGACCGGTCTTCCTGAGGACGCCCAGGCGGCAAACGATTTTGCGAATCTCATCGGCCGCTTCGAGAAGAAGATACACGACCTTGAGCTTACGCGTCAGATCTCCGTGCAGATGGCGCCGCAGATAAGGCTGGTTCAGAACAACGACCAGCTTATGGCGGAAAAGATACGCTCCTCCATCGTAAACACGATCCCTCTGTGGAAAAACCAGATGGTTCTGGCGCTGTCCATGTTCCATTCCGAGCAGGCCATGAAGGCGCAGCGCGACGTAACCGAGACCACCAATGCCCTGCTCCTGAAAAACGCGCAGACGCTTCATCAGGGCAGTGTGAATGTTGCGCAGGAATCCGAACGCGGCATCGTTGACATTGAAACGCTCAAGCAGACAAACATTGAGCTTATAAAGACGCTTGACGAGGTCCGCCAGATTCAGGACAACGGACGCGCAAAGCGCATCCAGGCGGAGGCCGACCTTCAGGCTATCGAGGACGAGCTCAAGCAGAAGCTTCTCGATATGCGCGGCTGATACGTGCGGCAGTCCGGTGTTATTACTCAACAAAACCTTATTTGCGCGGCGGAAGCCGCATGAAGGAGCAATATGAAATTACTTAAAAATCCTGTAATCGCCGTGTTGCTTGCGGTAATAATAGTATTGTCATCCACCTTTCTCTCGGCGCGCATCAAGCTTGAAAAAGCAAGCGATAAAATAACCGACGGGTTTTATCAGGGCGTTGTCTACAACGGCTACAAGCGCAAGAGCATTTCAAGTCAGCTCAAAAATTACAGCGGCGCGGTATCCGGTCTTGTCTCTATTGCCAACAATTACGGCATCGCCACCGAGGAGGCTTCCGCTCTCAACGGTGAGCTTCTGAGCAGTCTTTCCGAGGCGCAGAGTGACATTTCGTCCATATACCGTTACTATTCTTCGCTTGACACAGCCGTTTCCGCGCTTGAAAGGGAGCTTTCCGACGCGGAGCTGAACGAGCGCGACGCGGAAGGCGTTAAGCAGTATACAGGCACAATAGACGGCGCGAACAGCGTGATCGCCGAGTCGGGTTATAACGAGAGCGTGTATAAATACACCAGCGGCAGAGGGGCGCTTGAAAAGTTTTTCGTCACTCTTACCGGCACGCAGCTTCCTGAGGTATTCGGCTGACTATGAAAAGTAAAAGATTTCTTTCCCTTATCTCAGCTTTTGTGCTTCTCCTTGCCCTTGCCGTTCCGGCACACGCCGTTGTAAGTCAGAGCTCCGGCTTTTACTGCGCCGACTATGCAAACGTGCTCTCCGCGGACACGGAGCAGATGATCATAGACTATAACGGGGCGCTTGAGCAGCAGTGCCGCGGGGCGCAGCTTGTCGTTGTCACGGTCGATTATCTCGACGGGATGTACTGCGACGAGTATGCTTATCAGCTTTTCAACGATTGGGGCGTAGGCAGCGGGCAGTACAACAACGGGATGCTGCTTCTGCTTGCCGTTGAGGAAAGCAAGGCATGGCTTGCCTACGGTCTGGGCTTAAATTCCGAAATTTCATCCGACGACGTTGATAATCTTATGGAAAAGTATTTCTGGGACGATTTCGACGCCGGAGAGTACGACAAAGCCGTTACCAAGCTCTTCAAAGCGCTTTTGAAATGGTACGACGATTTATATGGCAGCAATGTTTCAAATGCCGCCAAGACGTCCTCATCTTCAGGCGTCTATCAGCAGAACAGCTATGCCGACAGCGGTTCCTCCTCCCCCTTGAGCGGGATCATCAGGTTGGTTATTCTCATAATTATACTCAACGCGATATTCGGCGGCAGACGCCGCGGAGGTGGCGGCGGCTCATGGCTTCCGTGGCTGCTTCTGTTTAATTCACATAGAGACAGAGGCGGACGCGGCGGCGGTTTCGGCGGAGGCAGCGGTTTCGGCGGAGGCAGCGGTTTCGGCGGAGGCGGACGCGGCGGATTCGGCGGCGGTTTCGGCGGGGGCAGCGGCCGCGGAGGCGGCGGTTTTTCCGGCGGTGGCGGCGGTCGAAGATGATCAGATAAAACATTTAATAAAATCAAGCAGGTAGAAAAATGTCAATAGAAAAAGGACGCGCATATTTCAGACAATTCGGCATGGAGAATCGTGTGTTGGAGTTTGACGTCTCTTCCGCAACGGTCGAGCTTGCCGCGCAGGCACTTGGCGTAGACGGCGCAAGGATAGCCAAAACACTGTCATTCAAAAACGGAGACGGCTGTATGCTGATCTTAGCCGCCGGCGACGCGAGGATCGACAATAAGAAGTTCAAGGAAAAATTCCATTTCAAAGCCAAAATGCTTACCTCCGACGAGGTGCTTGAAATGGTGGGACATCCCGTAGGCGGGGTCTGTCCCTTCGGCATAAACGACGGTATCGACGTATATCTTGATGTAAGTCTGAAGCGCTTTGAAACCGTTTTTCCCGCCGTGGGAAGCGGCAGCAGCGCAATTGAGCTTGATCTGGATGAGCTTTACAAATATTCAAACGCAAAAGAATGGATAGACGTATGCAAGCTGCCTGATTAAATTTTTCAAATCCGTTCAGGTATGCCACATAACCGGCAGAAAAGAGGTAAAAAAAATGAGTGAAATCAAAATCACAAGCGAAAATTTTGAAGAAGAAGTGATCAAATCGGACATTCCTGTGTTGGTTGACTTCTTTGCGACATGGTGCGGTCCCTGCGGCGCTCTCTCGCCGATCATTGAAGAAATAGCGGAGGAATACGCCGGTAAGGTCAAGGTCGGAAAGGTCGATGTTGACGAGCAGCCTGCGCTTGCAAGGAAGTTCAGAGTCATGAGCATTCCGGCGCTTCTCTTCTTCAAAAACGGAGAGGTCTATCAGACCCTCGTCGGCTTCCGCCCTAAAGAGCAGATAGTCCCTTATCTCGAGTAAAAGTCCCTAAAAGTATTACGGAGTGCATCGAAGATGATGCACTCCGTAATTTTTTCTTATTATTTTATGTGCCGCATCAGCTGCACAAGGCTCCGTTATTCCGGTTTATCCGAAGAAAAAACAGACCTTATATTGTTTTTTGCATTTGCCTCCCGGTATTTCCCCGGTGTAATTCCAGTTATTGCTTTGAAACATCTGGTAAAATGCTGCCGATTTGAAAAGCCGGTGTCAATAGCTATTTCTATCATGCTGTATGACGTATTTTCAAGCAGGCGCTTGGCCGATTCTATCCTCAGTTTCAAAATATGGGAGGTCAACGTCTCTCCCCTGCTCTTAACAAACAATCTTTGCAGATATGAGTCGCTTATACCACAGGCCGCAGCAATACTGCCAACCGAGATATCGTTTGCAAAATTGGAAGCAATATAGTATATGGCTTTCTCTACATAATTTGACGCATACAAATTATGCGTATCATTCACACAAATCCTTGAGGTAAAGATTTTTATAAGCGAGGCAGCCAGCTGTAAATCAATTATCTCTGTCGGAATTTCATAATTTGAAGATATTGCGGAACTGACATACGAAACAAGAACTGACAGCTGTGAAAAAAGCAGCCCGCTCTTATCCTCACCCTGGGTCATCATTATTTCTCCGTTGAACATATCACTTATGCCCGTACATATGCGCTCCAACGCGTCATAATTGAAACATCTCTCTTTCCCTTCACACTGCTTCAGCTTGCACATGATCATATGGCAGTTATCCTGAGGATGAACAAGAAGTCTATGCGGAATGCCGCCATTCAGCAAAATATATGAATTCGGATTCATATCAAGTATTTGCCCATCCCTAAGGCGCATTTTTGTATGACCGCTGCAAACAAAAAACAGATCATATCCGTCATGTGTATGCAGGGGAAGTTCCCAAGTAGGCCATCTTCTGCTGCAGCATGATGCAATCGTTATCCAATTCGATGAGTCGAATTTCATAATCATAATCTCCGATATATCTGTTTTTTTGTAAAATATCCGCTTATTTTCCGTGGCTGCACCCGAAAATACTTTAACACAACATTCCATGTAATAAAAGTGCAAAGGCAATAACAGTAAATATTACAGCTATTTTTGTGTAATTTGCACAAGTTATCTCCGACATTCAGCAATTAAACGCGTCAAATAATCATCATATTTTACCTGTTATATAAAAAACGCATCATATCGTTTCAAAAAAATGCAAGGTAAAATGCACAGGCATTCCAGATGCCTTACATCGCGTACTCATCTATATCAGAATATGTTACACAAAGGGCTGCTCACATATCACAATGTGTTACACATATATTTCAAAAAAGTGATATTAAAAAAATGTCCAAAGACGAAAATAAACAGATGGAGGTTACTATGAAAAAATTTCTTGCAATCATGATAGCTTTAATCATGATCGTCTCCTGTCTGCCGGTAAGCGCGGCGGCAGACGCTTCCGGAGAAAAAATCACAATGCTTTTTTCTGCCGGCGGTTCCGGAAAAGCAATCCAAGCCGCTGCCGAGAGATTCACACAGGCAACCGGAATTGAAACGGAAGTCCTTCTTTTCTCTATTGACGAAGTTTACGAAAAGCAGGTTCTCAGCCTTTCTCATGGAAGCAGCGACATTGACATTGTTGCTCTCAATGATCCCTGGGTACCCATGTTCCAGGATTACCTCTTTGATCTCAAAAATGACCTTGGGGATGAATTTCTCGGCGAGTTTATTCCCGGAATGCTTGAAACTTTCGAGTCAGACGGCAAAGTAATCGGCATCCCCGTACGTATGGGCGGCGATGTAGTAGTATACCGCAAGGATGTTTTTGCTTCTCTCGGAATAGTTCCGGCGGACATTCAGACATGGGACGACCTCTACGAAACCGCGCATAAGATGACCGCCGACGGCAAATACGGCTGGGCAATGGGGATGGTAGAACCCAGCAACGTTGTAAAATCCTGGTACGAATTTTTGATCTGCTATGGTGGAAGCATTATGAACGAGAACGGAGACGGTTTTTCATTCAACAGTGATGCCGGTATTGCCGCAACCGAAATGTTCAAAAAAATTGTAACCGATTGCTGTCCGCCCGATATTCTTACTTACTCATTCAACGACCAAATTGACGCGATGAAGACCGGACTTGCATCAATGGGGCTTCTCTGGACAAGCCGCTACCCATCGGTAAATGCTTCCGACGGCGAGTATTCAGGGCAGTTTGCGGTTCTTCCTCTTATTCCAGGCGGTGGTAATAGCGAAGGCGTTGCCTGCGTTGACGGGTGGGCTGTCGGTATAAGCAAATATACTTCCAATTATGATGCGTGTCTCGAGTTCGTGAAATTTATCGGCTCTCCCGAAGAACAGCTCAATCTTGCGATCAGCAATTCAAACTCACCCACAATAGCTTCCATTTACGAAAACGAAGAGTATCTTGCCGTTGTTCCGGAAGCTGTCAACATGAACAGCGCTCTTGAGGTATCCGTAGCCCGTCCGCAGGAAGTCTTCTTTTCCGATGTTGAAGAGCAACTCGCCCTCTACATCAAGCTTGCCTGTCTCGGCGATATGAGCGTAGAGGATGCTTTGGCTGAGTGCGAAGAAAAGTGCATGGAAATCCTTGAAGATTACGAATAACCATTAGTCCGTCCGGAGGGAGCCGACGCAGGCGCCTGCTCCCTCCCTTTAATACGTTTCTAATGAATAGTCGAAGAGGGTATTTATATGCAAATAAGGAACAAACTCGCAACGGAAAGCAGATACGCTATGCGCTATATTTGGCCAACTTTTATTCTTATAGGGGTCGTGCTTGTTTTCCCGCTTCTTTTCAGCTTTATAGCGAGTTTTATGAAATGGAATCTTGTCCCGCAGAGCATCAAGTGGGTAGGATTAAAAAATTACAGTAGAATTTTCTCTGATCCCGATACATGGCACTCTATCTGGCTCACACTGAAATATGCCTCCGTTTCCGTTGCTTTTGAAATGCTTCTGGGCTTTATCATTGCATCCTTCCTGAACATAGATTTCAGGGGCAACAAAATAGTAAGGATTATTGTTCTGATGCCGATGATGCTTTCCCCGACAATCGTATCCATCTGCTGGAAATTCTTGCTGAACTATGACAGAGGTGCGGTCAACAAGATCCTTGAATTTATGTTCGGGCCGCAGGCAAAGCAAGTTTGGCTTGGAAAAGATTGGGCATTTTACGCCGTTATGCTTGTGGATGTGTGGGTCAACACCTCCTTTGTCGTGCTGAACGTCCTTGCAGGCTTGCAGAGCGTCCCTCTTGATGTTTTGGAGGCTTCAAAAATTGACGGTGCAAATTCGTTCCAGAGGACATTCCATGTGACAATTCCAATGATCAAGCCGGTACTGCTGGTAGCTCTCATATTCCGCACAACATTCGCCTTGAGAAACTTTTCTATCACCTATGTTCTTACAGGCGGAGGGCCCGCTAATTATACATGGTTCTATTCGCTCGAACTGTATCAGGAAGCATTCGGAAAATATCACGTCGGATACGCTTCCGCCCTTTCCTGGATACTGATAGCGGTCACATTTGTATTCAGCGTTTTATATACAAAAATCACTATGAAAGGCGAAAATTAAGTAAAAGACATATGATAACCAAAAAATATTATGATGTGGTAGTTGTTGGGAGCGGACCTGCCGGGATTGGAGCCGCCCTTGCGTCCGGGCGTTCCGGCGCAAAAACACTGCTTGTTGAAAAGCAGTCCTATCTCGGCGGAATGTTGACTGCCGGACTTGTCACAGGCTTTCATGGGATGCGTATTCACCACAAGCACTATGAACGCGGAGAGGGCGCTCATCTTATGACCGACAGACATACACCGCTTGTCGTTGGCGGGATCCCTCTTGAAATTTGCAACCGCCTCCTTGAAATGGATGCTGCATTTACGGAAAAAAACAATCCCCCCATGCGTGTTGAATTTGACCCTGAGGCGATGATCACGCTTCTTTTCAAAATGTGCAAAGAAAGCGGAGTTGATGTACTTGTCGATACGTTTGTTTACAGTCTGGAAATGGACGGTGACAAGATAAAATATATCAAGGCCGCAAACAAATCCGGTGAGGTGCACATCTACGCCAGCACCTTTGTCGATGCTTCCGCTGACGGCGATCTTATCGAATGGTCAGGTTCCGCTTTTAAAATGGGCACAGAAGGCACCCACCGCTGTATGCCGCTGACAATTTATATGGTGCTCGGCAATGTTGATCTTCAAAAAGTGCTGGATTATTTAAAAGATAACCCGGAAGATCTTGAAACAGGGCGAGTCGAAGTATGGCAGAAGCTTTTCAACGAAGGCAAGCCCATCTCACTTCTCGGTATCCATAAGCTTCTGCTGAAAGCGGGAAAAGCCGGAGAGTATCCGCGTCAATTAGGATGTGAGGGCGACGTCGCCATACCTATATTTGATATTCAGACAAGCCTGCTGCCGGATGGCTGCTGCAAGCTGCTGGCTGATATGGCATACGGAATAGATATAACCGACGGCGATGATGTAACGCGTGCCGAGATAGACATACGTATGAACCAGCTTCCTGGTATTCTGAAGTTTATGCGCAAATACGTTCCCGGATTTGAAAACTGCTACGTTATTTATACCGCCCCACTGCTCGGAACAAGAGAGTCCAGAAGGCTTGACGGGGAATACGTTCTGACAAAGGATGACATACTTACCAACGCACGTTTTGATGACAGCATAGGCAGAACGGGTCGTGCAATGAACGTCCACTCGACCGGCGGCGGCGCTGAAAATGAAATTTCGGGCGGAAGAAAATGGACGGAAGCTCCCAATCCGATCGGTGCCGATATTCCCTACCGTTCCCTCCTGCCAAAAACGGTTCTGAATCTTCTCGTCTGCGGCAGATGCATGTCCGTTGACAGAGATGCTCTGGGTTCCATAAGAGGAGAGCCGGTCTGTATGGTAACCGGCGAGGCTGCCGGTGTGGCAGCCGCTATCGCCGCGAAAGAAGGCATCTCCGTGCAGGCTGTCCAGATTGGTGAGCTTCAAGGAACGCTGCTCAAAAGAAATGTAATTATCCACGCAGAATAAGAGAGGAACTACTATGGTTAAGAAATACTATGACGTAGCTGTCGTTGGCAGCGGTCCTGCGGGAATAAGTGCGGCGCTCGCCGCCGCAAGGAGCGGTGCAAAAACACTGATAATCGAAAAGCAGGCTTATCTGGGCGGTATGATGACCTCCGGGCTTGTTACAGGTTTTCACGGAATGCGTGTACATGAAGGACATTATTCAGCCGGTCCCGGCGGTCATTTGATGACCGACAAACACACTCCGCTTGTCGTCAAAGGAATCTCACTGGAGCTGTGCAATCGCCTGAAAGAAGCAGGCGGCGCTTATACTGACATCAACGATCCTCCGATGAGAGTTGAGTTTGATCCGGAAGTTACGATCCCCCTCCTCTTCAGAATGTGTATGGAAAGCGGTGTTGACATACTTGTCGATTCTTTTGTGTTCGGTCTCGAAATGAATGACGGTAAAATCGACTTCGTAAAAGTTGCCAACAAATCCGGTGAAGTTCATGTATACGCCAAGGTGTTTGTGGACGCTTCCGCCGATGGCGATCTTATCGAATGGTCAGGTGCAGCTTTCAACATGGGGACCGACGATACTCACCGCTGTATGCCGCTCACGGTTTATATGGTTCTCGGCAATGTACATATCCAGAAGCTTCTGGATTATTACAAAGATAATCCGGACGATCTTGATATAGGAAGAATAGACAAATGGCAGGAAATGTATGATCAGGGACTGCCCATTTCATTGATGGGACTGCACAAGCTGCTTGTCAAAGCGGGCTGTCAGAATGATTATCCTGCTCCTCTCGGCTGCGAATATGACATTGCAATACCGATATTTGACATACAGACCAGCATGCTTCCTCAAAACACCTGCAAACTTCTTGTGGACATGGCCTACGGTATCGACCTTACGAACGGCGACGATGTGTCAAAAGCAGAAATGGATATCCGGATGAACCAGCTTCCTGGTATTCTCAAATTCATGCGCAAATACGTTCCCGGATTTAAAGACTGCCACATAGTCTATTCAGCCTCAGCGCTCGGCACACGCGAATCGCGCAGACTTGAAGGCGAATATGTGCTCTCCAGAGAGGATATTCTTACAAATGCGAGATTTGAAGACAGTATCGGCGTAACAGGACGAGCGATGAACGTCCATTCTACCGGCGGCGGTGCGCAGAATGAAATATCTGGCGGCAGAAAATGGACAGAAGCTCCCACTCCTATCGGAACGGAGATTCCATACCGCTCAATCGTCCCAAAAACCGTGAAAAATCTTCTCGTTTCCGGACGATGCATGTCGGTAGACAGGGACGCCCTCGGCTCTATCCGCGGTGAGCCTGTCTGCATGGTTTCTGGCGAAGCGGCCGGAACCGCAGCCGCGATGGCAGCTCAGAAAGCTATCCCAGTTCAGGACATTCCAATTAAAGAACTTCAGGATATACTCGTCAGTAAGAACGTTGTGATCTCTTTATAAGTGGTCAGTGTGAAAAATCTTACAGTAGTTATATAAAAGCCGTCTGGTGCGCCGCTCACGCGGTGGTTGAATGGAGGATTAATATGAAGAAAAAATGTTGTAGCCGCATAGTATATGCAGTGATTTCAGTTTTCCTGTGTGTGATCGTACTCGCACCGCTGCTGTATATCTTTTCTTTTTCAATCAAGAGTACCAGTGATATTACGCGAAATACGGCTTTTTTCAGACCTACGCTTGATAATTTCAGAGCAATTTTTTCCGATTCAAACGGATATATGTCTTTTACCAAATGCCTGAAAAACTCTGTGCTTTCTACTCTTATCAGCGTCTCGGCCGCTCTTGCGATCTCCTGTCTGTCTGCTTATGCGCTTTCGCGTCTCAATGTAAGAGGCAAAACGGCGATCAATTATGCGATTCTTGGAATGCGTATGATCCCGCCCATAGCCATTGTCGTTCCACTTTACATGATTTGGCAGAAAATAGGCATATACGATTCACAGATAGGGATCATAATGCCGTTTATTGCCTTGAATATTCCCCTCTCAACGTGGTTGCTGCAGGGGTTTTTCAAGGGATTGCCGCAAAACCTTGAGGAAGCCGCCGAGATTGACGGATGCACCAGATTTCAGTCGTTTTACAAAATCATCCTGCCTCTCGCTGCACCCGGAATCGCAGCCACATCAATTTTTTCGTTCAGTCTTTCATGGAATGATCTTACCATTCCAATGGCTCTTACAATGACAAAATCGCCGACTCTCCCTGTGCTTGCCGCACAGGTGAAAACCGACGACGGAATAATGTGGGGACAGCTTGGCGCTTATGCTGTCCTGATGATGGTACCAATGATCATTTTCACCGCCTGCGTATCAAAAAACCTTGTAAAGGGCATGGCAAGCGGTGCGGTAAAGGAATGATCCACAGGACGCGATCACAAAAGCAACGTGCTTCAGCAAACTTCTCTGAAGCACGTTGTTTTTTTCGTATTATTTTCTGAAGCTGTCTTTGAGAGCGACGGAACGGTTGAAGACCAGATGTCCGGGCGCAGCGTCCCTGTTATCAAGGCAGAAGTAGCCCTGGCGCATGAACTGAAAGCCCTCGGAATTTTTCCCGTGTTCGGGCATAGGCAGCTTGGCAAGCCCCGCCTCGACCTTGCAGTTTTTAAGGACGATAAGGCTGTCGGGATTGAGATAATCAAGGAAATCCTTGTCCGGTCCGTCGGGATCGGGATCGGTAAAGAGGTAGTCATAAAGGCGAACCTCCGCATCGGCGCAGTCAAGCGCGTTCACCCAATGTATGGTAGCGCCCTTGACCTTGCGTCCGTCGGCAGGATTACCGCCGCGGCTTTCGGGGTCATACTCACAATATACTTCAACGACTTTGCCGTTCTCATCCTTCTTGCAGCCGGTGCAGGTCACAAGATATGCGCCCTTGAGGCGAACCTCATTGCCAGGGTAAAGGCGCTTGTACTTGGGCGCCGCCGTCTCCATGAAATCCTCCGACTCGATATACAGCTCCCGCGAGAAGCTTATCTGCCTTGTACCGGCAGACTCGTCAAGCGGGTTGTTCTCCGTCTCGAGCATTTCCGTCTGCCCCTCGGGATAGTTTGTGACAACAAGCTTTACAGGGTTGAGAACCGCCATAACGCGCTTTGCGTTTGCGTTGAGATCGTCTCTCAGGCAGCTTTCAAGCAGCGCCCAATCAACTGTTGAATCGACCTTCGAAACACCTATCTTCTCGCAGAAATTGCGGATGGACGCGGCGGTATAGCCTCTCCTTCTCAGTCCGCAGAGAGTGGGCATACGCGGATCGTCCCAGCCGCTTACGCGCCCTTCCTCGACAAGCTTTCTGAGCTTGCGCTTGGACATGACCGTATAATTGATGCCGAGACGTGCAAACTCGATCTGGCGGGGTTTGTGGTACGGGATAGAGACATTGGAAACGACCCAGTCGTAAAGCGGTCTGTGCGCCTCATATTCAAGAGAGCAGAGGGAGTGTGTGATCCCCTCGAGTGCGTCCTGAATAGGGTGGGCAAAGTCATACATCGGGAAAATGCACCACTTTGTGCCCTGACGGTGATGCTCAATATACCTTATGCGGTAAAGAACAGGGTCGCGCATATTGAAATTGCCGCTGGCAAGATCGATCTTTGCGCGGAGAGTATACTTTCCTTCCTCAAATTCACCTGCTCTCATGCGTTTGAAAAGATCGAGATTTTCTTCAATGGGTCTGTCACGCCACGGACTTACAGCGGGATGCGAAATATCGCCGCGGTACTCCCTGAACTGCTCCGGCGTAAGCTCGCACACATAGGCAAGCCCCTTGTTTATAAGCTCAAGCGCGTACTCATAGGTCTTCTCAAAATAATCGGAGCCGTAATAGAACCTGTCGCCCCAGTCAAAGCCCAGCCAGTGGATATCCTCCTGGATAGCCTCAACAAACTCGGTATCTTCCTTTGCGGGATTGGTATCGTCCATGCGCAGGTTGCATATGCCGCCGAACCGTTCAGCGGTGCCGAAATCTATCGTAAGCGCCTTGCAGTGGCCGATGTGGAGATATCCGTTAGGTTCAGGCGGGAAGCGGGTATGGACCTTCATTCCCTCGCAGCGATGCCCTGCGGAAAGATCCTCCACTATAAAATCGTCAATAAAATTTCTGCTTATTTCTTCCATCTTCTGTGACCGTCCCTTTTTGTAAAACAATTACGTCATATTATAAACGATATACAAACCAATTTCAACAAATAATTGTTCCGATTTTAAAATCTGCGCGTTTTTTTCGATAAAAAATATACGTTTTTTTGCATTGACATTTTGAAGCTATCAAGGTAAAATTATACAGTAAATTGTAATTTAACAGCCGGAAAAAATCATTTTTTTGTTCGCTATGCACATTTTCAGGGTAACGGACAGTATTATCCACGTCATTCAGGGAGGTTTACTTGTGGAACTTAAATTTGACAAAGAATTTGATCCGATCATCGAAAAGGCAAAATCGCTCGACAAGCCGATCAGAGCGGTCGTCGCCGGCGCCAACGCGGAAAACATCCTCAAGGGGCTTTTTGCCGCGCAGGATGCGGGGTTTGTTTACCCCGTTCTCGTCGGAAATGAAAGAAAGATACGCGCCTCGCTGGACAGTCTCGGCTTCTCCGAGAGAAGATTCGACCTGCTGCCCATTGACGCAAGCATAAACCCCGTGCAGTTTTCTATCGAGATGATAAACGCCGGAAGCGGCGACGTGCTTGTGCGCGGAAACACACAGACGCGTGACTTTCTCCTGCCGGTTCTGAATAAATTGAATCACTTCATAGATGAGGATTCACTGGTAACGCATGTCGTATTCCTGAAAATTCCGGGCTATGACAAGCTTCTGGGCGTGTCCGACGTCACGCTGCTTTTCAATCCTCCGGCAGATGCGCGAAAAAAAGTCGCAGTAAATCTCGTCAAGGCGCTCAACCTCCTCGGCGTGGAGCATCCGAACATCGCGCTTCTCGCGCTTATCGAATCCCCCGCTTTCCATATGAGGGACACGGTCGAGGATCAGACCATAGTGCGCGATCACAAGGCCCATCCGATCGCCGACTGTGAGCTTGTAGGTCCCATCTCCTACGACCTCATCATCAGCAAGGAAGCGGCTCGCCTCAAGGGTTATGACTGCCCATACTGCGGGGAATTTGACGGCATTGTCGTTCCGAATCTTCTCTCCGGAAACCTTATCGTCAAGGTTCTTGAAATGAACGCGGGCGCACGCGCCTTCGGCGTGCTCATGGGTACAAAGGTTCCCGTATCCATCTCCGGGCGCAGTGAAGCGCCGGAAGATACCTTCCTCTCCCTCGCCGCCTGCGCCGCAATGATAAAGGAAAAACAGAGCAGATAATATTCAGTAAAAAAGCCGCCGTCGAGAGCCTTGAGATATCAAGGCTCTCGGTAACAGCATTTTGAACTCTTTCAAAATGCTCGGCGGAAAGCGCAGTCAAAAAAGTCCTTACAGGACTTTTT
>ERZ857629.685-NODE-685-length-44304-cov-10.027458_pt1 | contig 44304 bp, 79 predicted proteins | sample MGYA00519700_ERZ857629 | MGnify/ENA primary metagenome ERZ857629 (study PRJEB31778, sample SAMEA3449351) | human gut metagenome | biome: human gut; feature: human-associated habitat; material: faeces | place: United Kingdom | collected 2010/2012 ... | reverse complement strand
ATAATCTATATTCTCTCCATTAAAAATTATATTATATGTATTTTTACTTGGGTCTAAAGAATATAAAGCTTTACCACTATATATAAATTTATACATATTATTATTTTGTTCAAAATAATATAATTTTGTTGAAATTAAATCATTAAAATCTACTTTAACAATACTATCACCATTTATTTCAGAGATATAATATTCTTTAAATTCATAGGTACTCATTGTACCTTCTTTAAAAATATAATAATTTGTATTATATTTCCAAGCATTTTTATTAATAAGTTCATATTTTTTTATATATAATTCTTCAAATTCAAAAGGATAAATAACTTTATAGTTAAACTAAGTACCACTAGCTAAAAATCTATATTCTTGATTAATATTTAAATCATCTATTGAAGTAACTTGATTCCCATCATTATCAAAAAGATTATTTATTAATCTATTATAACTAACAATAGCTGTTTGATTATATGTAGTGCTATTTCCTCGCGTAGTATTTTTTATTATATATCTTTTATCAGGAATTTTCTAAATATCAAATATAGATAAATTATTCATCTTAGAATTTTTATCATAAATAGTATCTAAATAAAGTCCTTCTGCATTAGTAGAATCTTCTTTTGAAATATCATAATGAGAATAGTAAGGAAATTTATCTATTAAATCGCCCTATGGCACCATAACTTTATTAATTGCCAGTTGATAAAATGGCTATTCTACGTAATATGAAGATATATATTTTCCTGTTACTTCATCTAACTAAAAATATAATGTTTTATTAATTAAATTATTAGGAGAAACTAAAGTATATTTAATATCTTCATTATCCTAATAAAATGTTGTATTTTCTATAGACAAATAGAAACCTGAATAATCATTATTATTATTATTTTTTAAAGTAGCACTAACATATAAATATTTACCATTATCATCACGAGTATATCCATTTGCTATTTTTTTATATAAATTCTAATATTTAAAAGTATCAGACTAAGTGCCATCACTATTATAATATATTTCATTATTCACTAAATCCCAATAATTATCTACTAAAATATATTTATCTTTACTTGGATTTAATTTATAATAAGTTTGCTCTTCTCCTGTATATATTATTTCTGTAACTTTATCTTCAAGATAATATTTTTCTCCTTTATTAGGTTTCGTTACTAAATCGAATACTATATTAGAAGATAAAGATATAGGAATATATACGTCTTCTTTATTATTATTTCTACTTTTATAATAGTAAGTTTTATACTTTAAATCTTCCTCAGTAGGATAGCATTCCGTGTACTAATAACCATTAGAAGCTGGATAAATATCCCAATAAACATTTTGAATCTAAGTTAATTGTTCATCATTACCATATAATTGATAAGGCTCTTTAGAAAAAACTGCCTAACCATCACTTAAATAAATTACCTAAGTAGGTCCATTAATATAACTCCCCTATCCAGAAGTAATAGGAATAGGATAATACGCAGTTAATAAATAATTACCCCAATTCTATAATGTTACTGATAAAATATACATTTTATTCATTAATGAATTTTTATTTAATACTGCAAATGTAATTTCATTAGATTTACCAGCTATAGTTTTTAAATTTACATTAGAATCATCTACATTTAAAGACCATATACAATTGTATCCACTTAAATCTATCTCTTTACCAGTATTATCATATAAAGAAGCTTTAAATTTATAATCTTTTATTTCTCCAGAAGTAATAGCAACAATTGGCTTGCCAATTTGGTCATCAACCAAATCTATAACTAAAGTGCAATCAGTACCATTCGTACCAGCTTGCCCGAATGTGAATTCTTTCTTTGCTGTATATTCAACATTATCACGTTTAATTTTCGCAATAACTGTATTATTTGATTTATTTGCACTATAAAAATTATTTACTTTATATTTAACTATAAAATCTTTATCACTAGGGCTATTAGATTTTATTTGATAATAACTACTATCATAATCTGTTAAAGTCTATCCTTCTAAAGCAAAAGACATCATACTATTTTTTGGCAATAACCATAATACCTCTTGCGCTTCAGTTAATTGGCTTTCATCTTCGCTATTGTTTTCCGTTCCATAAGTTTTAGAATTAAAATATAACTACATAGAACGAACTATTTTATTGTCAACAGTATTTAATAAATAATTTGCCTAATCATAAATTAGATAATTACCATTAGTACCATCAACACAATGAATAGATAAAGCATTTAAAACATCAACAGTAGCATCATTAGGCACTAACATATCATTGCGAAAAGTAATTATATTGCTATAATAATATTTATTATTATATCTAATAATAACTTTATACCGTTCATCTTGCTTTTCAGTACGAGGAGTAAATTCATAATTAAACTAATTAGTATTATCTACAAATGTCCAATAGACCCCACATCGTTCATCAGCGGATGGTGCTCCAAAATCATATCTATACCATAAAATTTCTGCACCCGCAGGTAATCTACTAATTTGAGATTTATTATTATCATCATCAAAATGAATCCATTTTAAATGAATAGATTTTTTACTAACCTAACCATTAATAACTTTATAGTTTAATCCATCATTAGTATAAAGTCTTAAAAATTCTCCATTTATTTCATCTAAGCCAATACCAAAACTGAAATAAATATTTTTTACAAATATATTATTTGGTAAAACAGAAGTAATACCAGTAACTCCTTCTGTTAATTGAATAGGTATTTTTTTATTATCTTTATCATAAAAATTATCATCTTGATATAAAAATACCTAAACTTTATCTACTCGCGCAAGCGCGCTAATATCAATAGCAATCTCCTAAGAGTAATATCCTTCAAAGTTATATGGATTGCCATACATATCTGAAGTATCCAGTCTTACTTTATAGGTGCTAGTAGCAGAATTAAATTTTTCCGCAGTAGTCTCTTTTACTCCAGTAATAGCAATCTCTAAACCATAATTACCTTGAACTGCGCCTAACTCTTGAAGCCATGCTCTAAAATCCGCACGTAATCCTAATCGAGTAAAACCTTGACAATTAGATGAAATTTTTATCCCATTATTATTTGAGTCCTCTTCATCTATTGGAGTAATTTCAATAGATTTTTCATTACCATTAGCTAAAATACTCCATAAAGATTTATTATTCTAACCAGCAATAAACATATTACCAGTTAAATCAACAAAAGTATTAAAAGGATTTACATAATTATATGGCTTATCCTAATCTTTGTCTTCTTTTTTACCAACTATAAATTTAGTATTATTAAAATCACCTTTAGGGATTTGAACATATACTCTATTGTTTTTATTATAAGTAGTAATTTGGGAGAAAGCATCAAATTCAGAATATGATTCATTCTTTACTCTATATTGCCCTTTTAATTTATTACTATCATCAATAATCGTACATTCAATAGTATTATCATAAGTAATCTTATCAACTGCCGATTTAGCAATAATAGATATAGCTTCACATATATTTTCCTGAATATTTGTAGCATTATCAGCCAAAATAATCCCTCCTTTTACTCATTATTCTATAAATTAGTGAAAAATTGTCCTATTTTATTAAATATATCTACCCAAAAAGAAAAAGGTGAGATTCAATTAAGAATCTCACCTTAACTTTATTTACGATTAGCATATTGCGAAGCTACATTAATTAATGTATTAAATGCTTCTTGAATTTCATTCCTATCAGTTACATTCGGGAAGCTAGCATCAATATGAACCTATTGTTCTAATATATCATTACCAGTTCCAAAAGTACTGTAAATTGGATTAACTGGCATCGTAGTATATCTACTGCGCAAATCAATCTCAGAAGCAATTTCACGAACCATCTTAATAGAACTTAACATATTCTGAGTATCTTCTTTATTAAGAACTAATTCTTTCTCATGAAGCATTGCTAATTTGCCGCTATCGCCCCATTGACCAGTGTAACCACCAGTTCTAAATCCTACTGTCTATTTCCACAACCAATCAGGAACCTAAGTGAAATTAGAATAACCGGCAAAAAGACCTTGACCTAAAGTATATCCTTTTTCATAGAAAGCATTAATACGAGCAGTAGATGCCATATCATTATAATTGCCTTCTGATATCTTTCTATCACGATATGCCTTATATTTATTATAGAGCTCTGATCCAACAGACACAGTACCCATTAAAGCAGAATAGTCTACATTTGGATCATAATCATCATAGTCAGAAGAAGGACTATCAGATCCAGTATCCATGGACGCTTGCGCAGCAATAGCCTATTGAATCTTATTAATAAGCTATTCATAATAAGAAATTAAAGTCATAATTTCCTATCTCTAACGAGCATAAGCCTCAGTAGCATTACGAACAGCCTATAGCTCCTAATTCAAAGCGGGAACAACTTTATTAACAACTTCATCCTTTAATTGATCGCTGGCATTAGTAACATCATTAACTTTATTTTTAGTATCAACTAAATCTTTACCCACTAAATCAGTAAGCCTATCAGTCTCAGATTGCCACTCTTGGAAAGCATTATTGATCTAATCTGTATAATCAATAATAGCATCTTTCCACTAATCGCCACTATCTATAATTTCATCATAAGCATTGACCCAAGCATCTTGAACTACACGAGAATCTTCTTCTTGTGCAATTCTATATAAATCACCAGAAGCCTAAATTAATTGAGTATATTCATCAATAATTCTCTAACGATCAGCTTGATAATTGCCTTCACGGTAAAGAGCGTCTTCATTAGCTTTTTCATCAATTTCTTTTAATTTTTCAGCTAATTCTTGTTCATATTGTAATTTCTATTGACCATATTTATTAGTAGCATTAAGACGAATATTATATAAATCATTCTCAGCGTCAGCTAAAGCTTGCTAAGCATCATCTATTTTATCCTAATCCGCAGTATAAACATAACCAAAATTGCCTTCGTTATCGCGCTGTAAACGAACCTTGCCCATCGCATTTTGAGCTTCATCTAAAGCAATCTATGCTTGAAGAACTTTATATTTAGCTTGAGCAATATCTAACTCTAACTAACTTAATTTATCTTTTTCTTTTAACTATTCAATTTCTTTAGAGAATTGATAGTATTTATCTTTTGCTGCTTGATTATTAGTTTTATTGCTAGCTTTATTAACATCATTAAGCAATTTATTCATTTCATAAATTTGATTAGTCTTTGTTAAATATTCATCTTGATATTTAGATAGTCTATCTAAAGAATCATTTAAAGCATCCCAACCCATGCCATCAGTCATTGCTTTATTCATATTATCTGCGGCTTGTTCCATCTTGGTAGTTAAAACTTCCTTAATAGCTTCACCATATGCCTCAGCATCTGATAACATTTGTTCTTCTGCTTCATTGAATTTTGCCACAATAGCATCATAATTCTTTTGTAATAATTCTCTTTCAGCATCATCACTAGCCTAAGCGAGTGCCGCAGCCGCAGCATCTTTTTCAGCTTTAAGAGATTCATACCATGCTTTAGAAGCATCAAAATTATTACGTTTTGTCTAAGCGTTACCTTCTAATACAGTTAATACTTTCGCATAATCTGTATCTCTTCCCAATAAAGAAAGAATAGAACGATAATGGTCTAATACACTAGTAAGATGCTCCATCTAATCAGTATATTTAGATAGCTCATCCTCGGCCAAATCTAAAGTATTACCATAGTATTCAAGCATTTCTTTATCTAAATCTTGAACTGCTTGTAAATTATCTAAAATACTATCATAAGCATTTTGAAGACCATCAACATAATCTGCCTATGTAATTTCTCCATTAGCATAAGAACTTTCTAATTTATTATAAAAATCTTCATAAGAAGACATTTTCCCAAAAGTAGGATCAATCTATCCTTGTAAATATCCAAAAGCTTCAGCAGCTTTATATATATTATCAGATAATTTATTAAAGAAATAATCAAGTTTTTTCAATTCATTTTCATCAATCTAAATTTTATATTCAACTTCTACCGTAAGTTTTTCATAATTTTTAGCCATGATTTCATCTTGATTATCTTCAATCTGATCTTCTAATTCCTAAATTAATTCAAGAGTCTCTTCATACTATTCAATTAATTTTTTGAAATTTTCAAATTTCTACTGAGCTTCTTCATAAACTTTTTTAGCATCATCTGTTAATGCTTTATTATACGCTGCCTAAGCCTTCTTAACATCTTCATAAGCTTTATTTAAAGTCTACTCTAAATTAACAAAACCATTTTCATTAAATGAAACTTCATACCCATAAGTATTATTTTGTAGAGCCTATTTATCTAATGCTAAATATTCTTTAGCTTTAGCCAATTTTTTCTCATACTATTTATTTTCTTCTTTTAAAGCATTAATCTATTTCTAAATAGCAGATACTTTACTGGCGCCATATAATCTATCAACTGCTTTACTTAATTTATTAACATTTCGTGTAGATTGGTCAATTGCTTTATCATAATCATGATAACGATCTTTATCCTAATTCCAATCTTTTGTATCTTTTTCTTTTTGAGATCCTCCGCCACTACCTGTGGGGCCAGTTAAAGTGCCTGGAACGGCTGGCGCAACACTATTAGATTTAGCTTTTAAAATAATACTTTTAATTCCCTAATTAACTATATATGATTTAGCTCTTGGATCTGCGCTGGGATTGGCTAAAGTCTGCATCATTTGCTATAGTTTAATAAAATCAGATGGATCAAATTCAATATTTGTATTTAAAATAGAGTTTAAAATACCAGCAACCTATGTAGCATCATCTGATAAAGCTATTAAATTACTTATTGCATTAGCAGTATCTAAACTAATAGACCCATCTTTATTAAAATTAGCATTTTGTAAAGTAGATTCTACCTATTGGATTAATCCAGTACATTGACTAGCATCTACACCAACTTCAGCAAATGAACTACTAATTGCTTCAGTCATAGTCTAAGTATTAGTTTTACCTAACATAGCTAATTCAATAGAAGCCTAGCGCTGTTCATCTAAAGTTCCTGTTAAATACTATTTAATTAAATCCCAATGCCCCTTAACAAAATTAGCATCATAATCAAAATCTGCCCCAAAAATATCTTTTAAATTTTCGGCAATTGAAGTAAGCTTATCAAACCCTTTATCGCCTTCTTGTTCTTCTTTAGTAAGTTTACTAAACTCAGTCATTAAGTTATTAATATCACTTGCTAAATCAGTCACTTCGATTTCTTCAATAGCTCTCTTATATTTCTAAGCAGCTTTAGTAGCATCGTCGGTGCCTTTTCGAGCATTAGTCATTTCTTTATTATAAGTAGCTAATGCCTATTGGCCTTTTAATGTTTTCTTTGCTATACTGTCATAAGCATTAATATCATCTTTAGTAATCTAACCTTTGCGCTAAGCTTTAGCTAAATCTCCTAAAGTTTCAATCCCTAACTTAGAAACTTCCTATGCTCTAACAGATTCTTCTAAAGTTTTTTTTGCCTATGCTATTAAATAAGGATTACCTGTTTCTACAGCATCAATATAATTATTATAAGCATCTTCACATTCTTCATACTATAAAGCTAATAAGCTAAGACCTTTACCATAATCCTCTTCTCCTAATATATCATTAGAAGCAATTTCACTCTTTAAATCCTTAATAGAAGTTACAGTAGTTAAAATATTTGTTTTAGCTTCTTCTGCTGTACTATTCTATTCTTCCATTGCTGAATCTAATTTTTCATAATCTACTGTCATATTACGGACAGCTCCAGCAATTTCATTTAAAGTATCTTTATACATTTGACCGTCTTCAGCATCAGCAGCCCAGCTATCAATTTTTCCTTGATCATAACCCATTGCCTATAAGAAATTTAACTACTATTTTACTTTAGAGCCATCATATGAATTATCATCAACTTTATAAGCTGATTTACCTAACTCTTCTGTAGTTGTTCCCTACAAAACTTGAGTAGCATTTTCTTTCTATGTTTGTAATTCTGCAGCTTTAGTCTAAGCATCTTTATAAGCCTATGTAAATTCATCTCGTCTTTGACGCATAACAATATCATAGAAAGCTTTAGCATCAGTAGTCAATTTATAAGTGCCATCAGCCATTTTAGTAAAATACTAATCGGCTCCATCACCTAATTTAGCATAATTTTCTGGTGAAATAGTATCTCCTAATTTAAGATTTTTTACTATATCATTTATTTCTTTAAAATTAGACTATGCTTTAGATAAAGAATCTGAATCAGCTACTTTATAAATCTCATCCATCTAAGTAATAAATTTACTTAAATCTATACCTGCTGTAGCAACTCCAACATCATTTAATACTGATTTAAAATCTTCTAAAGAAGTATCACTAGACCAATCAATATTACCAATAGCACCAGCAACTTTACCAGCATCATCGCCAAATTGATTAAGTAAATTATCTATTACATTTAAACCCTCAGTACCGAATTTATTAAATACTGTTTCATAAGTCTAAGCAAATTTAGCTATCTAATTACGACCAATACCATCATATTTTAGTCCTGTCTTATTATCATTAAGTAATAAGTTATCAAATGAATTAGCTAATATACTATTGCCTTCTGTATCAGTGCTATTTTCACGCCATTTTTTAGAATAAGTTTCTGGATTTAAAGAATCTTCTACTCCTTGTAATCCATCTAAAATAGCCTAACCAAACTATGCTCCAGCATCTTCAACTCCTAAAGTGTCTAAAATATTATTAAATTCTTCAGAAGTAAGACCCATTTTTTTAGTTACTATTTCAGCAACATTAACTCCGTTAGTCTCATCGCCAATAGCATTCTAAAATTCATTTAACATTTTAGAATCCCATTCTCCCATAAGCTAAGTAACATCAAACTCTTTAGTTTTCTAATTAAAATCATTAACCAAAGTAGTTACTTTACCAATTGAATCTGCGCTAAATTGTGAAAATAGCTATCTAGCTTTATTAGCACTATTACCCATTTGCTGAATAGCATCAGAAGCTGCTAATATATTAGCAATTTCATCTCGGGTCATAGTGATTGCTTGACCATTTTCAATAAATTCGAAAGAACGATTAGTATCAGTTCCCTATACTGCTTTACTCTAGTTAGATGTAGCATAAACATTTTTACCACTATCTTGTAAAGCCTTTAAAATATACTAATAAACTTTATTATCAGTGCCAGAAGCTTGACTGATCCCTTCAAAAGTTTCAGATGCGCCAGTTAATTGATTAGTATAAGTTTGAGAACCATTATGTCCCATAACATTTTTATAGAACTCAGTTTGAGCTTCTATAAAAGCAACATTTTCTTTTACAGCGAAATCTTTTTCATTGGTATTATAATTATCACCAAGGATTTCATCAGCTTTTAACTAAGATACTAATTCTAATTTAGCAGAAGCTTTATCAGCTTCTTCAGCCATCCCTCCAATACTTTCTTGCCAAGCTGCTAATTCATTATCAGATAAATTTTTAATACTTGTTTGCCAAGTTTGTCGTATATCTTCATTATAAATTCCTTTAGTATTTGCTAATGCTTCTCGGAATTCATCTATTGACATAGAAGCATATAATTCACTATTATTTAAAATTTCTTCTTCTAGTCCCTAAGCTATTCCATTTTTTCCTTGGCTGTTTCTTAAAGTAGTTGCATCAACAATCTATGTGCTTAAAGCATTAGCATCTTTATTATTTGAAGCAGTAGAAAGATTATACTATCCAACAGCTAAACTAAGGCTAGCTAGTCGAGCATTTTCATTTGCTTGCTTTTGAATCTCATTTAATCCTTCTTGATTAAACTCAATTAGATTATCGGCATTGCGACTATAAAGATTTTTAATATCTTCTCCTGATAAATTATTAGCATTATTAATAACTGCTATAGCCGCGTCATTAGCTTCTAATAAAGCATCGCGCCATTCATCAGTACCACGTTTACATTCTTGCAATTTTTCTACAGCACTATCATAACCTTCAATGGAACTTCTTAAATTATCTGCAGCTTCTTTAGCTTCTTGCTCAGCAGTAGTTAAATCTTCTACTGCCTATTTAGCTTTTTTGAATTGTCCTTCTGGAGAAGCATTTTTCAATTCTTTGTCTAAAGCATAAAGCAAACCTATAATGGCTGTTATCGCTATTTCAATAGCTAATATAGTTGGAAAAGCCGTTTTTACAGATTTACCAAACAATATGACACCGCCTGATGCTGACTTAAATCCAGAAGCAATTGAAATAATAGCAGGAATTATGGAACCAATTCCTGTAGCCAAAGCAATAATTTTATCTTTGGTCGAAGCTTCTTCATCATTTAAAACATCAAAAGTATTTATCAAAGTATTGATAGCCTAAACACAATTAGTAATCATGCCAGCAGCAGATATAAAAGCTTGACCAAATGTAATAGGTTTTTGAACAGCTTTTTCCATAGACTTATTATGTCGATCCATTACACCAGTCGCGTCTTCCATCGCGCTACTACTACGCTCTATTGCTCCTGTTAATTCTACGCCTAGTCTATCTGTTAAGTTTTTCATTATATTATCTAGTTCAGTACCTTCAAATCCTGCACTTTTTAAAACATTTTGAAAAACTTCTAAACTTTTTCTAAAATATACATTTGTTTTTGTAGCAAAATCATCTATTTCATTGCTAAATACACTTAAATCAAAATCTTTACTATTGCTTATTTCCTTCCAATATTTTTTCCAATCAGCAGCTTTTCTGGAATTTTCTCCAAAAGCCTGATCAATAGTTGCTAATTGATTTTTAAGAGTATCGTCTAAATTTAATCCTAAAAATTCGCTCATTCTAGTTTTTATATTAGTAATAACTTGAGTATATTCTTCGCTATCTTTTGATAAATTCTTATATTGTTTAGTATAATCATTCAATCCAGCAACAAAAGATTGTTGTTTTCCTTTTGCTATAGTATTCGCCCCAACCGATTGGACTTTACCCATGAAATCACCAGTTTTACCACTATTTTGAGCTTTTAACTAAGCTTGTATCGCCAATGATTTCATTTCCTATTTAATCTAATCTTCTAAGTTATCTAAGTTTTCTTTTCCTTTTATTGCTTGTTCTGCTAGAAGTCTATTTCGATCCATTAACTACTAATTTATTGCTTGCTCTTTAGCATCCATTTTATCAACATTATCTAAATAAGTTAATTGATTTTTAGCTAATGCTTTATACATAGTTATTCTAACATCGTTATTTCCATTATCATTAGTATCCTAATATCCTTCAATAAGTTGCTAATTTACCTATTTTTTAAAATTATCATAAGGATTAGAAAGTTTATTTTTTCTAAATAAATTTGCTATTTCTATACCTAAATTTTTAACATTAAAAATCATATTTGATAAACTTGTAGCAATTTGTTTTTGGAATACAGACATAAATATTCCGCCAACAGTTAATAGAATACCTTTCATACCGCCTAAACTTTTTATAAAAGTATTAATTCCATCTAAAATATCACCAATTTTATTATTAAATTCAATAAAGAATTGGTCATTAATTAAAGATTTATAAATAGCTTGTAATGAAGTTTTTACTCTATCTTTAGCAGCTTCCCAAGATTCAGCATAAATATCTGCTTGCTCTTGTAAAGAACCTTCAGAATTCTTAGCACGTTCAACATTCTCTTTATAAAAATCATAATTATTCATTAATGTCATTAATTGAGTATATTGACGCACGCCGGCTACAGTCTATGCTAAAGCCATCTAAGTATCTCTACTCCAAGTATTCCACTTAGTACCCATTTCATCTAAGATAACATCCATATCTTTTAATTGGCCATCAGTGTCCTTAACTTCAATACCAACTTTATGTAAGGCAGTAGAATATTTATTTAAATCAGTACCATCATCTAGTGTCTTCCCTAAATTCAAACCTTGAATACGAGAGAATAAAGTCTTTAAAGCAGTACCAACTATATCAGCACTTTCACGAGTTGTAGCTGTAATCGTAGCTAAAGCTGCTGCCGCATTATCAAAACTTAAACCAATAGTACTAGCAACAGAGGAGAACTTCTATAGGCCCTCTGAAATTTCGCTACTACTAGACGCGGTATCGGCACCCAAACGTACCATCGCATCAGCATAGTGTTCCAAAGATTCAGAACCATCATAAAAGTTATTCCATACAGAGGTTAATTGCTCAGAAATAGTAGTAGCACTTTCCCTAGCAGCATTAGCCATTTTTAAAGTAACTTCTGTTCTATCAGCAACTTCTTTATCAGTTAAACCCTATTGATAATAAATCAAAGCAGCATTAGTATAATCTAATGTTGTAGAACTTAAACTCTTAGCAGCTTTATTTGCTTTCTCAGCAAATTTATCCATTTCTTCAACACTCGCACTAGATACAATACGAATATTATTCAATGATTCATTTAGATCTTGCGCGTAGTAATAAGCATGCTGAATTGCTCCCATAAAGGAGTGCATCGCGCTAGAAGTTAATTGCCATCTAGCCGTATTCTTCATAGTAGTCCATAGCTCAGACATTAAACTACTAGTTCTCTTTAAAGGAACTTCAGCTAAAGTAATTGCCTAACTTAATTTAGTAAAAGCCTTTTCTCCATCAGGCCCTAATTGATATAGCTAATTTTGATAATCTTTAATAGACATATTACTCTTTTTAAGACTATCCATAAATTTAGTTAAATCTAATTTGCCAGTATCAGTATTTATAGCATTATCTAACTCAACTTTTAATCGAGCCGCGGCTACGCTAGCATTCTATAAATCCTTGTCTAGCCCAAAATCTTTATTTTTAAAAGCAGAAGTATTTACCAGTTTAGTTAAAGAATTTTGTAAATCCTATAATTGCTATTTTGCTGAATTAGTATCAGCAGTAAAAGCAAGATTAACTACATATTCTTTGTTCAAACCTTTTGCCATTGATATAACTCCTTTCTCTCTTGTCGTTTTTATCTTACGTAAAACAAAAAAATCGCCTGAGAATAATCATATATTCTCAGGCGACTATTCCTATTTAATTTTAAAATAAAAATAAATATATTAACTTAATTAACCCAATTTCTCAACAATATTCTTCAATAAAGTGAGATTCTCTGGGTCGGCTAATTTCTTTTGAATTTCAGTAGCATCAAAATTCAAATTACTATAATCACGTCCAATAGAATCAAGAATACCAAGCGCGGAATTGCGATAAGTATAAATCGCGGTTGCCAATTCATGAGTCACTTTTGTTAAATAATAAAATTCACTTTCAGGAACTAAACCAATAATTAAGTTAAGTAATTTATTGCTACTTAATAAATCATATAACTTCATTGGGTCTGACTTCTGCTTTTCTGTAAAACTAATATTAGAATAAGCATAAACAATTTCTAAAGCAAGCCACATATCTAGCTTAAGGTTATTATAATATCCAGCATCATCATCAACTGAATTATTTAATACTCTTGAAATTAATTCTGCTTTTTCCGCAATTGGAAGATATTGCTTTACTTCAATTGTCTGATCATTAAATTCTACAGTTTGAAATTCATCTAATTTATCTTTGGTTAAACCTAATTTTGAAAATGCTATCTTTGCCATAACATATTCCTCCTTTTACTCTTTATATAATTATACAAAAATTTTTGTGTCTTGTCAAGATTCAACTTTAGAAGCACTTAATGTAATATCACCTAATAAATTATTCTAACGAGTAGCTGAATCTAATGCTTCTAAAATAATTGATGCCGTATCTTTTACATATATAGCATCTGAACTAGGATCATTATATATCAGATATTTAACTGGCATAACTAATCCATTTTCATCTAATAAACCAGAACCTCTTAATTCAAATACAAATCTTAAATGCGCGAAATGCTACGCAGTAATACTTCCATAAGAATGTTTATTATGTAGGATAGTATTCATACCACGAAAGAAAAATCTAGTCTATTGTTTATGACCCATCTATAACTCGCTTAAAGCGCCTGTAACTGCTTTATATAAATTAGTATTACCTAAATGTAATCCAATTTCACTCCAATCTTTTTGCTTTGTAATATCCCAAGCATTAGAAGTATAGCTTTTAGCAGAAAATGTGGCATCTTTCATTAATTCCATTAATCGTTCGACTTTATCTGGTAAGGTTTTAGAATAATTTAATGTAATCGCCTTGCCACTAACGTCAACTTTACCTGTTGCATTCCTAACCTATGTAGAAACTCTCTTATTTTCTTTTTCAGCCAATTCTTTTAATAAATCTTCAACCTTTTTATCGTCTACTAAATCTTCTATATTATATTTCTAAGTTGCACGAGTACCTGTACTTTGAGTACCTAATAAAAAAGATTGTAACTATATGGTTTCATTTCCCCCTAAGAATTCTCCCGCTGCCATTAATGCCGCTAAATCTTCTTCAAAAATATTATCAGCCTCAGCAACAGTTTTTGTCTTATTGCTTCGTCTAAATAAAGTATTAGCTTTAAAATTTGAATTATGATAAACAGACTAAATTTTAAATGCCTAATCAATTAAATCATAATATTGATTATATAATTCATTACCAATATAACTATCACTTAAATTATCAAAATCATGAGCAGCTAATTTAATTTCCTATAAAATAGTCTATAATTCTTTAGCTTCTTTTTTAGCAGTACGACTATACATTTTTAATTTTATACGATCATGTACCCGCTATAAAATTACGCTATAATCTTCTGAATCACTATATAAAACCATAATTTCCTCCTTTTTCTCAATATAACAAAATAAAGGGAGAGGAATAAATCCTCTCCCTTATATTATTTACTTGTTTTCTTTATCAAATTTAGATAAAAGTTCATCTAGTTCGTTCTTTTCTTCAACTACCGTTGTTTCTTTTGGAACTTCTTTGACTACCTTTTTTTCTGCTTTCTTAATTACTTCAGGTTTCTTTTCAATAGGAGTTTCTTTTTTAATTTTTTTCTCCCAACGAGCACCTTTAATAATCATTAGAATTGACTGTCATCAGCTACTGCATGAACCGTAGATGTTCTATGGATATTAGCAGAGCCGCCTTCCTCAATAATTTGAATAGCAGCAAGAACTTTCTTACTGTGGTCGAAACGAGTATAATCAGGGAATGCGTCCATAGTAAATGTGAAAGTAGAAGGATCGCCAGAAGAAGCCATTGTGAAAGTAAAGTTAGACTGAATCTTGCAGTTAGGAATTATAAATTCAGCAGGCATATCAACACCATTCTGATCACGGAATAGAGTAGAAGCTTCAAGATAATAGTTACCACCAAACTTATCAGCAGTAATTTCAATTTGCTTATTGCCGCTGCCTTCACGTTCAACATAATAATCAACAATTACGCTATCAAAATCTCCATTATCGGGGAAAGAAGTAGTAACATTTTCAGTACCATAACGACTAGCAAGCAAACTATATTCATTCTTATTCTAAGCATTATCAATATAATCATTGTGTTTCTTAACAGTAATGATATAACTACCATCTTGTTCTTTGGTTAAACTGTCAGTATAGTCATAACTGTCACCTTCAGCCTTAGCAGTTCTACTAAGAGTATGTTCTGGAATAAATGGTTCAGAAATAATTTCTCCATCTTTAACGAACATAACATAAGCAAAGTTATCATTTTCCCATGTAGGTAAATAAGGATGTCTAGAAAGCTTAATAGTACAAGTAGCAGTTTCACCATCACCAGTAACAGTTACATAATTCTTATCGACTGTTTCAGTAATATGTTGCTTAATACTACTCTCATGACCGGCTCCTGCTTCAATTAAACCAGCACCAGAAAGAATCATGAAACCTTCTGGAGAAATAAGAGCATCTTCCATTGTGAAAGTAACAGTTCTTTCACCTTCCCAAGCTACTAAACGAGCATTACCACGACCACCTTGAGCATATACAGTGGTAGCTGCGCCTTCCATGCTAGAAGTCTTTAATGTATCGAAATAGATAACTGGTTCATTCTTATAGAAGATTTTATTACCGATCTTTTGAGCTGCTTTAGCCTTCAAAACAACATCGCAAATCTCACGAACACCAAATTTCATAGGTTATTTTCCTCCTTATAAATTTAATGGATATTTTTCATCCAATTTTCCGGCTTGTTATCTGACTTAGCGCCAGCCAACCTAGACCGGATATCAATATCCCAATTAATATAAAGCTAATATCTCTCAACAAGGTCAAAAAGTTGGAACATTGTTAAATCCATTAAATCCTGTAGAGACATAGAATTCAAACCTACAGTAAGCATTGAAAGATACTAACTAAATATACTAGCATTAGCGTTACCATTTAATTCAGCAACGCGCTAGCGCCCTCGCATTAGCTTATCAGCAATTTTTTTAGCTGTCTCATTAGCAGGATTAAATCCTAATTCTTGCGAAGCACTAGATTTAGCACAAAAGATTTCTCTAGTAAGAGATTGTAATATCTCAAAACTATTTTCATCAATCATACTTGTATTATCTTCTCCCTAAAGTATAATACTTCTAGGAGTAAATAATATTTTTTTATTTGGAAATAATAATGTAAGAAATTGATCGGTAGCATATTTTTTATCCATCATTTCTTTTTCCTACATCATTGTCATAAATATCTAAAAATTACTTGTATTCCTTAAAAGACTTTCGCCCTCGTTTATATGTAAATTATCTTTGTTAATACAAAAACACTACATCCCTATAAAAAAGTCTTGTTCTCCAATATAAGCAATTTCACGGATTTTAGGCTAATGAATAATTGATTGTATTTCAGGAACTGGAATATCAGTTCCACACATAAGTGCCAATCGTATATCCATTATTTACTATTCATTTCCTCAAAATCTTTTAAAAATTTTTCATCATCTATTGGATTAGGCATTCTCTTTTTATCTTCTTCACCATGGATAGCCTAATAAGTTAAACAGACTCCACCATAATAATCATTTAAAACAAAAAGTTCAGCATCAACATACTCTAATTTACCAATACCAGTTAAATGAGTATCACTTAATATACTATCTAATTCTGCTGCAATTCTGAAAGGTCTTAACTAATAATCTTTTAAATGCCACTAATCAAAATTACAAACAATATCAAATTCAATAAGATTATTTCTAAATTCTGGATTAGTCTCATTAGTTACAAATTTATCAAAAGAAATAATTAAATAATTTAATACAGAACCATCAACATAAACTTTTGGTACTAATTTAATATTCTTTTTAAATAATTCATACATCTAATCATCAGTTAAATTAGGTCTTTCCATTGCATCTGGAGTAGTATAATATAATAATCGTTTTAATCTTTCATTGGCACAAATTCTATCTACTATAATGCCTGCATCTTTTTCAATAGATAAGAAACTTGACTTTGGTATTTTTACTCCATCAATTTTCATACACCTTTATCTCCTTTAAAACAATGATTCAACTACAATAGTTTTTTTATAATTGCCATAAGTTAAATCAAATTGTCCGCTAAATCCTGCATCCCAATATATTGTAATTTCACGAGGGTCAAAATCATCTATTTTATATTTAACAGGGAATTTTTTATCTATACTCCACTCTCCAGCTTCCCAACCAGAAAAATTATATTTATATTCTTTTTTAGGGTGAATAAAAGTTTCTCCCTAAATTTCATATAAATCAGGATTTTCATTTGGATCTATAGGTTTAGTAATTAATGCTCCAACAATACCTTTTTCTAAATCATCTTCAATTTTGTTAGCAAAATATTCTGTAGCATTAACTTCTAATATTCCCGGCATACTAATAGAATCTATTGCTTCAACTCGCCAACATATTTTATCAGTGCCTTCTATATATGGAGAAAGATAAAATTTACTATAACGTTTAAAATATTTCAAAGTTTCTTCTGTCTTAGGCATTAATATATTTAATGTATAATTTGGGTTATCTACGCTAATACCATGTTTCTAAATATAATCAATTTTAGTTTCAACTGGTCCGCGAATAGCCGCATAAGTACTTTGCTCATTACCTTCTTCATCTTGCCAATTAATTTCAAAAGAACATTTACGTATATCTCCTCTAAAATATGCAAGTTCAGTCAAATCTTGTAAATAAATAAGCCAATAAGTATGAGTACCACGCCACTCAAATACATCCCCTGGTTTAAAATTATATTCATATCCAACAGAAAGAATCTTATCATCATAATCTTGCTTTAATTTATTAGGATTTATTAAAGCACGTATAGGTTTTTTTAATGCTGCTTTTGGTTTTATAATCTCAGCAGCCTAATATGAATTCCATACTGCCTAATCTAAACTTCTGCGCTTAGACATTATCATACGTTCTTGTTGGAGATTACCACCCATCTAACGCAGTCTTGCCGCAGTATCATTCACGCCTTCAACAGAGTTACCTTCATACGGACGTTTATCATATGTACCCAATCGTCCCTATATCAATCTAAATGGATGCTAACTACTATAATCATATCCTGATGCCATGATTTATTTCCTATAATAAATTAATAGCTTCAAAAACAGTTTTACGATAGAAATTAAATTCTGTCTCCTGATTATCTAAGCCTTCAAGTTTTCCTAAAAGCTATAAGAAAAGGGGTTCAGTACTAAAAATTACACTGAACCCCACGATTTCATTTATGACAGTTTCTAACTATTTTTGCCAATCTTCATCATGTTCACGCATTGGAATTAATTTCCATAATTGGTTGGTTAAGCGTAAACAATTTTTTTCAACACTCTCTTTTGGGATATTAATACCATAACTTGTATTCATCAGGTTTAAACATATCCCATGTAGATTCATATTCACCTTTATCATTTAAACGTCTACGTTTATAAAGACGTTGTAAATGATGGGACTATCTTTGACAGTCAGATAATAAATTTAATAATTTAGACAAATGATTTGCCTATGAAGTAAATTTAAAATCTGAACCACTATATTTCATTCGAGTGTTTTCAATAGAAGTGACTTGACGTTGTACCCAACCGCACATCATCAAAATAGCTAAAATATTAATTTCTTCTTCAGTTAAATCACATCCAAAAGTAGAACGATCTACTAGGACTTGAGGTTTCTCGCCCGGTTCTGGAATAGTTCCCCACAAAGTACCTACAATAAAATCATTTGAAGTTGTACTATCTTCATCGACAGTATCAACTTGAATTGTATAATCATATAGATTTTTACGCGGAAATTCAAATCCCGGTATAGCATCTATAATCAAATTCTATAAATCTTTTAAAGTATCCTATGGTGTTAATTCCAGATACATATCATCAGTAACTTTTCCTAGAAAGCGATTATATACAGTAGAGAATAGTGTTCCCATTTAATCGCTCCCTTCTTTTATTACTTAGAAGTTTCCGCGGTTTTATTAATTACCTTATAATTATTGCCTGCAGTGCGGCGGCCTTGAGGAGCTTCTTCCTGAACAACTCTTCTCTTATTAGGACTTACATCTTCTAGAATACTAGAAGACTCATTGCTCTCCTTGCTAGCCTTATCATTAGCAATAGCTTTATCTACATCAAATCCAGTTTTCTTTAAAAGAGCTTGACGCTTTTGGAAATCAGTAATAGGAAGAGATACAGAAAGACTCTTAATTAAATCAATAACTCCAATTGGAGCAAAATCAAGAGCATCCAAGAAAGCATCAAGTGAGCCATTTAAAATTAAATCGCGAACTTGAGCTTCTGACATATTATATTCAGGCTCTCTATGGATATTTAAATCCTGAGTAACTTCTTCTTCCATAATCTGTAAAAAATTAGCAATTAACTCACGACCACCAGGTTGATAAGTTAGCTTTTCTAACTCACTAAAAGGAATTCTTTTAGTTTCACCGGGGGCAAATGTTCTACGCAAATTACTTTCTGGAATTGAATAGACAACAACACTAGAACTTCTATTCTTAACATTATACATATCAGTTTGATTAATCATTTTTTATCTCCTTTATCTCTTAAAAAAAATAATGGGGAGAGGGAGCTATTTCCCTCTCCCCATTAGGTAAATTTATATATTAATTATGAATTAGACTGTACCATCTAATCTACCATCATAGGTAACGACCTTACCAGTAACACCATCATAATTCCAAGTAGCCATCTGACCAACAAGTGAAGTATCACAGTAAGCGCAAATATTGTTAGCAAGCATACAAACAACGCCGACTTTCTTATAAACCTGAACTTCACGAGAACGGTCCTTATTGGGGAATTCATCAACAATGGTATTGCCCTCGAAAGCGATCTTAACAGGCTTGCCATCAGCACCAGTAGGAATAACCCAAGCATAACCAGGATCAATTACCTTGCGGCTATTGGTTTCATCTTCGAAGCCCTGCTCAAGAATAATAACCTGAGTTCCCTTATAAGTAGGAAGACGACCAGTATTCCAAAGCTCAGTCTTCATAGCTTCAGTGTATCTCCAAGCTTCCTGTGGAATCATCTTAACAGCAAACTCATAAGTACAATAAATAGTAGGAGTACCATAAGCACGAGCAATAGTAATTAACTTATCCATAGCAGCCTCATCAAAACCAGCAACAGCAACGCGGTTGGCAGGAGGTAACTGATTGATAGAGGAAACAAGAGCACGAGCAACTTCTTTATAAATAAGTTCATCCATGCCTTCCATAATGACTTTAGTCATTTCAGCGAAATCAACACGGCCATCAAGGAACTCTTCGAAACCGATTTGAGCGGCTCCGCCGATAGCAGATGTACGAACTTCGAAGCATTCGTTCTCAGCAGGTCCAAGCTTAAATACTTCATAAATACCAGCAAGACCAACACGAGTTACGAACTGCTTTGCACGAGCACGAGTCTGTAATGGACGACGGAAAATTGGCTTATCGCCCTGAGCAAAAGTCTTAACTTCAGCAAATTGATCATATTGCTGAATAACTTTCTTTGGAAGAACTTCATCAAGAGTTTCTTCAATCAAAGAGAAAATCTGATTCTTATTATCACGATAAAGTGAATAAGTACCAGCTAATTCATTCATTTCTGCGCGAAGAGTGTCATTCAAAGCCTCATAACTTAGATTCTGACCACCAAAACTATAAGCAGTAGGAGCAGAAGGATCAGCTTTAGCAACAGTCTTCATTAAAGCGACTAAATTTTTTCTATCTAACATTGTTCTTCTCTCCTTTCTTACTTAATACGCATAACCTTAGCGCCTTTTTGTCCATCAGGCATGGTATAAAGCTTAACAACCTGCCAGCTCATAGAAGCATCGCCAGATTTACTTAAAATACCAGTAGCATCAGGAGAAAGGATATCGCCAATCTCTAAGGTTTCTTCATTAATCATGTTAGTAGTATAAATATCACCAACATTAGTCTTGAAAACACGAGGAACCATAGCAGTACCTGGGTTCATGCGCTTTTCACGATAAATACCTAACTTATGATATGGATCATTTGTCCAATTCATTTCATAGATATCGCGAACATCAGCAGTAACATCATCAAAAGTACGAACAAAGTCAATAGTTACTTTACCATCAACAAGAGTATATTCAGTACCATTATAAGTAAATTTATTATCAGCAACGTCATAATCCTGACCATCAATAGTAACAGTCTTGCCATCACGATTGATATCAACATTCATCTTCCAAGTGTAAGAACTCTTACCATTAGCATCAACGCCATTGAGCCACTTGGTCTGATATTCCTGCTCAGGATGCTCCCAATCCAATGGGCTATATACACGAGCCTGATAATCATCCTTTAGCATTGCGAATTCGCAATCCCATTGCTTTGTACCATCAAGATGGTTACGATATAACTTAATTTCATTATATACTAACATCCACTCGCCTTCGCCAGTGAAATTAACTTCGCCAATGCCATTACCATTAGCGGCATAATCATACTTTACATATTGACCGTTTTCAAGAATCTCAATCTCTGGTTTAGCAGGCAACTGAGCATAAATTTGAGCGGTTCTCTGTGCTGACAGGTGATTAGGTTCGACCTGACCGTAACCAAACTCAACATACTTAGCCTGAGACTTGTGATACTTTGGGTCCATATTTCGAGTCCAAAAGTCTTTAAACATTTAGTATGTCCTCCTTATTAAATTTATCTAGCGTTTTCATATTTTAACGCAGCTTTTACCCAAGCCGGAATAGATTCATCATCATCTTCACTATTATTTAAATTATAGGTAGTAGGCTTGGTTTCTTTATCTTCGTCAAGGTCGAAACTTACCTTGTTGCGAACGCAAATAACAGAAAGCTTTGCTTCAATATCGTCAACAGAATATTTATCAATATTATCAATAACATCTTTCTTGTCATCATCAGATAACATATAGAATTGAGCAATCATAGCTTCCTTATCTTTCTTTTCAGAAGCAAGCTTGAACTCTCTTAAAGGTTCAATTTCTTCAGTCAAAGAATTCTTTTCTGTTTCTAAAGTAGCATATTTAGATTTTAATTCTTCATATTCAGCTTTTAATTCTTGATATTCAGTAATATCTTCTAATGAATATTTCTTTTTCTTTTTCTTATCTTCATCATCTTTATTACCGTCATCGTCAGGGTTATTATCCTTACTATCAGAATTATCTTTCTTATCTGTTGGCTTTTCATCTTTGCCATCTTCTGAATCATCAGAATTATTATTTTTGCCCTCTGATTTATTATCAGAATTAGACTTATTATCTTTATTATTTTTGTCCTCTTCTTCTGCCTTTTTTTTAGAAGCATATTCGGTTTCGTAAGTCTTTACTGCCTCTAAAGAAAATTGAGGTTCAGCGGCAGGAGTATAAGACTCAGTTACTTCAATTAAAGCATCAGCAGGAACAAAACCATCGGTTTCATTTAAAGAGAAATTTAAACGATAATACTTATTGTCAGTACGATTCTGTAAGACAGCAAACTTCTAAGAATCTTCTTCACAAACACCTTCGATAGCATATACTGAACTATAAACATTATTAGCATCAGGATACTTCTCTAAAGTATAATTCCATAAAGAATTCCATAAGTTATCGCCAATTTCAACAGCATATCTTGAAAACACTTTGGTTCCTCCTTCTTTAATTAATTCTTTTAAATCATTCATCATGGAGAATAATTTTTGCTTAAAATCTTCATCGAATGTAAGACTAAATTTTGTAATTTGAGAGCCTTCGAAACATGGTTCACATTCTTCTCCCAAAACACAAAGCTTAGAGATTATTGCCTCATTTATAATAAAAAACTTTGGCTTACCATTATCATCTTTTGTCCATGTTGCATTTAAAGTTTTTTCATCTAACTCCATGGATTGATTATTACCTTGGTCTATAATGCGCTGGCATTCAGGATACTAGCCAGTCCAAATATAACCCTCAGTCATTAGATATTCATGTTCTACGCCATCATCATTAAATTTCTAGAACCAAGCACGCGCACCTAAATCAACAAAACCATAAGGCTTAGTTGTATCTTGGATTTTAAATTGACCATTTGAAATATCAATTACACGGTTATGCTCTTCAAAATCTCCAGTAGCATCATTGTAATAACCAACAATAGGACTGCCTGGTAGAGAATTAGCCATCTAACGCGCAACTTCTTTAGTAATAACACTACCATTGCGGTTAGGGGTATCTCCAACATAGCACACTTTAATCTAACACTTAGAAATTAAAGGATTAACAGGAGTAATATTTATAAACTCACAAGGTGTTTCTAATTTTATACTTGTATGTTTCATCATGTCCTCCTTAACTCATTGATTCTTTATTCTAAATAGTTTTACTACTCTTTTCATCATCGGCTTTCTCAGGCCGTCCGACCGTACCGGAACCGCTTGATGTTTTAGCCGTTGTTGTAGTAGTAACATTTGTTTTCTATGTTCCTGAATTATTTTGATTTTCAGTTTTATTTCCTGAACCTTTTAAGCCCAAAATATCTTCACTACCCATAGTAGAACTCATAAGAGGAGGTATCATAACTTCACTCAAATGTAATATATCATTTTCAAAATGAGCGGCATTTAAAATGAAACTCTAAGAATGACCTAAAGCAATTTGAGGAAGCATTTTAGAGTATCCTAACTACACATGTTCTTTATATAGTTTTGCTAAATTCTAGTAATTATATTGTGTAGTCTCAAGCATATAAAATTTAAAATTATATTTACGACTATTACTATTACGCATAGTAGTAATTCTATTAAAGAAAATATTATATTGTAATAAAAGATTGCGCAAATAAGATTCATCATTTAATACTGATTTTTCCAAAGCCATATTACCATCAGTATTAAATAAATTCTATGAAATACCTAAAGAATTATAGACAGTACGTTCAACTTTAGATAAATCATCAGTGGTTGTTGTAGTATTCTTATCAGCTAAATCAATAGTATCAACATCAGTAAATGTAGTCAAAACATCGACACCAATACATCTGCGTAGCATTTCTACAGCATTATGATGGATATCTAATGCTTCATCAGAGTCAAAAATTAAATCCCCATTTTTATCCATGGGAAGCTTTTGGACAATGATTTTTAATAATTTCTACATTTGCTTTTTACGGTCTAATTCTTGAGCAGCATCTAAATCCATAATAGCAGGAATAGAACTAACAAATAATGGCATATCATCATTATTTAAATTAAACTTTACACAATACTATGGATCTAACATATACCAACATCCAATAGTAGAATCTCTGCCTAATACAATTTCCTCGGACTTTAATTTACCTTGTTTATATAACATATAACCTTTAGCAAATTCATCAGGAAATAATTTTAATACTTTCATACGATAATTAATATCACGAAAAGTGTCAAAGAATTTCATATTAAATTCAATAACAGGCATGTTATCTACACTGTAACGAGAACGACAGAAATTAGTCGGCAAATCTTGTAAAATTAAATGGTCATTAGAAGGGACTATATATCCATAATAACAACCTTCTTTAATTACTTGTAAAGATATATCTCCACAAATTTTCTTAATATAACTACTATCTAAATAATTAAGAGTCTTTGAAAAATCTTTTAATATTTTTTCCTCTTTGACTGTATCATCTAGAATTTCTGGCGCGACGTACCAATCATATCTATATAAAAAAGCAAAATAATTACAAGTACGTTCATATATACCATTTACGCTATAAAATAAATTAGACATACGACGCAACTCTGGTAAATCATGATCGGCTATTGCTTTATAAATATCTGCTTTACAAAATCCTCTTTGCCCAGGAATATTTATTTTTTGATAATAATCTAAATCTAAAATAACATCGTTTAGGCTTCTATTACCAACTTTAATTTTTTTATATTCATTAGCAATCGCAGTTCTATATTCTCGATAAGAATCAGTCATATCAAATCCTTTATTATGAATTTCTTCAGCACGGACTTGATTTAGGGTCTGAGTCTGATTATCCAAAATTCCACCTCCTTAATAACCTGCTAGTTTCATTATATAATCATAAGAAATAAGGTTTTCATCAGTGTATGGAATTTCTATTAATTTAAAATCGTGTAAAGCACAAAAACGTCTCTTTTGATTATCATTATATTGCTATTGATATAAACCGCGCTTACCACCAAATTTAGAGCTTGCTTCATAATGTTGCTTGCCCTAATATTCAATAATAAAATCAATTTTTCCATCATCATCAAATATAACGAAATCAAATCTCAAAGGACGCCCATTTGGACTTCTCAAATCTGGAAATATATATTCCATTTTGAAAGGAAGTCCAGCTTCTTCTAAAATTTCTTCTATTTTTATTTCTCCTCTAGAAGCACGCATAGACTTCCCTCCTTTAATTCATAAAACACCAATCAGATGCTTTAAACTTTTTACGCTTTTTCTTTTTATCTTCTTCGAGTTTTAAATAATATAATCCATATTCAAAAGCTGAAAATTTATCCTTTCGGATACCACGATTTGCCTACTTCAGGATAATATTTACTCCTTCAGTTTCTTCACGCAAATTCATCATTTCTTCTTTTAATATGGAAGTTAAAGTAAATGGTTTTAAATATTCTGCCCTCTATTCAGGTTTCATAGATTGACCAACTTTAGTTGCCATTAATTTATTTTTAGCAATACGTTCATCAATAAGGAATTTTACTTTTCCAGAAGACAACTATGAACGCGCAATCGCATGTGCTTCAGTATTAATTGGCGCATTTGCTTTCAAAATATACATAGCATCTAGCTCAGTAACAGAGGTCTTATACTTTTTGTAGTATCCTTCTTCGTCATTAGAAACACCAAAATCAGGATAAGTTTCATTAGTATCAGGATCAGTCTAAGATTTAACCATATAGTCAATTAAACCAATACCCATACCATTACCATCTATTACAATCTAACGAGCATTATATTTATAATATAATTTCTTTAATTTAATAGCCTAATCTTCAAAATGTTCATCTGATAAAGTATAAATATTAACAAGGCTCTTTGTAGCGCCGCCTTGAGATTGTGGAGTTACTTTAAATACACAAATAACAGAATCACAACCTTTACGTCCAATATCAGCTGCTAAAACATAAAAAGCTAATTTGGAAGAACGACCACTTGCTTCATATTCAGGCTAATTTAAGATACGATTTCTGTCAAAAATTTCTGCATTAAAAAATGCGTCTTCAACAGTACCAGACCATTTACTTTCATATTCACGATCAAAAGAACTTTCATTGAAAGTACCATCTTGTTTTAAATCTTGAATAAATGATTTAGATTGTAAGCCAATTAATACAGGAATACGCCAAGTACCACCCATTATAATTGACTGCTAAGGTTTAATAATTTCCCAGACAAGTAACTGAATTAACTTATCATACAAGTTTTTTTAACTTCGGACTATTTCTTAATCTAAAAAATCCCAAATGAATCCACAGGAAGTTTTATGTCTTTTATATACTGCTGAATCAATAGCTCCTCGCTATACCCCCATAGCTCTCGCTGCGTTAATAATACTTTCATATTCTTCTAATAAATTTCCATCTAAATCAAATCTACCTATTTTTCTATTCGACGTCTAAATATTTCCTTGCTAATGTCGTTTAATTTGATTTTCAGAAGAAGTCACCCATTCTAAATTTGATAACCGATTATCTAATTTATCTCCATTAATATGATTAACTTCTCTTTTATTTTCAGGATTATCTATAAAAGTTTGAGCAACTAGACGATGAATATATCTTTTTTGAAATTTATTAGTTTCTTTAATTTTTAAACTAACTTGTTTATAACCAGTTGCGCCAAAAGCTTGAGGTTTAAGCATTCTCCTACTAGTTTTATTTCTAACATTACCTTTTGTAGAAATTTCATAATTAGGTGCTTCAGCAATAGTTTTCCATATTTCCATTCTAAAATTATACCTCCTTGATATACTTTTTATTATCCTAAATTATATCAATTTTAGTATAAGCTAATCTAATTCTTTTGTCCAAATTTTTTAGATCCTTTGCACTTCGATGCTGGATTTTCACCAGTCACCTACTCTACTCGCTTATTTCTCTTGTTATTACTCAAGATATGCTTTCGATAGTCTCTGAACCTTCCGCTTAAGCGGCTTGGCACTACGTTAACATAAAGTCTTCATAGTTAGCAGTTATAATAACCACACCTTCATTTTTGAAGTTCACAAAGTTTTTCCGTATAATGTCACCATTATAGGCCCCTATGATAGAATATTTTACACAAGGGAATGTATTTTTATATCCAGCAGTAGTAATATAAATCTAAGATTTATTAAGAGTTTCTTCATCATGTGTTGTGCCATCCATACACATACGAGAAATGTTCATCGTAGGAATAATAACCTAAGATAAAATATCTCCATCAACACCAACACATTCCTCAATAAGGCCGCCATGACGACGTTTACCACGAGAAGATTCTCTAGCAGCGATATTATCAAAATAAGAACCATTCTTAAATACATATTTAACATAGTCTTTACCTTCAAGGGTTTGACCACGCCGCCAATCAATTTCTTTATTAAATGCTGGAATCAATGTACAAATTTCTTGTACTTTTTCTTTAACGATACCTGCGGCCTGTTCCTTACCACCAGAAGTAATAAATAATTTACAACGAGGATAAAGAATAGCTCGGCACATAAGTACCATCATAGATAAGAATGATTTAGAATACGCACGAGGAAATACTGCATAGATATATTTATGTCGCATTGCCGCGCGCAAAAAGATTCTCTAATAAAAGAATAAATGAAAGTGTTGGGGACCGCCATCCGGTCCCGCCATAAAATCAATAAATAAATCAGGATATTCTCTCCAGAAGGCAATATACTTACGTGCTTCTGGAATAATACCTCTTAATCGCTCTTCTGAAAGACCAACTTTACGGCGAGAGGCACTTAAATCTAGTAAGTCTTTAAGTGCCATTAGACTTCTTTACCTTTCGCCATATTTTCATAAGTTATTTCATCTAAGTCACTTTCATCTTCTAAGAACTAATTATGTTCTATAAAATCTTCATCTTTTAATACTTCTTCATCTAAATTATCTACATCTTCAATATCTTCATCTTCTTCACGGTTTTCCTAATCAACCATATTTTTAACAGCAGCTTCAATAAGATTACCAAGATTCATTTCTTCAGTTACTAATGTATGAGTATAATTCTTTAAATCATTTAAAGTTTCATCAACTTTGTCCATAGGACCTTCAGTATAATAACGAGGAATAAATCCTTCACGTTCACACATTTCAACTAATTCACTAATAGAATCGAATTCTCCAGAAGATTCAGATTTATTTTGAGCAGCAGTAAATTTACCAGATTTCATTAAACTATCATAAACTTTGCTCATCTTTTGGAATCCTTCGATATCACCAATATCGATCAGCTAATTCGCTTTCAAAGATGTCTTACATATTAATTTTAATGTATCTTTATGACCTGCACCTTGAATATCATATGAAGCCATCATTTCTTCATATAACTATTCTAATTTAACCCATTCTTCAGGTTTATAAGTTTTGCCCCATTTTAATCTTAGATATGTGCGGTCTTCTTCAGTTAAGTCTAAATCTTCTTCTGGACCGTTTTGCTAAGCAAAATAATCTTCTTGTGGAACTATAGTAGTATCTTCATATACAGGTTCCTCAAGAGGCTTATCAGGCATTGTAAATACTCTGCCTTTTTCTTTTGCTTCCATAATCTGAACTGCGTCATAACCTTGACGTTTCATAGTTTGCTCTAATTTAGCATCTTCTAATTCTTGAAGTCGTTCAGTATCTTTCCAACGAGTATCTTTATATTGTTTTAATTTCATTTTAGAAAGATAGCGTCCTAAAATAGTAGTTCCTGTTACTTCACTTGGATTAGTGGCATATTTCATCATAAGACTTTGCCATTCTTTAGGAACATAAGGAACATCAGCTTCTTGTAAAATCCAAAGATAAGTATCTGGATTCCAGTTATCAACGTGCATTGTAATACATTTTTTACATTGATTTAATTTACCGGTAGGATACTTTTCTAAATTATTACTACCATAAAATTCAGAAGCATTCATTGTGCGATTACATTTCTCGCAATAATAAGTTTCTGCCATAAAATTTCTCCTTTCATTAGATTATTAGTAATTCATAGAAAGGATTATGATTTTTTGGCCTTAGAATTTCGACAACATTTACAAATGCTATAGAATCCATCTTTACTGGTTTTATTTTTACTAAAATATTTATTATGAGCTAATTTTATTTCACCACATCTACTACAACGTTTATAATGTCCTTTTTCAACATTTAAATAATACCAACTTAAATATTCATCTTCCGCAGTAGATGCAATTAATTTTGGAATTTTATTTCTCCATAGACTAGAAATATACTCAAGACTATGTTTAATACCAAATTCCATTTGGATTTTCTCTTGAATGTCAATATTTTGTAATCCATCAATTTTATATTCAACTATTCTATCATATAATGGATAATCTTTCAAGGCTTGGTCGCATAATTTATCAAAATCTTCCATTAAATACCATAAATCTTTTTCATACTCGCCTTGGCTATCTTGTTTTAATCGAGAATAGTTACATAAAATAGCAGAACAAACGACAGGATCTAATAAACTTACTCCTTCTGGAATTGGATAAACATATCCATCTTCATCATCTAACATTTTTACTTCTCCATCTAAAGGAGTTAAACATCTTGAGCGAGTTAATTTATTAGGAATAATTGGTTTACGGTAAGCATTTTTAATAACATACTAATCTTTCCGCATTTCAATTAATGCTTTTTTAATTATAAAAGCATCTTTACCTTCTGTCACTTTCAATTTGGCTTCCCAAGCTGAAATGGCTTCTTTTAACTATTTTAAATAAGGTATTTCTTCAACATCTTTTTTTGTAATTGTAACTTTTGGCTAAAATATTGTATTTTTATTTTCAGTAATTAAATTATAAATTCCATCTTCGCCATTTTCTAGTTGAGAGACAAGACCTTCAAAAGAAGTTTCTCTTTTATTAACTGTAGCCATACGATTTTCAGTTAATAATTTTTTTTCCTTTTTCTCTTGTTTCTCCATACAAAGAACTAAATAGTCAGCCAAGATTTCTAAATATTTTTCACTTGGCTCAGGATTCTCAGCAAGAATCTTTTCGACTAATTCATTTCTCTCTTCTGGAGTTTGTAAAGAATAATCTAATTTTATCATTTTTTACCTCCAGTCTATATAAATATTATATCGCAAATTTTCTCTTCTGTCAAAGAAAATTTTTAATCTTTTAAATAAAAGATTAAAAATTTTTTTAGATAAATTAATAGAAATTGCCCATTTACAGAAATTTGACAATTTTAAAAAAATTTATTATAATATTTATAGAATAAAAAGATAGGAGGATTATATGGAAGTATTAAGTACTATAAATATTATTTTTTTAATAATTATGGTAATTATTGAAGGATTAAATTGTGCTGTATTTATTTTTTCTAATGCTTCTAATAATACCGCATTAAGTCAAAAAGAAACAGTATTAGGTAAAGCTATAAATAAATATCCTTGTACTGTTGGATTAAGTATTGTATTCAATGCTGATTTTGATGGTATAATTACAGATTTTTCAAAATATGAAGATTATAATTTAATTGTATTCACAAGTTATGAACCAGAAGATCCTCCTGAAGATTTAGCAGGTATTGAAATGCTAACGTTCATTCCAAATTGTATAGTTTATGAATACGAAGGAGGATATTTTGATTGGGAGGAATCATAATAGTTTTATTATGGGGAGTAATTTCTACCCTTGAATTTATAGAATATGCTCCTTTTATTAAAGAAATAAAATCAAATAATGATAAATTTATTGCTTTATTAATATTTTTAATTGGTGGTCCATTTTTTGCTATCACTAATGTTCTTAATTATATTTTAGATATATTAATGCCTAAAGGATGGAATGATGAAGATGACAGTGACAAATTTAACAAATAAACTTAAAGAAGATAATCAGAAAAATTGGATAGATCCTTTAACAACAATTGCCCAAGCGCTCTCTCCACACAGTACAGTATGTTTTTGCACCGACTACCGCAACAATGAATATCTTGCACCGCTTCTCAATGTGCTGTTGGCGCATGACATTACCGTTCATCTGTGTAATAAGCATACTCCAGATATTTTTGATATGATCTCTGAATCAACTTTGACCATCGTTGATTTCCCGGAAGGCGAGCATATCATTAATTGTTATCCTTTCGCTCTTGGAGGATGGGCGACAAATAACCGCGGCATTCTTGATCTTGGTAATAATTGTTTTAATACAGAATTGCGCAAAGTATATCGGCCAATTGATAAAGAGCGCGAAAATGCCTATAAAGATATTTTGAATGCGCTAGAGGCAAGATGGACATGATGATTACTGGTTTTGAATGGAAAGTAAGCCTTTGGGAACGCGAATTTACTTTATATGAAAGTAAGAAATTAAATTTAGAAAATCCATTTTAGATTTAGACTACTTTCACTCCCATTAAACGCGAAGACGGCACTATTGCTTATACTTTTGATGGCACTTAGAAGCGCAAGCATTTTACTGATGAAGATAGAAAAAAGTGGTGTTGTTTAAAAAATGAATATGTAATTGTGCGAATCGCGCAAGAATATGGCTTTGAAAAGGCATGGAATTATTGTAATAATTATAGTAATCCTACAGAATTATAGACTTTTCTTTTAATGAAATGTAGACCTTGCTTTTTTGATGGACAATGTATGCTAGAATGTAAATTTTATGATAAAGGATGTAAAGAAAAATGAAAGATTTTTATAATTTTTTTAAAATTATAATTTCTAAAAATAAATTTAAACGGAAGATTTTTAAAGATAAACGTCAAGCTACTAGAATACTTTATCAAAAAATGCGAGGAGGAGAAAATTAATGAAAAAATTTATTATTATTTGTTTAGCTTTATGCTTAATTTTATCTTTGTGCGGATTTACTTATGTCGGTAAAGATGTAGATAATGTTAAAGATAAAGCCCACCAAATTGCTGAATTGGCTCGTTCTATTGGACTTCCAGAAGATGATCCTATTATTGTAAGAGCACAAGAGATTTATGATGGTGTAACTGAAGTGCGGCATGCGGTTCCCTATACAGATGCGGAATTGAAAATGCTGGCTAACGTTGTTCATTATGAAAGTAAGGGTTGCCCTGATTGGCATCAGCAAGTAGTTGCTCGAATTGTTATTAATAGGATGTTAGATAAAGATTTTCCAGATACCATTGAAGGTGTAATTACTCAACCGGGTGCTTATTTGGAGTGGTATGCTCGTGCGAATCCTACTGATATTGAAGATAAATGTTATGAAAATGCGCGATTGGCTTTAGAAGGATATGTTGATGTTCCTTTAAATGTAGTATATCAGGCTCAATTTACACAAGGTAGCGGTATTTGGAAAAGTAGTTATGTAAATACTGGTTGGTGGGAAAGTACTACTTATTTTTGTTATAAGTAAATATTTTTTGTGATTTAGAATCCTCGTGATTTAGAATCGAAAAATGTTTTTCCGTAATTTGAAATCGAAAAATGTTTTGGAGAGAGTTTTGCTCAGCACATACTCAAAAATTAAAAATAAAAAAATTTTTTCCCATAATACACCCCGGGGTATTTCTCTCTGATTCTGTCCTGAGAAAATATTAGCAGTCTGTTGTCTTGATTCTCACAGAGTAAGCACAGCTTCATTTATACACCCCCGTCAAATAATACACAAAGAGTTCTCCTTACATCTTTAACCTTTCAATACTAATACAGATTAAGACCCCGCTTTGTAGTTATTATTTATTCTAATCATCCAGAAGGAGAGAATGATAAATGTTATCAATAATGCCAATGAATGTATCACGCAAGATTGATACATTAGGTCGAGTAGTTATTCCAAAAGGAATCAGAGATACATACAAGTTAAACATTGGAGATGAAGTTTATTTTTCTATTCTCAACAATGATGGTTAGTAGTATGTGGGTATCAGTAAAACTAACGAAGACTTAGTGAAATACAAGATAGCAATGTAGGTGCTGCTCGACCTAGATCTTGATGTACCAGAAGAGTTAGCAGAGAAAGTTGAGAATATAATTGAATAAGCAACTCTCACAATCTCAAGCTACTCAAAGACTGCGAGCACGTGCGCAAGCACGCAATAAGTATAATAATCTATACACATAATGAATAGCACATAATAAACAACACACAATCATCACATCAATAGGCTGCTCTGCGCGCTGGCGGGTGTGGCGCGCCGAGTTTGCGTATTATACAAATGTCACAAAAATCTTCTGTGCTTTTTGTGTAAAATTATCCCTTGACAAGTTTCCCGCAATGTGTTATACTATAGATACAGTAAAGGAAAGAGGTATTCACCATGGAAGAAATCAAACGCCGCATGAACATCTTCAGTGCTATCAGCGCAGTCATTGTTGTCCTGCTCATTATCTTGCTCTGCCAGTACATTAAGGCACATCCAGCTCAGGATGTCAATAACATCTATGCGAGAAGCGCAACTGTTTGTGAAGTCAATGGCAATGTCCAATTCTACACAGATGACGCGGGCAATGAATGGAGTACTACAGATGAGAATGTGTCCGTTGGTGACAAGGTTCTTCTGGTAATGAATACCATGGGAACATCATCCATCTGTGACGATGAAATCATCGAGGTTAGAGCACGCTAAGTAAAGCGTGCTCTTTCTGCGTCTATCAGTCTCCGCACACGATAGTGAGTTTCCGGAACTTCACCAAGCTAAAGTAGTAAAGAAAAATTCTGTGAAATATTTGCGCAAAAAGGCTTGACAAAGCGCTCCCGAAATGATATAATACAGATACAAGGTAAGGAAATGAGGTAACACACCATGGCAAAGACTACAGTATCTATCATCGTATCTGATGAACAGAAGAAAGCATTTTCCGCAGATCGTGGCTATTATAGCCATGTGCCTAGCCGCAAAGTATCCGCTTCTTCTTTTGCTTCTGGAGCTAGTTACTGCTTTGCTACTGGTTCTATGTCTCAGGCATGGGACGCTGTGCGTGACTACTATAACAGCCGTGAATGGAACTAAGCAAAATTAGTTCTTGACAACAGCTATCAGATGTGCTATAATACAGATACAAAGTAAAGAACAGGAGATAATTAAAATGACTGATAGAGAAATGCTTAACGTTCTGCTTGCTCACCTTGGACGCAAAATCGAAAGCAATGAATCTCAGTATGTAGAAATTCAGAACAGTGTGATGGGCGAGGACATTGTTTTTGAGTTCGATGAAAATGGAAATATTACTGATATTTACTCTTGACAATCATCGCATTCTATGCTATAATACAGATACAAAATAAAGAGAGGTAATAATCATGTTTGAGTTTGGTATTCTGAACATTAACACTCAGGAAGAAAGAATCATCTTTGGATACAATGGAATTGACGCTTTCCGCAGATACAATCTTAATGCGGCTGAATGGAAAGTTCTGTATTCTGAATACGTTGATTAAGAAAGGGGTAAGTAAAATGGTCGGCTTGATGAAATACGAATGCGGTCTGAAATTCACTGGTTGTGTCTTTGAGAATAAAGAAACAGCCGAAAAATTCATTCGTGACAATAGACTAAATCCCGAAGCTTATAAGCTTATTCCCGTCGCAGTATATCTCAAAAATGGTGAAATAAAATAAAATTAAGGCTTGACAAACCGCAATCTTCATGCTATAATTAAGACACAAAGAACGAAGGAGATAATAACAATGGCTGACAACTACAACACCTACTACAACAAGCTTATGGGCATGAAGAAAGCGGACATTATCCGCGAGGGTCAGACTTGGGATATTTGGGCGAACTGCCAGAGCACCGCCGCTTGGTTGATGAAACAGTCAAAGACTTGGCTGGCTGGTGTTCTTGCTGGTCGGCTGTGCCGCTTGGAAAACCGGGGCTATTAAGTCCCGGAGAAAGGAAGTAAAAACTATGTATCACGTCTATGAAAACGATTATGAGTTCCCGCTTCATTGGGATTCTTTGGATGATGCTATGACATTCGCTCAGCGCTGTTCTACTGGTAGAAAGCACCATTGGCGCAATAAGTACATTGTTGTTGACAATACAACCGGCGAAGTTATCATTATTTTCCGTTGCGGTTTTGGGCTTCTGAAATAAAAAATATCCCAATTTGGGATATTTTTTTTATGTATTTTGCCTATTGACAAATCCAATAGGATGTGATAAAATGGGCGCGCCGGCCACAATCGCCACTGGCCGGCATTTTATTATAACATACCGCCAGCCAATTTGTCAAGGGGAAAATCGCACAAATATTATACAAAAAATTCTCCCGAAATTTGTGCGTTTTGCCAATAGACAAACAGAATAGTATAGTGTATAATAAGGATACAAAGTTAAGGAACGAGGTAATTCACAATGACTAAAAAGGAATTTGATGCTAACTTGGTTATGCTTCAAGAACAGGACAAAGAGCTTGCCCGCATTTTCGCGGTTCGGGAATCTATCAGAGAAAAATGTATCAAAGAAGGTGGTTATCCACTCTATAATAAAATGTGGGAAGCCTTGCTTGCTGACCATGAAAGTCATTGGGGGTTCTAACATGAAAATGCTTCAATATTTTATAGCTTTTCTGGTATTCCTTGCCGGATTTGCTATCATTGACGCGAATGTAAATGGCGCGTTTAGACATACTATGATAATGGGAACTATTGGTTATGTGCTGGTAGTTTCCTCTGCCGCAATAATTTTCTTATAAAAGGGCTTGACAAAGTCGTTACCATGTGGTATAATCAATACAGAAATTAAGAAATGAGGTAACTACAATGTTTACAAATCCGAGCTTTTACATCGTATGGGCAGTTATGGCTATTTTCCCTCTGATGATTGCTTTTCTTGCCCCTGAAACTTGCCGTGGCAAAATCATTGCCATTCTGGTTGCGCTTGCTATCGCTTTTGGCGTTGCGACTCTTTTGTATAAAGACGCGGAAGGAAATCATGACCGCTGGAATAATGGTTACTGCGAATGCGGTGGTCAGTATCAGTTCTCTAGCGCTACTAATTATCGTGGCTCAAAAGATTATTATTATACCTGTGACAAATGTGGTCATACAGAAGAATTTCACGCAATCATGAAATAAGGGCTTGACAAACAAGCCCTTACATGATATAATAACTATACAAATTAAGAAAGGAATTGAATACAATGGATTTCAAGAAAATGAGCACAGGCGCAGCAATCGGCACAATTATCTACACAGTTGGCAAGTGGTTCGCAACTGCCGCGTTCATCTGGTGGGGCTGGAACATTTTTGCTTGGCATTTCAACCTGCCGCAGTTCGAGTACATGGAAATCTTTGCCATGCGTATGGCTTTGACCTCTGTTATGAAAATTTTCTGGCAGAGAACTGAAAAAGGGGATTGACAAACAATCCCCCATGTGCTATAATAAATTCAGAAATTAAGAAAGGAATTGATAAACATGAAAGCAACAGGAATTATCCGCAGAATTGACGATTTGGGGCGCGTAGTTATCCCCAAGGAAATCCGCCGCACTGTCCGAATCCGCGAAGGTGACCCGCTGGAGATTTTCGTCGAAAATGGCGCAGTCATTTTCAAGAAGTACCAGGCAATGGGAAATCTTGAAACCCAGTGTAATGTGATTTGTGACACATTCCAGAGAATGTTCAGCGCGTGTGCAGTCTTTGACACTGATGGTGAACTATTCGCGGCAAATTCACAGTTCCGCTTTGCGTTCGCCGCTAACATGCCCAAACTGCCGGAAGATTTAATCGGTTGCCGTGGAAGTCTTGAGCGCAATCACATGATTTTCATGCCCATTATCGCCGATGGGGAAATGCTGGGAACTCTGGCAGTCGAAATCGATAACCGCGAAATGGTTGAATTTGCGGCAAAGAATTTGGCTGAACAGTCGAAAAATTAAGTCTTGACAAACCAGCCGGTCTATGATACAATAATGATACAAAAGAAAGCGAGGTACTTACAATGAAAATGGTTATCTTCACTCTGGTAATTGCTATCCTTGTCATTGACTGGCTGGTCGCTGTTCTGGAATTTGCTACCGGTCACAGGAAAAGCATTGTCGATGTTATCATCCGTTCATTCCTTCTTTTTGCCGTGCCTTTTATCGTCCAGTGGTTTTAACTGCTGGGCGATAAAATTCACTATTGACAAAATAATAAAAATATGATATAATAATTATACAATAAAGAAAGGAATTGATAACATGAACATTATCCGAGAATTTCCCATTCAATTTAGCCAACTGAAAAATGGTGATTGCTTCTATCCTGTTGGTAATTCTCATGTGCTCTACATGAAGATTCCCACTTTCGAGGATAAAGTTGTTGGAGAAATTAACGCTATCAATTTGGAAGCAATGGGTTATAAGCGATTCGATTATGAATGGCACGTTTTCCCAGTAGAAGCAGAAATTCATGCTAAATATTAAAGCCCATCCGGGCTTTAATTTTTATTCAATTTGCCTATTGACATTTTTGATTGAGTATGCTATAATTAAATGATAAGAAAGTTGCGGCCGCCCGCCGACGTTTGCCAGCCCCGGTATTTCCATTATAACACCGGCCAGCCATTTTGTCAAGCGAAAAATTGAATAAAAATGAAAAAATATTTGATCCCGAATTTGTGTATTTTGCCAATAGACAAAGAGAATAACAGGGTGTATAATAAGGGTACAAAGTTAAGGAACGAGGTAATTACAATGAAGAACTTCACTATTGACGCTTACATCAAACAGCAGTTGATTTTTGCTGAGACTATGCCTACTGATGCCGAACTGTTCGAGCATAACGCCCTTGGCGCTATCGAATGGGACGCTTATGTGAATGGCACTAACTCCGAACTTGAGCGCCGTTGGACCGAAAACTATAAACCCGCATTTGAAAAGATTATCCGGGGCTTTTTCCATGGATGATCTGAAAAAAGGGACTTGTAAGGATTTTACAGCGTGGGACTTAAATTGTCCCCGCTGTGTAAAACCTGACAACAAACTGAGAAAAAAATTCGTGCGAAAATATCGCAGAAATTCAAAACTGGCTCTTGACAAACAGGCAAAAACGTGCTATAATCAAGATACAAAAACGAAAAGGAATGAAAAAAATGATTAAAGAAATCGTATTCGACATGGACGGAACTATCGCTGACCTGTATGGCGTCGAGAACTGGCTGGAAATGCTGAGAACATCTGACCCGACCCCGTATGAAATCGCAGAACCCCTGATTGACATGGTAGAACTTGCCAACCTGCTTTCCCAGTGTCGCGTTATCGGGATTGAAATTTCCGTTGTAACTTGGCTGAGCAAGGTTTCCACTCCCGACTATGATAAAGCGGTGAGAGAAGCGAAAAAAGAATGGCTGAACAACCATGATTTTCCTTTTGACCATTTTCATGGAGTCAAGTATGGAACACCGAAACATCAGGTAGTCAAGCAGGAACTTCCAAAAGATGGAACAGCACTGATTTTCGATGATGATGCGCGAGTGCGGAACGCTTGGACGCTTGGCGAAGCAATCGACCCCACAAAAGAAAATATTATTGAAATCCTGCGGAATATTTTGGAAGCGCGCTGAGCGCTTCCAAAGAAAGGAAATAAGAAAATGGTTCCTAAAAATATTATTGTCAAGTATTCAGGTTTTGATAAAAGGGGATTGTATTATAGCAATACGTTAGAGTTCCGCACAGAACGAGACGCTGACTTGTTTATTCTGGACATGAAAAAACTTATGTTCGGATTAAAGTCTTACACAAAAATTATCACTTGGGGAGAGGAATAAAATGGAAACCAAGATTGTAGTTTATTATACTTGTGTAAATCGTTGGAATGTACCCTGTTTTGAAGAACTACTTTTTGACACAGAAGAAGAAGCTGACCGTTTTATTAACAAACTCAAAAATAGAATGGACGTTAACCGAATTATAAAAACTGTGGATTGGAAATTTGAAAGGGGAAATAAAGACCATGAATGACGAACAGCTTGAAATCTTGATGGAAGAAGCTACCGACATTAAAATTTTGATTGCTTTGGGCTGAAAGGATTGATAAAAAATGAAAGTTGTAGCTTACGTTGAAAAAATCGTTCCCGTAGAAGTGGAAGTCGATGACAAGTGGAAGCCAATGGAAGATTATGGCAATGTTCCTTGGGGAGAACCGTTGGGTGATTTGTATGACTATTTTGACCAAAATGAGGAAGAATTTTACAACGATGTTTGTAAAGCTCTGGAAGAAATTGGAGAAAATAGTCATAGCTTCCATTCTATTGATACCACAATCGGTGGTAACATCATGGAAGATTTACAAGAATGTTAAAAGGATTGGTAAAACATGGTAAAATTCAAAGCGTATGTTACTGTGACTATTCCCGTTGAAGTTAGTGTCGATGATAAATGGAAAGAGATGGAAAAATACGGAAATACTTTGCCAGGAAAAATCACAGAAGAACAAGATGATTATTATTTTGATAATGCTGATGAATTCGCTAATGTAATTCTAAAGCAGTTAAATCAGCTGGGCTATCAGAATGGAAATCTTGAACAAGTCTTTACAATGAATGGAAATAATGTCTATGACATTGACCTCATGTAAAAAATTGGGAATCCAAAATCTGGATTCCCAATTTTTTTTGATTCATTTTTTGGAAATAGTTGTAAAATGACAGCCGCGCGGTCACGATTGTGTGGCCGCGCCATTTTGTCAAGAGAGAATGTTCACTAATTTTTTGAGCGGATTTTTGTGTATTTTGCCAATAGACAAAAATCCTGAAATGTGATATACTCTATAATGTCAAGAGGGAGTAGCCCAAGAAACCAGAGGGCGCGCGACCTCTAGGAAGTACAGGAAGTAAACATAATACACCACGTTGTAAATCCTTGCGACTGTTTCCAAGGTTGTAAATCGTGTGAAAAGTTTGCGAAACCTCTTGACAAATCGCCCATCATGTGATATACTTGATAATGTCAAGAGGGAACAGCGATTGAAAAGTGCTTGGTATCATTAGCCGGGCTACACAACTTCCGCGGTTCGTGTGTAAAAAAAATAAAATTCCCTCTTGACAAACAGCTCCTGATGTGCTATAATCAATACAGAAATTAAGGATAGGGGAAACGATGGTAAGCCCCATCCAAAAGAAAGGAATTACCAAAAATGAACAAAAATATCTACTGTACGCTGGACACTGAGACAGTCGGTGGCAGTTCCAACCCGACCGGAATGTATAACGCAGGTGCTGTCATTCACGACAAGGATGGTAACATTTTGGCAACAACTTCCATCCTTATCATGGAACACTATGACAACATCAACAAAGACGATTATGCCAAAAAGCATTTTCCGGTCTATGAAGCCCGTCTGACAAATGGCACAATTTCTGCGGTAACTACTGAAGCCGAAGCCGTGTCCATCGTGCGCAACCTCTGCCGGTTCTATGGTGTAAAGTATGTTATGGCATACAATAGCTGTTTTGATTTCATTAAGACACCTTTTGCCGCGCTTCTGGACGAATTTGAGTTTATCGACCTTTATTTGATGGCTTTACAGACCATCACGCACCAGAAAGGCTTTGACAGATTTTGCCATGAGAATAATTTTGTCGCGCGAAGTGGCAGGTCTTGTGCGACGGGTGTTGAAGCGGTCTATGCCTACATCACCAGAAATCCCGACTTTGAAGAAGAACACACCGCACTTTCTGACGCACTGAATGAAATGGCAATTTTTGTTAAGTGCTATTCGCTCCATAAGCGCTTTACCAAAAACTGCCACCAGTGGAATTGCCGCGAAAATAAAATGTTCCCCAAGTGGTAAAAACCACTTGACAAACCCGACCGAATGTGATATAATCAATACAGAAATTAAGAAAGGAATTGATACCATGACTAGAATTAACTTTACCGATGCCGCTAACCTCGCCGAAGCTGTTTGCCGCGTTAAGGAACTCTTTGGCACTAACCCCTTTACCTCCAAGGAATACAACACTAACCGCCCCAAGGACATGGCATTGCTCAGCACTCTTGAGAACCATCACATTGTAACCATCGTCAAGACTGAGACTTTTGAAAAAGAAGTTGATTCTTGCTATGGCGCGGAATATGTTCTGAACGCCAACAATGAAAGTATCATGAAGCTGAACGATTTCAAGGCTCTGCCGCAGTCTGTTCAGGAAATGATTACCAAGGCGGCAGGCGGTATCCACATCGAATACCGCGACATGGAAACAATTACCTGTAAGCGGTATTATTACCAGTTTAGCCCGGAAGCTTATGAAAAGTATCTGAACAACCGCGTGACTGAGTGGAAAATTGCCCTCTGTAAGAAGCAGGAAAAGCTGGAACAGCTTTCCAAGGAAATCGCGGCTCTGAAAAAAATTGTCGGCTGAGAAAATTAGTGCTTGACAATCGCCGCAAAGTGTGATACAATGTAAATGCTCCAAGGGGAGATGAACTTCTCCCCAAGGACACGAAAAAAAATCTTAAAAAGGTATTGACAAGTCGAAAGATTTGTGATACAATAAATTCATCAAGTGAAGGACACACTGAAAAACCAGAAAGGGATTGATACTATGGCTACTAAGATGACTAAGAAGGATTGCTTCACCGCTCTGCTCCAGATGGACGAAGTCCAGTCCAACCAGACTATCGTGGATTTCATCAACCACGAACTCGAACTGCTGGCGAAGAAGAACAGCGCCGAAAAGAAGCCGACCGCGACCCAGCTCGCCAATGATGGCTTCAAGTCCGCGATTCTCGCCCACATGGGCATGACCCCTGACCAGCTTTTCACCATCACTGAGCTGATTAAGTCTGTGCCGGAGATTGCCGACCTGACCAACCAGCGTGTCAGCGCGATTGTCGGTCAGATGGTAAAGGCTGGAAGCCTTGTCCGTGTTGACGACAAGAGAAAGGCTTTTTTCAAGATGGCGTGACCGGATGGGGGGCTTTTGCCCCCACTTCCGAAAGGAGGTAAAAAATGACAGTCGAAGAACTCGCCCAGCGGTTGAACATTTCAGTTGATGAAGCGCGACAAGTCCAAGAGGATGACAAACGCATTGACCGCGGCGAAAAGTTGTTTGAATTGCCGCCGGAGCTTGAAGCAGGAGCGAAAAAAGCAAGACAGACCGGAACGCGCAAAGTCACAGAGGTCAAACGAGAACGCAAGCCCGACGAAGATAAGCGCGACCTAATCCAATATCTGGAAGACAAGCTGGAAGATGCCCACCATTACGACATGGATTTGGATAACATTACCATTACAAATCCAGAGCGTGAAATGGAATTTACTTACAATGGAAAAAAGTACCGGCTGACGCTCGCTTGCCCCAGAAAATGACAGAAATCCCTCCCAGAAAATGGGAGGGATTTTTTTACCCAAATTATTTGGAAATAGATGGAAATCCGGCCGCGCGCTCACAATCCAGTGGGCGCGTCATTTTTGTCAAGAGTAACATTCAACAAATTTTCCGCACGATTTTTGTGTATTCTGACGATTGACTTTCTTCCCGAAATAGCTTATAATGTTGGTACAAGGTTAAGGGAGGTAATACCTAATGTATGTTGAAGTAAATACAGACCGTCTGACTGACTGCTTGGAAAGTTGGGTTGAAACGTTCAATGATTGCGCTTGCTGTCCACTGTATTCTCAGTGCGACGAAAGAGACATTGATTGTATAGATTGCGCAGAAAAGATTAAAGATTGGATGGAGGACTAATACAATGAAAAAGATTTATGACATGAACATTTTCATGGATTGGGGCAAAGAAGAAAGCAAACTTTTAACATGGCGTGGCTATAACCTGCTTGTCAGAGATGAAAAGCCGCAAGACCGCGAATTTTATTGTCAATCGTTTGGCGACCTGCTGGATTTACTGGATGAATATTCCATTCCCTGTCTGGAAGTACAACAAACGCTTTTCCGCAAAAAACCTCGCGTTCGCGCTGTGATTGGCTTTGATACTTACACTTTTAATTGGACAAATTACAAGCCGGTTACAATCACTTACAAATTCAGTGAAGTTCATCCCACCATGGAAGATTTGGCAAAAAATCTCAGCGGTGAAGATTTCATTGAATGGCTCAAAGACCGCGGTATTAACTGCGTATCTATCAAATAAAATTAGGGGTTGACAAACAACCCCTAATGTGATACAATAAGTCTATCAAAGGAAAGGAAGTAAATCAAATGAAAATCTACATGGCTGGAGCATTTTTCCGCCCTGAAACTAAAAAAAGAATTGATTCCTATGCGGCAGGTTTCCGGCGGCTTGGACATGATGTGTATGTGCCGCAAGAGCACACTGTCCCGAATGCTTGGGATATGTCGCAGGAAGATTGGGCAAGGGAAGTTTTCAAAATGGATGTGGTGGCAATTCAAGATTGTGATATCTTGTTTGTTGTATATGATGGTCTGTATTCTGATTCTGGAACTGCTTGGGAAATCGGATATGCTTATGCCCATGGAAAGAATATCCAAATCAGCGTAAATAATGGTGTAAAAGATATGTCAATTATGCCATTCGCAAGTGCCTGCGTCATTGAAAACTATAAAAATATTAAATTGGTGTAAAGAAAGGAATTGATAAAAATGACTATTGATGCTGCTATGGTTGAAGCAATGAATTTGCAGGACTTGAACGACTATGTGAACAACAAGAAGCCGGAAGAATTGCAGACGCTTATTGCGTTAGCACAGAAAAGAATTAACCAGTTAGACCAAGAGAAGGAAGCAAAATACATGGCCGCAATCATCGCCGCTATTCAGGATTATCTGGATAATGTTGGAGATTTAACATTCCATGTTGAATACG
>ERZ857629.684-NODE-684-length-44351-cov-15.874548_pt1 | contig 44351 bp, 26 predicted proteins | sample MGYA00519700_ERZ857629 | MGnify/ENA primary metagenome ERZ857629 (study PRJEB31778, sample SAMEA3449351) | human gut metagenome | biome: human gut; feature: human-associated habitat; material: faeces | place: United Kingdom | collected 2010/2012 ... | reverse complement strand
GCGTTGCCCTGGGCTGGGGACTTGTTGGGCTTTCAGCCCGCGCAGGGCCGCAGACAAGGCTTTTCCTATAGGGCAAAGTCAAAAGTCGCAATCAGAAAAATTTCAGCCAATCACTTCTCCCCCTGCTCCGCAACGTAGACATAAGCCCCCGTAAGTCTTGGTCTGATGGTCGCGCGGTTTTCGAGCCAATATTTATAAACCATCAAGGATAGGGTCAGTTGCGCTCCATAGTCTTTGTCGAGTCGCTTGTAACTTGGTGTCCTGACAAATCGCTTGAGCCGTTTTTGGTTGCTCATGATGGAATTTTTGTACAGGTCGTCAACATACCTTTCAATCGACCCGTTGTATTTGACCGCAATAATTTTAAAGATGAGCGGCTGATAGGTGGCCGATTGGGAGAACTTCTTCAACCGCTCCACAAAGTCGCGTTTCTCTTCGCTTTCATTGTAAGGTGCCTTGTGACGTTTTTCAAAGGTGTCGTTCCAGAGGTCTTTGTAGAAACCCCATTTTATATTGCCTTCTTCATATTCATAAGCTTGCTCTGCGGGAGGGTTTACGTATGGGTCTCTTTGGTATATATAATAGGCCATTTTATCTGTTAACGATGAAGTGATAGCTGTAGACGTCCGTGAAGGAATACCATGTCTGGTCATCTCCCAATAGCGGGATCCCTTTAGAAAGTTGTAACACTGCATGGCGATTTGGAAATTCATCATGGGACAGATGGTATCGTCGATGGCCAGCTCGTGAAACAAAGCGGAATCCTTTTTGATGATGTCTTCCCGTTGAATGGTCTGTGCGTATGCTACAAAGTCCGAAGAGAAGGCAGCGTGAAGCACGATGGTGAAGAGCAAGATAAATCGTTTCATGGTTTTATGTTTTTTTAATTGTATGATGGGGAGTGGAGCTTGAACGTTCGGAAAGGTCAGCAGTCTCGCCCCGTTAGTAGAGTAATCGTTTTCAGTTCTTAGTAATGGTCAAAATTGGTAAACTTATTCTTTCACAATTACTTATATTCTGTCGTCGGCCATGTCTTTTCCTTCCGCTTTTGCTTTTTATGCGTAGGAAAATCCTTATGCGGTGTGGAGAAAAACGTTGCTGACGATTCGTTCCCTATATTGGTTGGCGTCTCACGTCCCAGATTCGGTCGTCTCTCGTCCCAGATTCGAACGTCTCACGTCCCAGATTCGAACGTCTCACGTCCCAGATTCGGTCGTCTCTCGTCCCGCGTTCGCTGACAAGTATAGGGTTTGTCTTTTCTCCAGTTATTGTTTTTTTAAAACCATAGCATTCTTTGAATTGTCCCCCCATATAGAAGTCCATTGAGAGGCAGACATCTTTGTCAAGTTCTATTGGGTAGCTTGTTATTGAATGACTTATCTGTCTTTGTCGTTTTCTTCTAAGAATATCTGATGAGGAAACACCTGCTCTCCTTTGTCCGTTAGAAAGAACGGCAGTTCTTCTTGTCCTCGTGTGGTGTTTGAGAGCCAATAGAATGTTTCCGTTTTTAGATTGTCGATTGATAGAGAGTTTGATTGAGCAACCCCTTCCCATAATATTTGCCAACCATTTGCAGTCCAATGTCGAAGAATGTAATGGTCGTTAGGGCGTATGCCGTTGTCGGCATTCATGACAATGAAACGCAGACGTTCCACCTTTTGTGCCTCTTTAAGACGAAGTGTTACATCGGGATAGAGATAGGGAGATGTCAGTACGTTGCCATCGTATTCAGGTTTAGAAAAGAATATTTCTGGCGAGGCATCCAATAGTTGTACATATTGGCTGGCGCTGTCGGGTACACCTTTAAGAGAAGTGGCAACGGCTGTATTGGCGTACCCATAATTCTTTAATGTAAGAAATTGAATCTCTGACATGTAGAGGTGTGGATGGTTTTGTGGAGCTCGCACGCGGTAATATTGATAAGCGCGTTTTGTGTTGAGGTGCAAATCCGTCCAAGCAACTTTAGGCACCTCCATAAGCATACCGATAGTGTCGGCTTCTTGGAAATCATTTCTGTTTGAGCCCAAAACACATGTCCCTATCATTGTATTTATATTCCGCATTAAATGTGGCTTGTAGGGATATTTACGGGTGAGCATCACGTTTGACAATGTTTTTCCGTTTGCGAAGTCATAAGGAATGTATGTTCCGTCTTTCTTCATGCGAAATGGTGCTGAGAATGGGATCAGAAATCCGGCTTTGTTGCAGAATACAGGATAATAAATATTGTTTGGCACAACATTGTCGAATGCGACTTCATTTTTCTTGTGGTCAATTAATCCCCATGTCACGGGTGTCAATCCAATTCCAGGCTTAAAGGTGGCGAGATACGCTAAGGCATTGTCACTGGGTAAACTGCTGGTTTGAATGGTTATTTTCTGAGTTTTATGATAAAGTCTGGAAACGTCTTCCGTGCAGATGTCGTCAAAATCATCGGGAATATGTTCATCCTCCATCTTTAATGCTGCTGGATTATTTTTCTGCGGAGAAAAATGTTGTCTGAAAATATTGAGAGCGTCTTGCATTTGCTCTTCCGCTGTTGATGGAAGTCCGTTTTCTGGACTAAACGCAACCCACTTTCCTTTATCGTCAAGCACGTTAACCATGAAATGCCGTCCCTGTTTCACTCTATAGGCTGCGTTATATTCCACAACAGCTGGCACGCCGCACGCTCTTAGGATAGAAGCACAATAGTATGCCATGTCTACGCAGTCGTGGAAACCGCTCCAATACAAATCGTTCAGGCCGATGTTTGTATCATAGGGGTAGGGCCCGTTCCAACGTCTTAGCCATTCTATGGTGCGGTTATAAGTTTCAGTCAGTTGTTCCACATTGATGGAAGCCCCTACTTGAAGATATTTATTGAAACGTTCATAAAGCGTTTTGTAGTCTGTCAGAAGAGGATAGCCGTTGACCGTTCGATAGGGAAGGACATACTCAAAAAACGTTTGTAGTGGCAGGCGTTTTAAACGTGGGAAACGTTGTCGTAGAGAGAATGCGTGGTTTATCACCCATTCAATTTTTTCTCCAGAAACAAAACGCGAATCTGGCATTTCCAATCCTTCAATCTCTGGTTCTTGAAAAGTTAGTTCAGCATTTCTTTTGGACGCTTCGTCAGAACGTTTTCTCAGAAGTGCTAAAATGGAATCGCTTTCCTGCTCTTCAACAGATTTTCCTTGAATAATGCTGTAGTATTCTTTATCTGTCGTTTGGCATAGACTGTCTATGCGCGTATCATACGACAATACACGGCCGCCTTGCTCATGGTATCGCATTCCGTTAATCAGAAAACATGCGGCAGAAAATTTCTCTTTGTTATTCTTATATTTTTCCAGCAGAGAGAGTAAAGATTTTTTGTTGTCTCCGCTTTTTTCTATCACATCTTGAATACTGTCAGGAACGAGTGATTGCGCATGTGAGGGAACTGTCAATAAGCAAAGCCAAAGAACGCCATATATATGTTTTAACGTCATATAGAATTGTCTTTTTATGGTGTCGTACTGTTTGATAGTGTTCATTTTATGGTTTGTGATAGGCTTGTTTTGTTGAGGAGGGCTTAGTAGAGGAGAGGATGCAAAACAACAGATATATCACTTGACTAATATAGCTGTTGTTTGCATCCTCTGACTCCTTTAGCACTGGCTTTTATCCGTTGCTTGCTGGCTATTTGCCCGTTTGATTCGCAACGTAGACATAAGCCCCCGTAAGTCTTGGTCTGATGGTCGCGCGGTTTTTGAGCCAATATTTATAAACCATCAAGGAGAGGGTCAGTTGCGCTCCATAATCCTTGTCAAGTCGTTTGAAACTTGGTGTTCTGACAAATCGCTTGAGCCGTTTTTTGTTGCTCATGATGGAATTTTTGTACAGGTCGTCAACATACTTTTCAATCGACCCGTTGTATTTGACCGCAATGATCTTAAAGATGAGCGGCTGATAGGTGGCCGATTGGGAAAACTTCTTCAACCGCTCCACAAAGTCGCGCTTCTCTTCGCTCTCATTGTAGGGCGCCTTGTGACGTTTTTCAAAGGCGTCGTTCCAGAGGTCTTTGTAGAAATCCCATTTTATATTGTTTTCTTTGTATTCAAAGTTATAATCTAAGGATGCGGCCACGTATGGGTCTTGCAGGGATAAATATTCTATTTTATCCGTGTACGTCCAAAAATTCTCTATAGCATAAACGCCTTTTGTCTTTTCCCACTGGCGGTAGCCTTTCAAATAATCGTAACACCTCATGGCAAGTTGGAAATTAATCATGGGGCAGATGGTGTCGTCAATGGCCAGCTCGTGAAACAAAGCGGAATCCTTTTTGATGACGTCTTCTCGTTGAATGGTCTGTGCGTATGCTCCAAAGTCCGAAGAGAAGGCAGCGTGAAGCACGATGGTGAAGAGCAAGATAAATCGTTTCATTTTATAGTGGTCTTACATGGATATAGAGCATTCTTTATATTGACTTTTTTCATTATAGTATGCAGCTACGAGGAGGTGGTTGAATTGGTACATGCAAACTTGTCCGCTTACGGTTGCAAATCCAGACATGTCTATTTTTCCATCTTGCATGCTTCCCGTGGTATGTAGATGTATATTTTCGAGCAAAGTGCTACAAGTAGTACTGCAATTATGTCCATATTTAGCGTTACAGGAACTGTTTGTACAGTTAAAACTTAACGTTGAAATTTTCATGCTTGGAACGCCAGATTTTAAAGACCATTCAACATTTGCATGATAGTGGATGTTGTAATCGCAACATTTTTCATCGACGGTGTTTGATATTTCGAAAGAACCAGACCTATCATATCTCCCTAAAGTGTCTAATTCCGTTTCTACTTTTCTTCGTTTCAAAAAATCCCTTTTTGAAAGCGACTTTGTCGGGACAGAGGGCATCGTTTCTGTGCTGATATTTTGCAGAATCTTTTTCATTTCTGCAAAAGCCTTGTAGTCTTCTTCCATACTTTCGACAGTCATTTGGTCAGCATATTTTGCGATGCTGTCATCGTTGAGCGTTACATCTACATCATATTTTTTTGCAAATTCTTTGCTTTTGGCTTTGAGCAATTCAATTTTATTGTTTGGATCAAAATCCGTTTCGTCACTTTCGCAACTTGTAAAGATTGTCATTAAGCATGTGATGCTCATAATGAATACTGAAATTTTTCCTTTCATAATTTTTTGGTTAAGTAGTTAATAAATATTGTTAGATAGGTAATTCGGGAGATGATAAGTAGGTGCTCAGAATTAGCTAATTTTGAATATCTACTTATATAGGGAATAGCGAATTTGCGTAGTGGATAAAATACTGGAGGTGGGCTTTTATTGCGTTGGTGAGATTGAGTGTGTTGCGTTAGATGGGGTGACTTCTTTTAGCCAGTCGTGGGCATCTTTTTTCATTTGCTCCACTTTGGTAGAAGCGATTTTAACGGGCTTCCTTAGAATGGAATATGCCAATTGTGTGGCTTCTTTGGTCTGGTTCGTTTCTCGTGCGAGATCAAATCTACTCCAAAGGGGAAAGAAACGATTGGGAATCATCAAGCTTGCTTTTTCCAAATGTTGAAAACATTTTTTTGTTTGTCCCAAGTTGTAGGCGTTGTCTGAAGACAAAAGCTCAGTGTCGTAGTCGTTGAGATAGGACGAAAGATAGTTTAGAACTTCTTGACTTTCAGCATAGCGTCCCCAAATATTTAGGTCTGCAGCATAATTATATGCCAATTCTACCCGTGCGGGCAGAAGGTTCATCGCTTGTTTGTAGGATTTGATAGCTTGGTTGGGGAGGCCGTTTGTGCTTTCCCTGTCTGCTTTCAACCAAAAATATTCTCCAGTGGCCGTGAGGCATCCTGAAATGCAGATAAATGTTGCGATGACGATGTTGAAAAGACGGTATCTTCTGTTGGAAGCCTTGGAAGGAAAATCTAAAAAAGACGCAGCCGACAATGTGACTAACACCGCATAAGAGTATTTGAAGGGGTAGGATGTCATTGATAAAATAACGGCGCCAACTAACATACATCTTATGTAGGTGCTTTTATTATATGTGGTAATGCTTGTTTGGTTAGAATTATTGAAGGTTTGTCTTAGGTTTTTGTATAGGCATACAGAAAGCAGCAGGAATCCGATTATTCCATAGTTGATGGTGAAGGAGATTGCTTCGTTGAAGGCATGTGGTATATTATCGGCCAATATGCCAAAACTGGAGTTCGCATCGTGAGACATGAAATAGGTGGCTTGCGCGTTCATATATTCCCGATGAAAACCGCAGTGTCCCAATCCTGTGAGAGGATGTGTTTCAATAAGGTTGGTGGATATTTTGTTGATATACCATCGCCCCAAAACTGATTCTGGACGCATCATCCATAATGTGGAAATGGCTATGATTGATAGTATTGAGGCTATGCACCAGTGCCATCTCTTGAATTTGAAGTCTTGAAAGAATGTGCGTTTGCACCAATAGGACAATATCATCAGAGCACCTATCCACGCAGTGCGGGAGTCGGTGGCTACGATGCCAGCCAGCGTAAGGGCTGATGTGATAATCCCGATTGCTTTATGTGAGCGGAAAACGTGAAGGCAGGATGGCATACCCAATATCAGCGCAGCAGCGTAACCTGCTTCGTTGTCAAATAGTTTGAAACTTGGCGGAAGCAGGAAAAATCTATCAGCAATTTTTGCAACAGCGCAAATCACGCAACACAAACAGATGGTTGTTGTTAAAAAATGTCGACTTGACAGTGATGATGTTGTGCAACGCATGAACAATCCGCATGTGAAAATCCATGCTGTGTGGGTAATAGAAAAGGAGTTCCAATAAATGTCAATAGCGATGGTCCATAGTGTGAGTATAAAATACCAATCGAGTGATGTACCCTTCTTTTGCTTGTTAATAAATCCATTGAAAAAAGAAGCCATGCCAATAATCAGCATAGGTAGCCATATTGTTCTTTGAAGTGGGAGGGAGGAATAAGGGAAAAGGGCATTTCCCAATAGTGCGCAAAGTAATGACAATGCACACATAGTATTGATGATTCTGTTTACATACAATTCCTTCATGTTTATGGATAGACGTGTGAAGTGTTTAGAAAGGCCTGTGGCTATCTCAGATTTAGTCGCTAAATAGTAGACTGGATACATTTGCCTAAAAGCTGAGACGTGCCACAGTTCTTTCACTTCTTATCTCACAATTATCTTGTAAGGTCAATATGGCCTTCATAGATACGTTCACAATAACTGACCAAAATTTTGAATCTGCCGTTCCATGATTCAGGTAAAACAATTGGTTCAGTTTTGTTGTCTGGAATAGTATATAGAGCAATGGGGGGTCCCTGCTCGTCTTTCACCTCAATTGTAATGAGATAACAATCGTCATTTCCAATGCTGTAAAGTGTGTGGTCGTCAAGGTAGAGCATTATGGGGATGCGGGCTGGAATGCGGTGCCATTGGCCCTTGCTCTTGCTCTTGCTATCATCTTTTGGAACTAAAATAACTTCATTTCCTGATGTAGGGATTTTCTCGGAAATACAAGACTGCGCTCCTAAACAGATAGAGGTGTTTATTGAACATGTCAATGCTGCAATAAATAAAAATAATTTAGACGTATTCATGGGTGATATAATTTGCCAGTGAAATTACAAAACACCCAAAAATACGCCTAAAAATGGAGTACACTTTTAGTACACTTTTTACAACGGCTTGAAATACAGGTGCCTAAGGAAGATCCTTCATCGGGGCTTTCCCGTTGCTCTTTATTGAATTATTAGGGCTTTCCTTGGAAATTACGGATAAGGTTGTCGAAATTTTTGCTGCTTTTCCCGTCCTCGTTGAATAGGATGCCAGCCAATTTCGCACGGATTTTCGTAACGTTTTGTTTGCTGATGAGAAGCAGAATCGCCAAATCCGAGGGGGAATATCCAAGGCGTATCAGAATGCAAAGCTGGATGTCTCTTTTGTTGATGCTTCCGGAAAAACTTTCAAGAAAATCCAGGAAATGCCAGTCGTTGGCTTGCATGTAGAAATACAAGCCATTCCAAATGGCTTGGTCCTTGATGGGTTTCTCTTCGTCAATAAGGCAGGCGATGTCTTTCTTGATTTTCTCTATATCGATGGTGGGGATTTTTGTTTTTTTCAGGCCAAACAAATATTTGAGTGTGCCGTTCTCCTGTTCGGCAAGCGATTGTTTGAAAACGTAAAGCATGAAGAAAAAATGGTTGGTCATTCTGCTGATGGTCTTCCTGTTTTTGATGCAAAGATATGCCAACAGGCAAAGTGTCAGGATAAGAATGACAATAGAGATGGGAGAGGAAAAATGGTAGTACCATCTGTCGTTTACCAACATCTCGTTCTGCTTCTTTAGCATTTCGTTCTCGTGTATATAGAATCCGTCGTGCAGATTGTTGGATGTTTCCAGACTGTCTGCTTTGCTATGGGCTATTATATATTTTGCTAAATATTTGTTGACAGAGTCCGTTTGGTTCTTAATGCTATATGCGTTGGCCAGTTCCCCGTAGGTACTGGCTTTTACCAATTCGCTGCAATATTTCAGTTCATTGTGGTAACAAATGATGGCGGAATCGGTCATTCCTTTCAGTAGATAGTAATCTCCTTTGTTGGAGTAGTAAACGCCAAATTCACTTTGGTTGTAACGGTATTTGGCATCGGGCGAACAAATCACGTTCTTTTCGTATTCCAAAAGAAATTCATTGGCTTTGGCCAGTTCGTTTCTGTGCAGGCACACCTCGCTCATCGGTAGCAATTCGTCATAGGCATCTTTTTTCAACCCTAATTTCGTATATAGATCGTAGGCTTTTCGAGAATACTCATACATCATGTCGTAATTGTTTTCCCATCTGAAATGATCCACCAAATGCCCGTAGCAATCGCCCAGGGTGCAGCTGTCTTGGGTCTCTTTTGCGTAGTAGGCCGCCTTTTCGTAGCTCCGTCGGACGATGTCGTTGTCTGGTTGTTTTTTCGAGATGCCTCCCAGCAGCATATAGCATTTTCCCAGCAGTTTTATGCTGCGTAATGTGGTGGTGTCGTTACATTGCGTGGCCGTAAAGCATTCCTTTTGCGACTCTTTGAATTTCATGTCATCGTAGAGCATGCAGGCCAAAATGTAGTGTGCACGCATCTTGTCGTAGGCCGTTCCGTGTTTATCATAATGCCTCACCGCCTGGCGCATCATGGAGTCGTTGTTCAGGCGGTAGAATCGCTTTATCAGATAGTCGTGTTTGAGCATGACATAATACATGCTGTCGTTGTGGCTCAGTTCGTTGGGCTTGGCACCGACTTTGTCGAGCAGTTCGGTGATGGCGTTGGTGTCCATCGGCACACACTCGAGCAGGGAGTCAACGCGCTCAAGTTCTTGGCGCGTGTTGGCTCGCTGGCAGCTGTTGAGGTGCGGCATGGCCAGTGCGAAAAGCAGCATGTATATGCAGACTAAGTGCTTCATGGTAGGTGCGTGGTGTTAGTTCCTGCAAATATAGTAATTATTTGTTAAGTAATGGTAAGCAGGTGTTCAAATTTAGTTTATGCTATCCATGCCGGGATAAACTAATTCTGAACACCTACTTATCAGACTAATAATGAACACTTGCTTCCGACCGCCATCTCAGAACATCCTCATCAACTGCGACTTCGCCAGCGCCGCGTCGCGCTCGGCCTCCAGCAGAGCCGTTTGTGCCTCATTGAAGAAGGAGAGTTCGAGCAGATAGTCGGTCATTGAAATCTGCCCCGTTTGCAGGGCGCGTTGCAGGAGGTGCACATTGTCGTTTCCCTCCATTTCGCGTTTCAGCCTTTCCGCCGTTTGCTGGCAGCGCAGCATGGTGGCATAGCGCTGTTCGACGGTGGCTTTCAGTTGCGTTTCCACATCGGCAAGTTCGAGCTGCGCCGCAGTCAGTGCGGCTTGGCTTTGGCGGACACGTTGCCGCGCGTTGCCCCAAATCGGGAGAGAGAGCCCAACGCTCACGCCGCTGTGGTTCTCCCCTGCGATGTATTCCCCTGTGAAGCCCACGGAGAGTTTCGGCAGAGCCTCCATGCGGGCCAGTTTGGCTTCGCGCTTCTGGCAGTTGACCTTGGCGGAGGCAACCAGTGTGGCCGCCTGCGCAGACGCGGCGCGTTCCAGTAAGGTCGGAAGAGTCGGCACGGGCGTCGCGTCGTAGAGCGTGTCGGTGTAGGCAACGGGATGTCCGCCGTTGAGCCTTCGCAGGCGTTCCATCGTCTCCGCCCGTTCCGTCTCCGCTTTGGCGAGGGCGGCGGCAGCGAGCGTGTGGCTGAGTTTGGCCTTGTTGTAAGTCAGTTGGTTGGCATCGCCCTGTGCCATCTTCTTGTCGTAGAGCAGGAGTAGCGTCTGCGAGAGGTCGCGCCGCAGCGCCAGTTGGCGGCAGAGGCGGTTCAGATGGGTGGCATTGACGATTTCCGCGTCGGCTTCGGCCAGGAGGTTCGTGACTTGCAGGGCATAGTCGGCATCGAGCATACGGTCGGCGGCGCGGGCCAGTTGGCGACGTTTGCCCGTGACCACTCCCCAGTCGATTTCCTGACTGATGCCGAAGTCCTTTCGCGCCGGTGTGCCCTTCGGCGTTCCCCAGAGATAGCCCGCCTCCACTTCGGGGTCGGGCAGTTGCAGGTCGGTGCGTGCCTCCGCTTTGCCGGCAGAAGTCTGTGCCCTCAGCGCGGCGAGCGAAGTGTTGTTGGAAAGAATGGAATCAAGCAGCGCCTCTCGCGCCGTGGGGGCGGAAGATTGCGCCTTCATCGCCTGCGGGAAGAGAAGGCCGAGGGCGACGAGAAAGAAAAGATGCTTAGGTCGTTTCATGAGAAGAAAGAGGGTTTGAGGGCTGCTTGGTGTGGCAGCAATGGTGGAGATAGATGGTCGGGATGACGATGAGGTTGAGCAGTGTGCTCGTGAGGAGGCCGCCGAGCATCACCTGCGCCATCGGACTTTGGATTTCGTTGCCTGGGAGGTCGTGGCCCACGGCTAGCGGAATGAGCGCCAAGGCAGATGCCAGGGAGGTCATGAGAATCGGTAGCAGACGGTCGGCCGAACCGCGGAGCACGCATTCGCGAGGAGGCATGCCCGTTTTCCGTAGTTCGTTGTAGCGGTCAACGAGCAACATGCCACCGCGCGTGGCGATGCCGAAGAGCGAGATGAAGCCGATGATGGCGGGGATGCTGATTTCGCTGCCGCCGACAACCAGGATGGCCACGCCGCCAGAGAGCGCCAGCGGGAGGTTGAGGAGCACCACGACCGACTGCCGCCAGGAGCGAAATTGCATGAAAAGCAGCAGGAGAATCACGGCGATGCTCACGAAGGAGAGGAGCAGGAGGGTGCGCGAGGCTTTCTGCTCGCTTTCAAATTGGCCGCCGTAGCTCAAGTGGTAGTCTTGCGGAAGATGGATTTTCTCGCTGACGCGTTTTTGGATGTCGCCAACCACGGAGCGGAGGTCGCGCCCGGAGACGTTGGCCGACACGACAATCTTGCGTTGCGCGTTTTCGCGGTTGATGGTGTTGGGGCCGGCTGTCGAGGTGATGTCTGCCACTTGGCTGAGCGGCACTTTTCGGCCGTCGCCCGTGTCGATAAGCAAGCCGCGGATGTGGTCGATGCTGTTCATGGCCTCTTGGTTGAGGCGCACGGTGAGGTCGAAGGTGCGGCCGCCCTCATTGACCTGCGACACTGTTTCGCCACCCAATGCCACATTGACAAACTGCGCGAATTGGGGAAGCGTGATGCCATATTGCGCCAGCATGACGCGGCGCGGACGGATGGTCAGCTGAGGACGCTCCACTTGTTGTTCCACATTGAGGTCGGCAAGACCTTCAACGTCTTCAACGGCCTCTTTTATCTGGTTGGCAATGGTGTGCAGACGGATGAGGTCGGGACCGAAGATTTTGATGGCGATGTTGGCACGCGTGCCCGAGAGCATGGCATCGATGCGGTGGGAGATGGGCTGTCCGATTTCCACGTTCACGCCAGGAATCGTGGCGAGTTTGCTACGCACGTCGGCCAGCACTTCGTCTTTCGTTCGTTTGCCCAGCGTGAAAGGCACCTCCATTTCGCTCGTGTTGGCACCGAGGGCGTGTTCGTCGAGTTCGGCGCGTCCCGTCTTGCGGGCCACGTCGGTCACTTCCGGAATCGTGAGCAGCAGTTTTTCCGCACGACGGCCGATGCTGTCGCTCTCGTCGAGCGAGATGCCCGGCAGCGAACTCACGTTGACCGTGAAGGAGCCTTCGTTGAAAGGAGGCAGGAAGGAACGGCCGAGGAGCATGAAGCCGCCAATGGTGAATGCCAGCAACACGACGATGCCAGCAATCACTGGACGGACGTGGCGGAGCATGCGGGCGAGCAGGGCGGCGTAGGCCGTTTTCATGCGGAGAACAAAGCGCGGCTCGTTGTGGCGGTCGGTTTTGCGTCCCAACAGATAGCTACACAAAACGGGCGTCAGCGTCAGGGCAACCACCGTGGAGGCGAAGAGCGACACGATGAAGGCCACGCCGAGCGAGATGAGCATGCGTCCCTCAAGGCCCGAAAGGAAGAACAGGGGGATGAAGCTCACCACGATAATCAGTGTGGAATTAAGAATCGGCATACGCACCTCGCAGGAGGCGTCGTGCACCACGTCGAGCACGGGACGGCGCTCCGTGAGGCTCTTTTCGCGGTTTTGGCGCAGGCGCTTGAACACGTTTTCAACGTCGACAATCGCATCGTCAACCAACGAACCGATGGCGATGGCCATGCCGCCGATGCTCATCGTGTTGATGGTGAGGCCCATGAGCTTCAAGACGATGACGGTGATGAGCAACGAGAGCGGGATGGTGGCCAGGGAGATGAGCGTCGTGCGGCCGTTCATGAGGAAGATGAAGAGCACGAGCACCACGAAGATGCCGCCTTCAACGAGCGATTTGCGGATGTTTGAAATCGAGGCATCGATGAATTTCTGTTGGCGATAGAGCTCAGTGTTGACCTTCACGTCGGCAGGGAGCGACGACTTGAGGGTGGCGATGGCCGTGTCGAGGCGTTCCGTCAGTTCGAGTGTGCCGACGGAGGGCTGTTTCGTGATGGTCAGCAAAACGCCCGGTTTGCCAGAGATGGAGGCCAGGCCCATGCGGGGCGACTTCACGGCAGGGCGCACGTCGGCCACGTCGGCCAGCACCACGGGGCGGCCCTGCGGCGTGAGTTTCACGACCGACTGCGACATCTCGTCGGCATCGCTCGTGGAGAGCAGGCCGCGCAAGATATATTCGTTGCCATATTCATATAATACGCCGCCGGTGGCGTTGCGCGTCATGGCTTGCGTGGCGTCCAACACTTCCGAGAGGCCCACCCCATAATGGCGCATGCGCTCGGGATGGAGCTGCACTTGATATTCCATGATGTTTCCGCCCATCACCGTCACCTGTGCCACGCCGCCCATTGAGAGCAGTTGCGGACGGATGGTCCAGTCGGCCAGCGTGCGGAGGTCGGTTTGCGAGGTGGAGTCGGCGGTCAGGCCGATGAAAAGTACCTCTCCGAGAATCGACGACTGCGGGCCGAGTGTCGGTGTGCCAACCCCTTCGGGCATGGCGTCGGCGATGGTGGAGAGCTTTTCGGAAACGATTTGGCGGTCGCGGTAGATGTCGGTGTCCCAATCAAATTCCACCCACACCACAGAGAATCCGACGGTGCTTGAGGAGCGCACACGGCGCACGTCGGTGGCACCGTTGACGGCGGTCTCGATGGGGAATGTCACGAGGCGTTCCACCTCTTCGGCGGCCATTCCCTTGGCTTCTGTCATGATCACCACCGTCGGGGCGTTGAGGTCGGGGAAGACGTCGACCTCCATGTGCTTGGCTGTCCAGCAGCCGCCAATAATCAAGATAAGGGTGGCGAGCACGACGAGTGCGCGGTTGCGCAAGGAGAAAGCTATGATTTTGTTGAGCATGTTCTTGGCCTCCCTTTAATGTTCATGGTTGTGTCCTTCGGGAATGGCACCGCTGCTCGCTGCCAGTTTCACCTGTATCGCGCCGCGCGTCACCACTTCTTCGCCCGCTTTCAGGCCGCTGAGGATTTCCACGCGTTGCCCGTTGTTGCCTCCAGTTTTCACCTCGGCCTTGCGGTAGCTGTGGTCGCTTGTGCGGAGATAGACGTAATAGACGCCCTGTTCCTCTGTGAGCGATGTGACGGGGATGCTGATGACGCCTTGGCGTTCGCGGCCCAGGAGGTAAACCTCCACGAAGGTGCCGGAAACGAGGTGGCCCACATTGTTGAACTCAAAGATGACGGGAACGAAGAAGTCCCCCGTTTCCGCACTCTTGCCGCGCGACACCAGTTGGCCGTTGAGCGACGAAAGGGCGTAGACGTTGTTGTCGTTGCCCGACGAGAAACGGAAATTGGCCCCCGTGATATTGGGGAGCATGGCGTAGTGGCGTTCCGGCACTTCTGCCCGCAGTTGTAGGCGGCGGCTTTGCGCCACTGTGGCGAGCGGCTGTCCGGCGGAAACATAATCGCCGGGGCGCACCAGCACCTCTTTCACGTAGCCGTTCATGTTGCTTGCCACCACGCGGCTCTGGTTGCTGCCGCCCAGGCTCTCCGCTGTGGCCGTTGCCGTCTCATAGCGCTGGCGGGCCGCTTCGAGTTCGCGTGCCGAAATCAGGCGATCGTTGGCCAATGCCTTGGCGCGTTCATATTCTTGTTTCGCAGCACGCAGTTCGGCTGCCGCCGCAGCAGCAGGATTCCCGTTGGCCATCTGTTGGGCAGAGACAACGAAAAGCCCCTGTCCGTTGCCAACGGCTTCGCCCTCCGTCACCGCCTTTCCAGCATATTTCACGATGCCGGCCATCGTTGCCGTGATGGTCGTTTCGCCGCCTGCGGCAGGCAGAATCTGTCCGCTCACGGTAATCACTTCCGAAAACGCAGAGGGGCTGACGCGTTCAGTGGCCACTCCCGCCGCCTTGGCTTCTTCGGGTTCCAGAATGATGTCGTTGTCGTTGTGCTTGTCGGCCTTCTCTTCGTGTTTCTCGCCGTCGTGTTCGTCGGCGTGCGAGTCGTGGTTATGGCAAGACGTCAGCAAGGCTGCCGGAAGCAATAGGGCCAGCAGCCAGTGTTTGTTCATGAAATGTTTGTTCATAAGATATTTAAATTCGGGGTATATTCTCTTGGAAAAAAGGCGCACTTCTCCCTTACTAAGGCAGGCTACGCCACATCCGCCAGGCGTGGGTTTTGCCGCGTCCGGTGAATCAGAAAAGTGTCGTGGTGTAAATAAGAAGGAGCTTAAGTAATGGTGATTTTTACCATTATTCAAGCCAAAAGAAAGGGCGGGGCACGCCCGGCCGTCGCTTGGCGGCAGCCATAAAAAAGCCTGGAAACGCTGGTGTGCGTTTCCTTGGAGATTGTCAGTGTCGTGCATTCCGGCACTTCCACGCATTGCAGCGGCAGAAAGAACGGTAGCCATGTGGGCGCGTCGGCAAACTGAGGCCGCGTGCCAGCGGGAAGGAACGTGCGCATGCTCTGAACCACGCAGTCGTTTTCGTTGCAGTCGTGCGACGGTGTGGGGTGCTTGTGCAATGGTGCGTGATTGTCGTGCGGCGGAATGCTTTCCCCGTGTGAAGGAACGGAATGTTCGGCCGTGTCACAATGACTCCAGGCCATGCACACCGCTTCACCGTGATGGTGGTGGGGGAGCATGGCCACAACGAGCGTCAGGATGATGATACACCAGACGCGCCAGAACTGTGGAGCCGAACATTTCTTCATGTCTGCAAAGGTAGTGATAAGATTTTGCAAGCTGGTTGCAAATAGGCAGCAAAACAAGCGCGGAGCGTTTTTCGTGTCTTTTTTTGTGGCCTTAGCAAGGCTCAGTGTAATATTAATTTGTAAATTTGTGCCGATTGATAATGAAAAATATGCTGGGGATGGTTTTAAAGATGCTCGTCCCCGCCAAAGATACCACGACAACACATTTACCTAATCTTTATAGAACTACTTAACAAACTAACTCAATGAGAACCAATCTCTACAAGACCTTTCTGCTTGCCTCAGCCTTGGCATGGACATGCCCCGGTGTGGCCAGTGCAGACGAAAACCCCTCGCAACTCGATTGCGCCACAACCGTGTTTTCACAGCCCGGCGTGAAATTCATGCACAAAATTCGCGCCACAAACGCCCAAGCGACGCTCTCCGTGAGCGGTTTGCCGAAGGGATTGACGTGGAATGCCACGCGGCGTGTGGTGGAAGGCGTGCCGCAGAAATCGGGCCGCTACACGTATCAAATCCACGTGACGGAGCATGGCAAGACCACCAGCGAGAAGGTGACGTTCGACGTGTCAGACCAGTTGCAACACCCCATTCCTTTTATGGGATGGCTCTCTTGGAACGCAGTGGAGAGCGAGGTGTCGGAAAGCATCGTGAAGCACGTGGCCGACCTCTTTACGGAGAAAAACCTGACAAACTACGGATGGAACGCCGTGATGATGGACGACTGGTGGCATGCCAAGAGCCGTGCCGCTGACGGACGTCCTTTGCCCGACCCACAACGTTTTCCCAACGGACTTACGCCAGTGTCTGACTATGTACACAGCAAGGGGATGCGCTTCGGCATTTACACCGATGCTGCCGAATATACCTGTGCCGGTGCCTTCGGCTCGTTTGGCAAGGAACAAATCGATGCCGATGCCTATGCCCGCTGGAAGGTCGACATTGTGAAGTGTGACTATTGCAATGCCCCGTCGGAGCGCGACACGGCTTTCGTTCGCTACCGCGCGATGGCCGATGCCCTTGAAAAGGCTGGTTATGGAACGATGCTCTACATCTGTGAATGGGGTGAGCGCGAACCTTGGAAATGGGGCGCTGAGGCTGGCGGACGCTGCTGGCGTATTTCGCAAGACGTGCGCGACTGCTGGACTGGCGCTGGCAACGGCGAAGGACTTCTGCAAAGCATCCGCGACATGAAGAATATTTCTGCTTATCAGGGCGTCAACCGCTTCAATGATGCCGACATGCTTTGCACGGGACTTCACGGCACCGGCAAATCCTCAAGTATGCTTTGCGGCGGCAAGGGTCCTGGCATGACGCAGGACGAATATCGCTCGCAGTTTGCCCTTTGGTGTATGTGGTCTTCTCCGATGGCCCTCTCGTTTGACCCACGCAAAGAGCTCCAGGCCGACGATGAAGCCATCTTGAAGAGCGGCGAAGTCATTGCCCTCAACCAGGACGCTATGGGCCAACAGGCCGATTTGATTTCTGAGGCCGATAGTCTCGTTATCTTTGCCAAGGACTGTGAGAACGGCGACGTGGCCCTCTCTGTCACCAATATCTCTGAAAAAGCCAAGACGGCCGTTTTCGATTTCTCAAAAGTGCCAGGACTTGATATCCAGAAAACCTACGTCGTTCGCGACCTTTGGGCCGAGCAGCAGCTCAGCGATGCCAAGGGAACGCTTTCGGCAGAGGTGAGAAGCCACGCCACGCGCGTGTTCCGTCTGGCTGAGAAGAAAAATGGCGTGAAGGCCGTTTCTCCGCTGTCTGTTCCGGGCTTCTCTGTGGCTGCCAGCAAGGGCAAACTCGTCATCGCAATGCCTGGTACGGAAAAACTCTCCAAGCGCATCTTGGTGACGGACCTCAGCGGACATGTCAAGAAAATCATGACGACAACGGGCGTGAACGTGAAGATGAAACTCCCCGCAGGAAACTACTACGTCGACGTGGCTTGCAATGCGCAGGTGGTGCGCACGAAGGTCGTGATGTGAGAAAAAACTGCTTCCACGCGGGAGCAGTGTGCAGAATAATATAAATGGTTGCAGGGGTGCTCTAAGAATAGGGCATCCCTGATATTTTCTATAAGGTAAGTGGGTGTTTAAAATCCCTGCATGGATACTTTAAAATAAATTTGATAGGGTGTTCAAAATCCAGAAAAATCTCTGCGCGTTTTTTTGCCAAACAACAAGTGGCAAAGCATGCGCACATGATAAACGAACAAAGCGCGAAAAGGAGCGCCCTGAAAGGGTAGCCAGTCCGCGCAGGGCCGCAGACAGGGCTTTTTACGCACAATCCCCCCCCTTGATATTTCAATTTTGAACACCCTATAATTTTGAATACCTACTTACCATTGCTTAATAAACAATACCCCGATGAACACAGCAAACGACATCATAGAAACTATGCTCAGCATGGAGGATGAGAAACAGCGTCAGGTGCTTTCCCGCTTCTTCAAAACAGGGAAGGGCGAATATGGCGAGGGCGACCAGTTTCTCGGCTTGAGAGTTCCTCAAACCAGAATGGTCGTGAAAGCTGCGCGGCTGCAGGTGGCGTTGCCAGAAATCAGCAAACTGCTTCATTCCAAATGGCATGAGGTGAGGCTCTGCGGCTTCCTTCTGCTCGTGGAGGAAATGAAAGAGGCATTGCCAAAGCGCCGTCATCCCGGACGTCCGGAACTTCGGGCGGTGTTGGTCGAATTCTTTTTGCGCCACGCGTGTCAGGCCAACAATTGGGACCTTGTGGACCTCTCGTGCGGAAACATCCTTGGCGTTTTTCTGCTTCATCCTCTTCCCAATGATTCGCTGCCCAGCCGCACCATTCTCGATACGCTTGCAGAAAGTTCCAACCTTTGGGAGCAGCGCATTTCCATCGTATCAACGATTGCCCTCATCCGGCAAAACCAGTATGCTGATACCCTCCGCATTGCTGAAAAACTCTTACACCATCCCCACGACTTGATACACAAGGCCGTTGGCTGGATGTTGCGGGAAGTGGGCAAGCGCGACATCGACGTCCTGCGTTCCTTTCTTTCAAGCCATCATTGCGAAATGCCCAGAACGGCCTTGAGATATGCCATCGAAAAGATGGACGCGGCTGAGAGGCAATGGTGGATGAAAAAGCATTGATGAAAAAGCAGGCAACGCCTTGGATGGACTTCTTGGGAGGTTTCTGCCAGTGGATTCAACGGAATTTCTTAACTTTGTGTTTTATATATAATGGTGAATGTATATGTAGGGGAATCCATCCCTGTCTTCAGAGGCGGCTTCCATCCGCTCTTCGCCATTACTAAAGACGTTTATCTCCGTTGGAGGCTGAGACATCCGCCCCAACTCATCAGTTTGAACTATGAAGAAAAGTATCCAGCATAAAGCCAAGAAGTGGGTGATAGGCATACTCCTGTCGCCCTTCGTTCTTTTTCTCCTGCTCGCCGTGTTGCTTTATCTGCCGCCCGTGCAAAACTTTGTGGTGCATCGTGTGGCCGCTTCCCTCTCCGAATCGACAGGTATGAACATCAGTGTCAGCCGCGTGCGCCTTTCTTTCCCGCTCGACCTCTCGGTGAAGGGCGTCGAGGTGATTGACGGCCGAGACACCATCGTTTCCGCCAGCAGTCTGTACCTCGACGTGCGCCTCAAACCGCTCTTTGAGGGCCGTGCCGATATTGACGGCTTTAGCCTCTATGATGCCAAAGTTAATTCGAAGCATTTCATATCAAATACCTACATTCGTGGAAAAATCGGACGTCTTCAGGCCGCTGCACACGGCGTGGAGTGGACACGCGGCGTGGTGAAACTCAACCAGGCCAGCCTTGACGATGCCGATCTCTATGTGGCCTTGAGCGACACGGCCCGCGAGGAACCCGACACGCTGCCTTCCATGCCGTGGCGCATTGTGGCCGAACAAGTGACCATTAATCGTTCGCGCGTGAGCCTCTCCATGCCCGGCGATTCCATGCGCCTTATGGCTGAAATGGGTAAAGCCCGTTTGGAGGGCGGCCTGTTTGATACGGGGCGTCCGTATTATTCCGTGCGTCGTTTCAATGTTGAAAAGGGTGGGGTGGTCTATGCCGCGCTTCCTTCCGATTCAGCGGTTTCCGTTTCGGCGAAAGCCGTCGGCAACGCTGCTTTTGCCTTGTCCAACACCTTGCTTTGGAAGAAATTCAGGATGGAGGAAAAACTGTCGGCCGATTACATCGCCGTCAGCAATCTCCGCCTCCAACTCGACACCCTATCTTACGATGAGAAGGGAACGCTGCGCACTTATTTGGCGGCTTTGGCTTTCAACGAGCATAGCGGACTGAAAGTGGAAAACGTCAAAGGCCGCATTTATATGGACACGACACGCCTCTTCCTGCCGCTCTTGGAACTCTCTACGCCTGCATCGAAAATCAAGGCGCGGGCCGACCTCAATTTCAACGCCTTCACGCCGGGCCGCCACGAAACCATGTCGCTGGCGCTCAATGCCTCGCTCGCTTCTGAAGATGTCAGAACGCTGGCTAAGGGGTATGCCGACGACTATATTTTGGAGGCGTTTCCCAGTGTTCCTCTGACGGTTGAAGGGCGCATAGAAGGCAATATCAGTCATCTGTCGCTCTCGCGCTTGCATTTGGCCTGGCCGCAGCTTCTGTCTGTCACGTTGAAAGGCTCCGCCAACGACATCGCTGAGGCCTGGCGCACTGTCAAGTTTGATTTTGAAACCCGCATCGGGAAGGGCGCTTTCATCCAGAAATTCCTGCCGCTGCTGGCCCGTGGCTTTTTCGATATTCCCAACGGCACATCGGCCCGCGGTGACTTCCGCATGAAGGGCAACCATTATGCAACAGGTTTCCGCGTGAACGCTTTGCGCGGTTGGCTGGGTGCCAAGGCCGATGTTGACCTCGACCGCGAAACCTACGCCCTGAAAGCTGTGGCGCATGCCTTTCCGTTGGGGCGTTTCTTGCCAGGTTATGGTCTCGGCGACTTCAGTGGCACTTTGCAAGGCGCTGGCCGCCATTTCGACCTCTTTTCGGCGATGTCTTCGTTGGAAGCAAAAGCCCAGGTGGACCACCTCGTGGCATCGGGGCAAACCTTTAGCGGATTGTCGCTCAAAGCCAGTAGTCGCCGCGGACAGGTGGAGGTGGATTTCGCCAGCAGCAACGCCTTGCTGGAGGCAAACGGAAAACTGACGGCATCGCTTGGGCGCGACATCGAAGCCCGTCTGATGCTCGACTTGCTGAACGTTGACTTGAAGGCGCTGGGCATGGTGAAAGACACGTTGCAGGCCGGACTGATAGTTGACGTCACGGCCCGCGCCAACCGCAAACTGACGGCTTACAGCGCACAGGGCGGTTTCTCCAATATCCATTTCTCAACGCCTACGCGCGGTTTTGCAGCTATGGACCTCAATTTCGATGTTGCCACGGCTGCCGACACCACCACCGCCTGTATCACGGCGGGCGACCTTGACCTCGACTTCGGCGCCAAAGGGGATGTCGACCATCTGATGGCCAATCTCTCCCGCTTCTCCAAAGTGCTCATGCGCCAGTTCGAGAAGAAGAAAATCGATCAGGAGATGCTGCGTCGCGCTTTCCCCGTGATGAAGTTCCATCTTGCGGCAGGGCGTGAAAACCCCCTCAGCCGCTTTCTTTTTTTCAAGGGAATCGACTATCAGGAAGCGCGTCTCGAACTCTCGTCTGACCCTCTGAACGGGATGGGCGGGCGTTTCGATGTGAGCCGTTTCCAACAGGGCAACTTGCAGCTCGACACCATTCATTTCGCGCTCTCACAAGACACGGCGGGCCTTAATCTCGATGGCACCATTCGCAACTATCTGCGCAAGAACCCCAATAAGTTCACGGCACGTCTCAGTGCCTATATCCATAATTCGGGTATCGGGTCGCACATCGACTTCACCGACAGCCAGGGCCGCAAGGGTATCGATTTGGGGCTGCGGGCTGACTTCATCAACAATGGTCTTAACCTCTCCCTCTCGCCCAACAATCCAATCATTGCCTACCGGCGCTTTAACGTCAACGACGAGAATTTCATCTTCCTCGGCAAGAACAAAGACATCAAGGCCGACATGAATCTTCTGGCCGACGACGGCACAGCTTTGAGCATCTATAGCACTCCGGCCGACTCTGTCAACGACATCACATTGAGCATCAACAACCTCAATCTTGGCGAGCTCTCCAACGTGATGCCCTATCTGCCAAAACTCGAGGGCATGCTGAGCGGCGATATGCACGTGATGGATGACCATCAGAACGGAAGCCTCTCTGCCGCTGCTCAGTTCAAGGCCAAAAGCCTCGTCTTCGAAGATGCCCAGTTGGGCAACGTGGGCATGGAAGCATTCTATATGCCGCAGGGCAACGGCAAGCATTATGCCAACGCTTATGTCAGCACCGACACCTTGGAGGTGCTGCAATGTGAAGGCACCTATGACGACAACAACGGACGCTTCGACGGCACTGCCAATTTGCACGACTGCCCACTGCGCCTCATCAACGGTTTCCTCGTTGGCTCTGACGTTGCCATGCGTGGCGAAGCTGGTGGCGAACTCCACATCACGGGAACGGCCGATGCTCCGGTGCTTGATGGCGCACTGGCATTCGACGATGCCCACCTCTATTCTGAGGTCTATGGTTTCGACTTCCTGATGGACCCCACGCCGGTGGAAATCCGTGCGAGTCAGATGAACTTGAAGAACTATGCCCTGCGTTCGGCGAAGAACGACAATCCGCTGCTGCTCAACGGTACGCTCGACATGCGCGATTTCTCGCGCATCGGTCTCAATTTCTCAATGCGGGCCAACAATTTCGAGCTCATCAACGCCAAGCGAAACAGTCTGTCGCTGCTCTATGGAAAGGTCTATGCCAATTATCTCGGAACGCTCAAGGGAACGTCCGACAACATCAGCATCCGCGGCAAACTCGAGATTCTCGACCGCACCGATATGACCTACATCCTCAAGGATTCACCATTGACGGTTGACGACCGCCTGCACGACCTCGTGCAGTTTGTTTCCTTCCGCGACTCGGCCACCGTTGAGGAAAACACGCCGCTGGAAGTCAGCGGATTCGACCTCACGCTGGGCATCTCCATCAGCGATGCCGCACGCTTCCGCTGCAGTCTGAGTGAAGACGGGCAGAACTATGTGAACCTCGAAGGTGGCGGCGACCTCACCATGCGCATTACGCAACAGGGCGACATGCGCTTGACGGGACGCTTCACGGCCAACAGCGGCGAGATGAAATACTCGCTGCCCATCATCCCGCTCAAGACGTTCAACATCGTCCAAGGAAGTTATGTCGACTTCACGGGCGACATGATGAACCCAACGCTCAACATCACCGCTAAGGAGCGCGTGAGGGCAACGGTGGTTGAAAACGACCAGCCGCGCACCGTGCCTTTCGATGTGGGTGTGCAAATCACGCAGCCGCTCAATAATATGGGCCTGACGTTCATCATTGAAGCCACGGAAGACCTCACGGTGCAAAACCAGTTGGCCACGATGTCGGCCGACCAGCGGAGCAAAACGGCGGTGGCCATGCTCGCCACGGGCATGTATGTGACCGACGATATGCTCACGTCGGGTGGTAGCGGATTCAAGGCCAGCAACGCCCTCAACGCCTTCCTTCAGAGCGAAATCCAGAACATCGCTGGCAGTGCACTGAAAACCATTGACCTCTCCATCGGCATGGAAAACAATACGAGCGCCGCAGGCACCGAAACCACCGACTATTCCTTCCAGTTTGCCAAACGCTTCTGGAACAACCGCATTAGCGTGATCATCGGAGGAAAGGTCAGCACAGGCGAAGACGCTCAAAACTCTGCCGAGAGTTTCATCGACAATGTGGCCATTGAATACCGTCTCGACAAGAGTGCCACGCGCTATGTCAAGGTTTTTTACGACCGCAGCACGCGCGACCCGCTTGAAGGACAGCTCACGCAGACCGGCGCCGGACTGGTGTTGAGGAGAAAAACCGACAGGCTCGGCGAACTCTTCATCTTCAAACGCAAGAAGAAAACCGACGTTAAGTAGGTGGCCACTTATTTAAAAGGTAGGTCGATTGTCGCAGCATGCTCAGTTGAGGCTGATGCTGAGGCTGATGCGAGATATTTCCGTTCGCCAATACCCACTTATAAACCAAGCAACAAACATGAAATTTCCATATATATTCCCCGCGCCACGTCCCCTCCATCTGTGGCTCGCAAGCATTGCCCTCCTGCTATCGGCCTGCTCCACCACGAGTCATCTGGCGGAAGACGAGCAACTTTATATCGGTATTGACCACATCTCCTACGATGGCACGCCGCTCTCCTCAAAGCATAAGGCCAAGCAGGATTCAGCGGGCGTCATCACCTCCATCGGCAATGCTGTGGAGGCGGTGGGTGATGTGTTGCGCGGAAACGGGACGAAGGCGCTCGAAGAGCAGATGAAGGCGCCCGAAAAACGCAAACTTTCGGCTGAAGAACGCCGCGCAGAGAAAAAACGCCGTGAGGCCGAAGAGGCTGCTTTCGCCACGGCAAAAGAAGAAGTGGAGGCCGTGTTGGCCTATCCGCCAAACTATGCCCTCTTCGGCTCTTCTTCCATGCGTTCGCCCTTCCCCGTGGGGCTGTGGGTGTATAATGGTTTCGTTGACCATCAGGAAGGCCTTGGAAAATGGATTTTCAAAACCTTCGCCGCCACTCCCGTCTATGTCAGCACGGTGAGCCCGGAGATGCGTGCCCGCGTGGCGGCAAACACGCTCCACAACTATGGATTTTTCAGTGGGCGCGTCAATAGTGAAGTGCTTCCGCAGCGCAATCCGCGAAAGGCAAAGGTGGCTTACAGCGTTTATGCCGGACCGCTCCATCGCCTTGACTCCATCGCCTATCTCAATTTCCCTGCTCGCGCCGACAGCCTTTTGCGGGCCACCGAGGGCCAGCGCCTGCTCAGAAAGGGCGACGCTTTCAGTGTGGTCAATCTTTCCAACGAGCAGACACGCATAGAAAATCTCTTCCGCGAAAACGGCTACTACTATTATTCTGCAGCCTACACCACCTACCGTGCCGACACCCTCATGCGGCCTGGTTTCGTTCAGCTGCGTGTGGCCCCCCTGGCAGACCGTCCTGAGCGCGTGCGCCATCAATGGCACATGGGCCACACGTATATCAGTATGCGCCGCGCAGACCTCGATCAGCTCGACCAGTCGGTGCAAGGTCGCACCTTCACCTTCAATTATTCTGGCAAGAAAATGCCGCTTCGTGCCCCTATGTGGTTCCGCGCTGTCAGCCATCGCAAAGGCGAAATCTTTCGCTTGAGCGACAGCAACACGACGCTCGAAAAGCTCGGCGCTATGGGCGTGTTCAGTCAGATTGATGTCAACTATGTGCCGCAGGACACCACGGAAAACTGCGACACGCTCGATCTCTATATCTCCACCGTCATGGACAAACTTTTCGACAGCAGTTTTGAAATGAATGCCACGCTGAAGAGCAATCAGCAGGTGGGTCCTGGCGTTTCCTATGGCATCTCCAAGCGCAATGCTTTCCGTGGCGGCGAAAAAGTGTCGTTCAAGATTTTTGGCTCTTATGAATGGCAAACGCGTTCGGGACGCGGTGGGGGTAATTCCCTGCTCAACTCCTACGAGCTTGGCACGGAACTTTCTCTTGAGTTTCCGCGCTTCATGATGCCTGTTGTCCATCGGCGCCATTTCCGCATGCCATCGTCCACCACCTTCGCGCTGAATGCCGACTGGAAAAACCGTGCTGGCTTCTTCCAGATGATGTCTTTTGGAGGAAACATCACTTACAAGTGGCACAAGACGCAGTCGACCAACCATGAGTTCACCCTCTTCAGTCTCGACTACGACCGCCTGATTCATAAGACCAGCACGTTCGACAGTATCATGACGGCCAACCCCGCGCTCTACGTGTCCATGCGCAATCAGTTTGTGCCTTCGATGAGCTACACCATCACTTATGCCTCTGCTGCCAACCATCGCAACCCCGTGTGGCTGCAGTTTTCAATCAAAGAGGCCGGCAACGTCACTTCGGGCATCTATGCCGCAACTGGAAAGAAATTCGGCGAGCAAAACAAGAACCTCTTCGGAAGCCCCTTTGCCCAATTCGTGAAAGTCACCGCTGAAGGTCACGAAAACATCCGCCTCAATTCGCGCTTCAGTCTCGCGGCCCGGCTCTTTGCCGGCGCCATCTATAGCTATGGCAACAGTCGACGAGCGCCCTATGCCGACCAGTTTTATGTCGGCGGCGCCAACAGCGTGCGTGCCTTCACCGTGCGCACCATCGGTCCGGGACGCTATCGTAGCGACAACAGCAAGTATGCCTACATCGACCAAACGGGTGACTTCAAACTCGAGGCCAATGCCGAATTTCGTGCCCGTCTTTTCGGGTCGCTCCACGGCGCCATCTTCCTTGATGCTGGAAACGTGTGGCTCCTGCGTAAGGACGCCCAGCGCCTCGGTGGTGAGCTCACCATGAACAATCTCAAGCACATTGCGGTTGGCACGGGAGCCGGTTTGCGTTACGACCTCGATTTCCTTGTTCTCCGTTTTGATGTCGGCATCGGTTTGCATGCCCCATACCAAACGTCGCGTTCTGGATTCTATAACCTCGAACGCTTCAAAGATGGTTTCGCCTTCCATTTCGCCATAGGCTATCCGTTCTGATTCGAGAAAGGGGCGCATTCAGGTAGGAGGTGAATGTTTTTTCTCGCCTCTTGCGTTATCTCAGATTCTTTAGGATGTTATCTACTCGCGGCCGCAGTTCGTGCAACTCGCGGCCGCGAGTAATGCTACCAGCGGCCGCGAGTCGATGACTTGTATGGCGTTTCTGAAAGACCTTTCAATAGAGGTGGGGGGGCGTACAAACATGTAGGATTGTGTTTTCGGAAGCAATCTACGGCATTGGCACCCGCAAACGCCGAAAAATATTTTTCTCCCAGACGGCATAGCAACGTATAACGCGAATTGCCCCTTTTCTCTTTGGCGTGGAAAGGGGCGTAGCATTGTTGCTCACTTTGCCTGCTAAGTGTGAGACGCGAACACGTTGCGGAGAGTGTAGGACGTAAATATAAACGTGTTTGACAGCTTTGTGGACGATAGTCTTTGTACGCCGCACTTTGTGTGTGGTATGGGTAGTTCTAAGAATTAATGGATTTGAGTGAAGGCTATGCCCTTAGATAGGTTTTCTGTGGTGTTGACTCAAAATCAGAGCCGTCCAGTTTACCACAATGTTTGTTTGTCCACTCATTTTGCCTGTTTTTTTTGCTCTTCTTAAAATATTGGAAATGAACGAAATAGGTGTTTATGAGTGTGTAATCGTGTATTCCGATGTATTAAAAGTGTGCTATGTTTTTTGGATGTTGCAGTTTGTTGATGTAAATTTGTGTGCAAAACAAGAAAAATTATGAATAAATGTTTAAGTAGGTGGTCAATATTAGTTTATAGAACACCCCTAAAATAATTTTGAACACCTACTTATTATTGGCGTTTTTCGATTCAATCTCTTTGAGCGCTGTATGTAAATGCTGTAAAATAGAATAATGAGTCTACTACAAAATAGTCGATAGCAAAAAAAATAACGAACTATTGAAATATGAAAATGCGATATTTGAAGAAACTGCGAATCTGTCTTTGGCTGATTGTGCCTTTGATGTCGTGTGTCGGTTGCCGTGATGGCGTCAACCAGAGACTGGCGTCGATTGACTCCTTGATGGACGTATGGCCGATGGACACATTGGCCATAAATTCTGGTTTGGCAGAAGTCGGGAAGGACATCGACGGCGCGAGCGAGAGAAACCGCATGTATTGGTCCTTGCTGTCGCAAGAGTACGCTTTCAGACGCTACATACCCTTGCACACAGACAGCGTGGTTCGCAAAGTCGTTTCATATTATGACGCGCAGGGTACGACCCAAGAGAAAATCCGTGCACATTATCTTCTTGGCGGAGTGTATGCAGACTGGAATTGCTATGCCGATGCGCAGGTGCAGTTTCAGAAAGCCATTTCAATATACAGAGAAGACGAGCAGCCAGCATGTCACGACCTTATGGCCAAATGCTTCATACAGATGGGTGAGATTTACAGCTACAACACAAGCTGGGATTTGGCAATGCAGCAATATCGGCATGGGATGTATTATGCACGTTTGGCGAAAGATTCCGCAAGAGTGTTGGATGCCTATATGAAATTGTCCTTTTGCTACCGTGAAAAAGGGCAGATGGATTCCCTACTGATATACTCAAAAATTGTTCGGCGTGGGTTTAAGGGACTTGGCATGAATCTCCGTGCTTCAAGAGCATTGTTGTCGATGGCATACGCTTATACGACCACGCAGCGTTACCAAAAGGCTCGGGAATGTCTGGGACTTTTTGAGCGTGAATCTGGTGTGGTCAAAAAAGACGGTACCATAAAGCCCGACCCTTTAAATCAGACCTACTACGCGGTGAAAGCCAGGTATTGCCTTGCTACAGGCGATCTGGATTCAGCACGCGTTTACTACGTTCGTTTGAGCAAGAGCAAGCAAGAAGCCTACCGGCTTTCTGGCTGTGAGGGGTTGGTGCGGGTGTATCTGCAAAAGAATCAGGTGGATTCTGTCAGGAAATATTTTGAGATTTTCAATGAATTGCAGGCCGTTGAAACCCTTCAGAGGGCAACAGAACAGTTGCAGGCGTCGCACATGCACGCGGAAGTGAAAAAGGCAGAAGAGGCAGCAGAAAGAGCTGAGGCCGACAGCGCAAGGAAAAAACAGACCATCTTTGGTTTGCTGGCATTGTTTTTAGCGACTGTGCTTGCGAGTGGCATGTTCTATCGCCGGTATCGGAAACGTCAGGAGCGTGCTGCTTCCGTGATGCGAAGGGATTTGACCAATTTGTTGATAGCAAAAGAGCAGGCAGAGAGAAATTTGAAACTGCTGAAGTCCTCCAATGCTGAACAAAAAGAGGCGGTGGCTCATTTGCAGGAAATGCTGTGCTATTATGAACACCTTTCTAATGAATATATGATGTCGTGCATGTCGGCAGACTCCATCGACGGCATCGAAAACATCCTTGTCGTTTTCAGGCAGGCGGCAGATTCAGACAACCATATAGATTTGAAGTCCTCCCGATGGCACGATTTGCAGGCCTACCTTTTGTTTAGCGACTCAAAGTTTGCCCAGCAACTTCTGCTGTGGCGCTCGTCATTGAAAATCAAAGAGCGTGACTTTTACATCTGTGTGTTGGTTCGTCTGGCTTTCTCGGCCCACCAGATACAGGTGCTTTTGCGGAGCTCTGCTTCAACCGTGTCTATGGCGCGTATGAGGCTTCTGAAAAAGATTTTTGCAACCGAAGGAGGAGCAGAGGAATTTGATAGGCGGCTCCGTGATTGGGGGCGTCAGTAGTAGTGGGGGCGCTTTGTGTCTCCCATTCTGACTTTGCTAAAGATAAAAAAAGGTATGTGGTCAAAATTATTTTACATTTGAAACGCTCTCTCGGGCGCATTGATGCGCCCGAGAGAGCGTTTGCTTATCACAGGCTGCACCTCGGCATTTCAAATTAAAGAAAAATTCTCTTGGCATATTAGGTAATGGTAAGTAGGTGTTCAGAATTAGTTTATATTGAATTGTCGTATTATTTTGTCCCTACAGCTGTCTTGAAGAAGGAGCGTAGCGGGCTACATGACTGATGAAAGACAGTTGTAGGGACAAAAGAATGCGGCAAGGCAATATTAAACTGGCTTATCCCTGCATGGATAGTATAAAATAATTTTGAACACCTACTTAACCATTACTAAGCTGTCTGCATGATAGGGGAGAGGGGTATAGTGGAATGATGAGCATCGTTCACCCACTATGCCCCTCTCCCCTTGTTTTTTCAAGCTCTTTAGGAAGTTGTCTACTCGCGGCCGCGAGTAGATGACTTGTGTGGCATTTCTGAAAGACCTTTCAATAGAGGTGAGGTGGGCGTACAAACATGTAGGATTGTGTCTTCGGAAGCAATTTGCGGCATCGGCACCCACAAACGCCGAAAAATATTTTTCTCCCAGACGGCATAGCAACGTATAACGCGAATTGCCCCTTTTCTCTTTGGCGTGGAAAGGGGCGTAGCATTGTTGCTCACTTTGCCTGCTAAGTGTGAGGCGCGGACACGTTGCGGAGAGTGCAGGACGTAAATATAAACGTGATTGACAGCTTTGTGGACGATAGTCTTTGTACGCCGCACTTTGTGTGTGGTATAAGAAAGGGGGTGGGTATTTATAATTGGTAGTCAAAATTGTTTGTGAAATTCTGACTATTTGCTCGTTTTTTTGCTCTTTTTAAAATACTGAAAATAAACGAGATAGGTGTTTGCAAGTGTACAATAGTGTACTTCGATGTATTAAAAGTGTACTACTTTTTTGGGATTTTGCAGTTTGTTTGCGTAATTTTGTGTGCAAATACAAGAAAAGTTTATGAATAAATGTTTATTGTTATTAGCGTTTTTCGTTTCAATATCTTTGAGCGCTGTAAATGCTGTTAAAAAGAATAATAATTATGGCGAAGAGATCGTTTTATTTGAATATTCAAACGAACAAATAGCTGAAGAATCTTGTCAAGGAATACGTAAGCCATACAAACGTGGACCAATGGTTTCTCCGATTAGATTATATAGTGTTTCTGTAGGTTTGCTATATTATGCAGAAAATGGTACAATTGCCAGTATTCGCGTCACCAAAATCGAGGATGAATCGGAAAGTGTCACCTATGTTACTTCTGGTCAACAGAATGAGGTATTTCCTTTGCCCGCTTCATGGAGGGAAGGCGATTATCTCATTGTTGTCACCATCGGTGACAGACATTATAAAGGGACATTTTCTCTTTAGTAATAGTGAAGAATAAGTTGATCAATTATGACCTGTATTTTTATTGGTTTTGAATTTTGTAAGAGGAAACATAATTGGTTATGTGACCGATGATAAATATCAAATGTGTCAAAAAGACAATGTATTTAAATTATCGACTTACTCCTTGCCTCTTAAAAATACTCAGTTTTTGCCATTACTTAGCAGGATAGGCTGTTCAAAAGTAAAACATCTAACTATATTCCATTATGCAGTGTGCAGAGAAAAAATATCTAACCGTCATAATCCCCTTTCTTAATGAAGGGGAGGAAGTCGTCATGACCGTTAAAAGCGTGCGTGAAACTGCAGGCGATAAGGTGGACATAATCACAATTAACGATTGTTCTACGGATGGTTTCCCTTATCGGGAGCGGCTCCAGCCATATTCCGTCACATATCTTGAAAATGAGGTGAGAATGGGCGTCGCTGCGTCAAGAGATTATGGTGTTAATTATAGCACGACGCCCTATTTTCTCCTTTTGGACGGCCACATGCGTTTTTATGATACGGCGTGGAGCAGTCGTATTATAGAGGAACTTCAGAACAATGACCGCCAGTTGCTCTGTTGTCAGGGACGCTATCTTGAAAAGTTAGATGGTGAGGTGCGTGATATTATGGCCAGAAACTACAAAAGTTATGGGGCGTATTTCCCCATGCCGAAAAATTACAGGCTTTTGGATGTCATGTGGCGCAATGAAGAGTCAAGGCCGAAAAGTGTAACGGAGCCTATACCTGCAGTGCTTGGAGCTGGGTATGCTGCGAGTAAGCGTTACTGGCAATATTTGCGTGGCCTGGAGGGGCTGAAATATTATGGGAGTGACGAACCTTATATTAGTTTGAAGGTGTGGATGGAGGGCGGACAGTGTACGTTGTTGAAAGACGTGGTCGTTGGCCATATTTACCGTAAGTCATCGCCTTTCAAACGGTATACGGACGAAGAAATATATAATCGACTGTTGATTGCAAATCTGCTTTTGCCACAGTCTTTAAGGGCAATTATGACTGTTTCTGCACAGACGGAATTTCCTGTACATTGTGAAAAGGTTATGATGCAGTTGGAAGCAGGGAAGGAGTTTATAGATGCTCTCAGAACATACTACAAAGGTATTTTACGAACTCCTTTCAGAACCTTTATTGACAAGCAAATGGAATTCTGTCGCGACAAACTGAAGAGTTTGATACCAGAATACAACCCTCAAGAAATAGCTGACTTTATAGAAGATAATGTTGCAGATACCTTGGGATTGGCAGAAGGAAAAATGGGGCAACTTTTATGGCTTTGTCTTCATGCTAAGGCTTGTCCGAGTGATGCCCGCGAGGAAACAGTGGAAAGGCTGTGGAATGAGATAATTGGGGGAATCCGTGAAAGGAAACTGCCTGTAAATTTCAAACATGGATTGGCTGGCATTGGTTGGGGATTGATATTCCTTAAGGAAAGAAAGCTGATAGAGGATGATATTTCTCAAGAAATCAATGAAATAGACAAGCAAATAAGTTGTTTCCGACTGGAATGTGAACAAGACAATGGGGTGATGACGGGTGTCGCAGGCCTCTTGGCTTATGCATTGGCAAGAGTATCGTATGCCCGGTGCTGTAAGATTCCTGTTTTATGGTCGGAGGAGGATACACAATGCATGTTTGCAGTTGCCGAAAGGATCCTAGATAAATGTAACGAAACCAATGCGCTCATATATGCCCGTCGTTTTCAGCTTTATATCGGGGAAGGTTACGATGAGAGAGACCTCCCTGTTGCTTTGGCTGATTGGATGAATTTTCGTAAGGAAATTCCAAAAGAAAAACAGGAATGGGACGCTCGTCTTGTTGGAAATACTCTTTCGGCAAGTGCCCATTATTTAATAACAAAAATCAAACTAATAAGTGATGGTCAGTAAATACAGTATCTATAATTTCTTGTTCAGAAGAGAAAAACAGGGCATTCTTTACAATGTCAATAGTGATGGCATAATGATTCTTTCCCAAGAACTTGTCGATTTGATAAGGAAATATCGGGAAAAAATAGACGATCTTGAAATTGTACACAAGGCGTTATTTGACGAAATGGTGCGTCAAGGGATGGTTGTGGCGGCAGATTGTGACGAGGTGGATAATGTTGTTGAAAAATGGAAGCAGGAAGACAACGACCCAACACAATTCACAATGATTGTGCTTCCTACGCTCGATTGCAACCTCCGTTGTTGGTATTGTTTTGAGGAACATAAGAAAGGGTCGAAGATGTCGGAGGAGACGTTTGAACGCGTTTGTAGATTGGTGGACCACATTACGGAATCTGAAGAGTTGAAAGTTTTCAACCTTGATTTCTTCGGGGGTGAGCCTCTGTTGCCTTTCAAGATGACCACGCTTCCGCTCATCAAGTATGTCTCAAAACGCTGCTTGGAACGTGGCATAGACATGACCTTGCGTTTCACAACCAATGGCGTGTTGCTGACAGACGAAGTGCGTGAGGAACTGCTGAAAATACCTCTTAAGTTCAAGCCCAATTTCCAGATTACTATTGACGGTGACCGTGAACACCACAATATGACAAAGTTTACGGCAAGTGGCAAACCCACGTATGACTTGATAATTCGCAATATAAAAGCTGCATTGAAAGATGGAATGCCTGTGACAAATCGTTTCAATTATACGGCTGAAACGATAGATGGTTTTGAGTCTGTCATCAAAGAATATGATGACCTCAGCGATGCAGAACGAAACTTGTTGCGGTTTGATTTTCAGCAAGTCTGGCAGGAAGGGGACAATAGGAAATGTTGGGAAAAGGCTCAGGAAATAAGTAACGCCAACCGTGATAGTAATCATGAAATCTGTATGGAAAAGCATTTCAATAAATATCGTTGTATTCATGAAAGTAATCGTCATGTGGCAATAACCTATAATGGAAATGTCTACTTGTGCACCACACGAGACATGACGGAGTCCAACAGAATGGGGTATGTAAAAGAAAATGGTACGATAGCCTACAATGATCTCTACAGAATGCGTGAATCAGTGAAGTATGGCAACGAAACATGCCGTTTGTGCCGGGTGTTTCCTATTTGTCATGGTGCTTGTTCGCAGACGAAACTTGAAGCAAATAATAAAGGGTGTATCTTGAATTATACGGCAGATGACATACAGCGTATAGTCGAAGGTCGCTTGTCACACATATTGAAATATAATTCCGCGAAGTAGACGGATAAAAATATTGGTTTTGCAAAATCATAAAATACATTCGGCCGGATGTAGATAAATCTAAATTAAAAAAATATGAAATTAAAAAAGACATCACGATTCTGTGTTCTCGATAATCTGAACATAGAAATTCCCGCATTGGAGAAAGATGCGGAAGGCAAACTCAGAGGTGGTTTTTGCAGTGTGAAGACTTTCGGACTTGAAGGGGCTTCTGGGGAAATAGGTTTCTTATGCTCTGGTGGTGGTTGTTCTGGAGATGGCTGCACAGGGAATGATTGTTCCTCTTCAGGTGCAAAATGCAATGGAAAAAAATGTAATCATTTGACCCCTGATCCAACACCGCCAACATCGCCAACTCCTCCAACGGACGAGGGAGAAAACCCGACCCCTTCAGATGGTGATACTGGAATGATAGGTTTTTCTATGATATTCTAACTCTATAGGTGAAAATGGAATCTTGATAAGATTTCATAAGTAGGTGGTCAGAATTATTTTTATATTTGCAATGTTCTATTAGGATGCAGATATGCCACTTTTGTTGACGGGTATTGCAACTGAAAACAAGGTAAGTAGATACGCTCGAAAGGATGTTGTAAATTAAAGAATAATGTTTCAAACATATATAAAATAATTTGACCACCTACTTACAAATTAAACAGGGAGTTCAGTTTGATGTTTCTGTTTTATTTAATAATATAGTAATTATTTAAATTGTTGATAATCAGCCATTATGTAAGGCGTTACCTTGTGTTGAATTACTTCTTAGAACTGAATACCTATTAATTAAACATTCTATTAAATGAAACATATAGCAAGGCATTTGATCGTGTTTATTCTGTTGTCCTTTTGTGAATGTGCAGTCTTGTCAGCCCAGTCAAAGACGAAAACGGTTTGTCTGTACGGCACCGTTCACAACAGGATGACGGGCGAACTCCTCTCTGGCGTTAAGGCCGAATTGATGACCCGCGACAGCTCCGTCGTTGGAGATTGTTGTACCGAGAAATACTTTCAGGTCGGAAACACCCTCTGCCCTTGGTATTTCTATGTTCCTAAAAAAGAGGCTCAATACATCCTCAAACTTTCCAAGGAAGGCTATGAAACCCTTTATAAGGACATCACTTACGAGCCGAGAGGGAACAAGGGCATTATTATTTTTGAAAAGACATACCTTAAATATGCCCCCAAAGAGCGCGTGCTGGGTGCGGCGACCGTGACGGCAACCCGTGTGAAGTTCTATACGAAGAAAGACACCGTGGTGTTCAACGCTGATGCGTTTGAGATGGCCGAAGGCTCTATGCTCGATGCGCTTATCAAGCAGTTGCCTGGCGTCGAACTGAGGGACAACGGACAAATCTACGTGAACGGACGTTTCGTGGAAAGCCTGTTGCTGAACGGGGAGAATTTCTTTGACAAGGACAGGAATGTGATGCTTGAAAACCTGCCTTCGTATATGGTCAATAATGTGAAGGTTTATGAGCGGTTGGGGGAGAAGAGCCGATTGATGAAGCGCGACATGGACGACAAGTCTTATGTGATGGACATCAATCTGAAGAAACATTACAGCATCGGATGGATTGGAAACGCGGAGGGCGGAGCTGGAACGAGAGACCGCTATTTGGGACGCTTCTTTGCTCTGCGTTTTACACGGCAGTCGCGCGTGAGCCTTTTCGGGAACATGAACAACCTTAATGAGACGCGCAAGCCTGGGCAGAATGGCGACTGGTCGCCCGGAAATGTTCGGCAGGGACAGAATGCACACAAAATTTTCGGGCTGGACTATATGGTGAATGACAGGCGGACGAGATACAAGCTGGAGGGATGGGCCAAAGCAGAACACGACAATCTGACGGCTTTGGAACAGATGACTGGCGAAGCCTTCATGCCGAATGGCAATGTCTATAAGCGCGGCGGTAATCACGAATCGCAGAGCGTCACCAGTTTCAACTCCTTCCACAATTGGCTTTTCCACAATGACCTGACGGTGATCAAAGTGGCTCCCTATGTGCTGTATGAGAAGAAGAAAAAGCGCGGCAACAGTTATTCGGCGGCATTGAATCAGGATATGAACAATCTGTCTGGTCTGACGGACAGCCTGTTTTCTGGGTCGTCGGAGTGGCTGCGCAATGCCGTGATAAACCGTGTGAAGAATGAGGACATGCAGAAGTCCGACAAGTTCTTTACGACAGCGACAGCCTCTTTCACCCAGGATTTGAGGTATTTCAGCGGTTTTATAGATGCCGAGGGATATATCAGCTATAAGAAGGAACACTTTGAGCGCTTCAACCATTATCAGCTTGATTATCCGTCGGCGGCAGGGCAGACGGGTGAGGCCAAAAACCGTTATTACAAATCCCCTTCGGAAATGTTCAGCTATTATGGTCGGGCTGATTTCTGGTATTGGCTACCCTGCAATTTCGCGTTGGTGCCTTCTTATAAATATCGCGTGTTAAACACCCGCAATGACAACATGATTTACCGTTTGGAACAGCTAGACGGATGGGGCTCTGGCAAAGAACTGGGTGCGCTGCCTTCGGAATGGGAATACCTCTCCACTTTGGACAAGGGAAACAGCTATAACCAGGAGCAGAATACCCAGGAGCATACCATTTCGATGAAAATCAATGGCAACCACCTTATTCTGAATAACAAGGTGCGGTTTGAAGCCTATGCGGAATTTCCGGTTGTGCTGACCCGTCGCAAGCTTGATTATGTGCGTGCAAATATCGACACGGTGCTGACGAAGCAAGTTGCGGCTTTCAATCCGTTTGTGAGAACGTCTTTTATTTGGCACGACTGGAAGCGTCGTATTGACATTGAATACGATGTGGACACCAAATTGTATGGACTATCCCAGACGCTCGATATCCGTTCTGATGATGACCCGCTGAGAGTGACGCTCGGCAATGGGTGCCTGAAAAATTCTGTAGCGCACCAGTTGGACGTTTCCTACACGAACAACAGCAACCGCAAACAGCGTTTTTTCAATGCTGGAGTGAACTACAACGCCGTGCGCAACCAAATTGGCTACTCCTCTGAGTACAACCGCGCAACGGGTGTCTACACTTATCGCCCTGTCAACATCAACGGCAATTACAGCGTTGGGGGAAACGTGAATTACAGCATGGCGCTCGACAGAAAGCGGCGCTGGAATCTCTCGACGACCACTTCTGCGCAGCTACACAACAATGTGGACCTCATCACCGTGACTGGTTCTGACGCCAATCCGCGCAGCAAGGTGAAGACCCTGTTCTTGAACGAGACGGTGAAGATTGACCACCGTTTTGGCCGTCAGAAAGTTGGGGCGAAGGCGGGATGCAGCTGGCGCAACGCCACCAGTGCGCGTGAGGATTTCTCCACTATCAACGCCGCCAACTTCAACTATGGCTTGACTGGACAGTTTGAACTCCCCTGTGGCTTCCAATTCTTCACCGACCTGACGATGTACAGCCGCCGCGGATATGAGAGCCGCGAGATGAACACCGACGAACTGGTGTGGAACGCCCGCCTCTCGAAACAGGTGTGGAAGAAACGCCTCACGCTTGCGCTCGAAGGTTTCGACATCCTGCACAACCTCTCCGCCGTGACGCATACATTGAACGGACAGGGCCGCACGGAGACCTACCGCAACGTGATTCCGAGCTACGGTATGCTACATGTCATTTATCGATTGAACGTGCAGCCGAAGAAGAAGTGAAGTGGGGTAGGCTGAAATTAAATAAGTAATGGTAAGTAGGCAGTCTGAATGAAAAAAAAATATTCAGGCTGCCTACTTTGCATTTATCCTTCATTCTTTCACGCCTCCCCACGCCCCTTCCACCAAAACTCTCCGTTTTTTGGAAAAATCTTTCCTAAAACCAATGTGCATCATGTTATTATGTATATCTTTGTATTTCAATTTTAGCATTAGTAATGAAACACATCCTATATCCGATACCCGTTCTTCTTCTCATTGTCTGCTCCTTGGTATTTCGATTTAGCCCGTGATGGGAGGACGGGGCTTTCTAAAGGTACAAATTATATATGAAATGTTTTCTCGGGCGCATCTGCTTACCTTGTTTGATGCGCCCGAGAGGATATTCCAATTGTGAAAATAATACTATTTCCCTACTTATCTCCACCTTGAAAACCTGCCAGTAACGTTTTTCCGCGCCTCCGTCGGCGTATTTTTTTTGTTTTTTCAAATGCTTGAAAATAAATTGTTTAGATAGCTAAGAGTGAAGTCGAGTGAAGTCGAGTGAAGTAAGAGTGAAGTGAAAAATTTGGAATTTCATGCAAAACGGCTTTAACTTTGTCGGCGATGCCAATTGACGGCGTTAGCAACACTGTGGAGCGGTTTTCCTCGCATGCTGGTGTGTCGCGGTGCCTGCATTGCAGTGCGCTTTGCCCGCAAGGTGACGGGAAACAGTCTGTCGAGGAGAGAAAATGAGGGGCGGAAACGTCCTGCTGAAGCGGAAAAACGTCGGAAAAACGTCCGGCAAAGCAATTTTTTTCTTTCATTCCTTCACGCCGTCTAATCCACTGATTGATATAGAGGTCGGTGCGTTTTGTGAGTAAAATGTGAACGGGATGTGAATGGCGCTTGAAAAGTGTGAACAAAGTGTGAACGAGAATCCTTGGCGGCTTCATATTTTTTCGCTAATTTTGAGCAGACCATTAAGCAATAGTGAAAGACAAACTGACAGGATATAATGGTGGAATATCACCATCACAATATAAACGACTGCTCCACGTGCGGCTTTTCGTCTCGGGAGCGTATCCAGTTCTAATTCCGTCATTTCTCTCGAAAGTGAGATGAGAAGGGGCGTCGTGGCGTCAGAGATTATGGTTAGAATAACTAAGCCCGGCGCCCTGCTTCTCTTTCACGCTGACGGCCGTTGGCATCTTCATGATGCGACGCGGGGCGGTCGTGTTCTTTCTGGGGGGAAGCCCGCTATGCTCCCTCTTACAAATTCCAAAAAAATAACAAAAATTCTGGTCAAAATTGGTCAACTTATTCTTTCACCATTACTAAAGAAAAACCAAAAGATATGAATGTAGAAGTAAAAGGATGGACGGCGTTGAAATGTTTGTTGCTTCTCCTCGCGTTTGTCGTGCAGCATGAGTCTGCGAAGTCTCAGATTAAGAAAAATGAAGCATGGATTTATGGTGCGGTTCTTAATCGTCTGACAGGTGAAACCCTCGTTGGTGTCAATGCCACACTGATGAAGACGGATAGTACGGTTATTGCTACTTCGGTGACGAGCGAGAATGGGCTGACTGGAAGCACGAAATCTCCGTGGAGTTTTGTTGTTCCCAAAGAACAGGCAGACTATATCATCAAATTTTCGAAAGAGGGATTCGAAACGGTCTACCGTAACATCACGTATGTACCCAAAAAGGCGAGCACTTATGTGTTTTTTGACAAGACATATATGATGCGTGTCCGCGAAAGGAAACTGGGCACTGCAATGGTTACAGCCACCCGCGTCAAGTTCTACACCAAGAAAGACACCCTGGTGTTTAATGCCGATGCCTTCCAGATGGCGGAAGGGTCAATGCTGGACGCTCTCATCAAGCAGTTGCCGGGCGTAGAACTGAAGGACGACGGCCAGATATTCGTGAACGGAAAATATGTGGAGAGCCTTCTGCTCAACGGCGAGAATTTCTTTGACAGAAACCGTAACGTGATGCTTGAGAACCTGCCTACGTACATGGTCAACAACGTGAAGGTCTATGAGAAACAAGGGAAGAAAAGCATACTGACGGGACATGAGATGGACGACAAGGAATATGTGATGGACGTGCACCTGAAGAAACAGTACAGCATAGGCTGGATTGCCAATGCCGAAGGAGCCGCAGGAACGGATGACCGCTACCTTGGCCGCTTCTTCGCCTTGCGCTTTACGCGTCAGTCACGTCTGTCTTTCTACGGAAACATCAACAACATCAACGAGACGCGTAAGCCCGGACAGAATGGCGACTGGTCTCCGAGCAACGTACCCCAGGGGCAGAAAACACACAAGGCGTTCGGTGCAGACTATCAAGTGAAGGACCGCAAGTCGCGCTTTGAAATCAGCGGATGGGCAGAGGTAGGTCACGACGATATAACAAGCATTGCCCATACAACAAGCGAGAACTTCCTTCCCGCTGGAAATGAATACGGCCTGAAGTCATCCTGGCAGAAACAGTGTGTGACGGACTTCAAAACACGGCATAACTGGAATTTCAAGAACGACCATACGAGCTTCAGTGTCGCACCTTATCTGTATTACGGAAGGACGCGTGAGAACGGCTTCGACGTTTCAGCGAATTTCAATCGTGACTGGAAAAATACGGAAAACCTTTTGGACAGCGTGTTCAGCGGCACGTCAGAAACCTTGCTCCGCAGCGTGATAAACAGATACAAAAACCGTGACCAGATCAAGAAGAATAATCTCTATACGACAACAAATCTTCACATGATGCACCGCCCGAAAGGTATTGACGCAGCTATTGAGGCTCTGGGCTTTGTGGAATACCAGGACAAGTCGGAAAAGCGCTTCAACCATTATACGCTCGACCGTCCTGCCGCAGGCTCGGGGACGTCAGACTTCAGAAACCGTTATTACAACACTCCGGCGCAGACTATAAGCTACTATGGTCAGGTGAATTTCTGGTATTGGCTCGGCCGCAGTGGTTTCTCGTTGATGCCGTCATATAAATACCGCGGAGCGCATGTTGAAAAGGACAACGATATATACCGGTTGGAGCAGCTCGCTGGCTGGGGAAGCGATGCGGACTTTGGGGCATTGCCATCGGAAAGGGAATATCTGGAAAGGACGTATGACGCAGGAAACAGTTTCAACCGCGACCAGAAGACATACGAACACACGTTTGACTTTTGCATCAGATATAATCACGAAGTCGGCAAAGGCAATTTGGGTGCTTATTTAGGTATGCCAGTAAGGCTTACGAAGCGAACTTTGGACTACAAGCGTGCAATGATAGATACGCTTTTTTCAAAGTCGAACACGGATTTCAGTCCGAAAGCTAACATAAGATACAATTGGCATAATTGGAGCCGCAGTGTGGAGCTGTCCTACAATATGTCCACCAAACTTTACGACCTCGTGCAGACACTCGATGTCCGTTCAGACGACAACCCCCTGAACGTGACTTTGGGAAATGGCGCATTGAAAAATGCCGTTACCCACAAGGCTTCGCTTTCATACACGAACAACAGCAGCCGCAAGCAACGCTTCTTCAGTGCTGGCGTTGATTACAGCGCCGTGCGCAACCAAATTGGCTACTCCTCTGAATACAACCGCGCAACGGGTGTCTATACCTACCGTCCCGTGAACGTCAACGGCAACTACACCATTGCCGGAAACGTAAACTACAGTATGGTTCTCGACAAGAAACGCCGTTGGAACCTCTCTACTGCTACGACTGCACAGCTTTACAACAATGTCGACATCATCACCGTGACGGGTGCCGACGAAAATCCGCGCAGCAAGGTGAAGACATTTTTCCTTGGCGAGACGGTCAAGGTTGACTACCGCCTCGGCAGACAGAAAATAGGCGCAAAGCTTGGTTGCAACTGGCGCAACGCCACCAGTGCGCGCGAGGATTTCGCGACTGTCAATGCCGCCAACTTCAACTATGGCCTGACTGGACAGTTTGAACTCACCTGCGGCTTCCAGCTCTTCACCGACCTGACGATGTACAGCCGCCGCGGATACGAGGCACACGAGATGAACACCGACGAACTGGTGTGGAACGCCCGCCTCTCGAAACAGGTGTGGAAGAAACGCCTCACGCTTGCGCTCGAAGGTTTCGATATCCTGCACAACCTCTCCGCCGTGACACATACATTGAACGGCCAGGGACGCACAGAAACCTACCGCAACGTGATTCCGAGCTACGGCATGCTACATGTCATTTATCGGTTGAACGTGCAGCCGAAGAAGAAGTAAGGTGGGGTAGGCTGAAATAAAATAAGTAAGTAGGTGGCCAGAATGCAAAAATAATTCAGGCTGCCTACTTTGTATTTATCCCTCACGCCTCCCCACGCCCCTTCCACCAAGACTCTCCGTTTTTTGGAAAAATCTTTCCTAAAACCAATGTGCATCATGTTATTTTGCATATCTTTGTAATTCAAATTTAGCATCAGTAATGAAACACATCCTATATCCGATACCCGTTCTTCTTCTCATTGTCTGCTCCTTGGTCTTTAGCCAGTGTAGCAGTCGTGGGCCGTACAATCCGCAGTTGGTACACATCGACAGCCTGCTCAATCAAGAGGATTTGGATACGTCTGCGGTATCGGCGGCCTTTAGGCGTGTCTCCACATCGTTGGACGGCTTTGATGATGACAACCGGATGTATTACAATCTGCTGACGCAGTTCTATCAGTTTAAAACCTACCAGCCCGTTGAGAACGACAGCGTTTTGCGGGCGGTGATTCAGTATTATGGCGACGAAGCGTCGAAAGAAGGACTGCTGGCTAATTATGTCGGTGCGGGGATGTACTATGACCGTAAGGAATATGAAAAAGCACAGAACTGCGGGTTGAGATTCTTGAGGATGACGGAGAAAACGTCTGATTTCGATATGGTGATGAAAGCCAAGTGTCATATAACCTTGGGAGATACTTATGAATTCAGGTTGCCTAATAAATATACCTTACATCAGATGGAACAGGCCACGCTTTGTGCTGAACAAACAACAGACAGCTTGCTGATGGCCGATTGCTATTATGCCCTTTCGCAAGTCCGTAAGGAAGGGGGGGACTATCAGTTGGCGCTGAGGGATGGCAGAAGAGCGTATGACGTTTATTCTGCGTTGGGCTATCATGACAAGGCTGCATGGGTGTGGCTCCAGCGAGTCAAGTGCAACATTGCTCTCGGCGATTATGACGAGGCCCAATATTGTCTGCGTATGTTTGAGAAAAATGCTAAGGAAGTGGGAGAGGGACATGTTGTGAAATACGAACTTAATAATGAGACTTACTATTATGTGAAGGGGTCTCTGTGTGAAAAGACGGGAGCGATTGATTCTGCTTTTATGTATTATTATCGTGAACTGGGTAGCGGAGACGTTGGGTACAAAATGGGGGCGTGTGACAATCTTCAAAAGCTATATGCCAGTTTGGGACAGCGGGACTCTTCTGATAAGTATAATCAGCTCCATCAGAAATTTCAGAAAGAGATGAACTCTAAGTATGACATTTCCACTTTGCTGGAAAAGCAGATTGAATTTGATGCCCATAATCATTTTATGGAATTGTTGCGCTATGTGCTTTATGGTGTTGGCGCAATCGTGATGACTGTGGGATTTTTCTGGAAGAGGAAGAAGGTGGCGGCAGGATTCGTGGCGCTGTTCTCTTCGTTGAAGAAGAGACGTGCGCAGAAAAAAGGGCAGGCTTTGGAAACCAGTACTGCCAACGGCGTGTCTGCTTCAAAAGCAGAAAGTTTTGATGTGGAACAGGGAAAAGGAGAGCAGGTCGGTGAGGTGGAGGTTGAATCTTCAGCCGGTAGTGCAAGCGGGGCGCTGCTGAAACGTTATGGGGCGCAGCTGGGAAATGCCAATGTCGTTCAGGTAGATTATGGGCAGGCTGCAAGTCTCGTTTATTTTCGCAGGCTCTTGGAGAAAGAAAGGTGTCCTTCGGCAGATGATCCGAAATGGTTTTTGCTGTTGAGATATGTGGATGAAAATGATGTGCGTTTTAGCCGTTTCCTTAAGGATATGCAAAAATCCTTCGGTAGGATAGATTATACGCATATCCGCGTTTGCGTGCTTATCAGAGCTGGTTTTCGCCCTTCCGAGATAGCCAGGTTGATGAATGTGTCCGTACAAGCCATTTCCAATATGCGCAAGAAATTGTCTGAAAGGTTGTTTGAGGACTCTACTGCTTCTCCTGAGAGATTGGATGTTTTTTTAAGGGGCATTTGATAATCCTACTTCATCGTTGGCGTTTTGAGATAACGATAGAAACAATGAAAGGCAAGGGGCCGTGTTTGCCATTAATTAAAATGGTGGAGCAGGCGCTTTGCCTTCATTTTTGCATCTCCATATATATTAATACCGCGCACTTCCTATATAATATCCATTCTCATTCCCCTTCCTATCCTCGAATTTCCGCCCCGCGCCCCATATTTCCCTCCAGAAACCATGTTCTTCGGCATAAAACCCAGCAATTTCCAGAATATATTTTTGCCATATTCTTAGCGTTTCCTACCTTTGCCGTGTTGTCGATTGAAAAAAGTCGAAAATTTTTTCAGGGCGCAAAGCTTTGTGTTTTAGCGCCTTGTCCTTTTCGCGCAATTTTTTCTTGAAAAATAATTGCGAAAACATTTGGTGGGAATGGAAAAAGTCCGTAATTTTGCACTCGCTAAACGGGACGAGCGGTACACCACTCACCACCGCGACAGCAAAGAGTTCTTTGAAAGAAATTACATAAAACTATTTTGTAGAGAAGTACAAGGGACTTGCACTGCACTGGAAACAGGGCATGCAAGTAACAAAGGTTTAAAACAAACCGTCAATTACTCTAATAAATAACAGGTAGTCTTGAGCATATAAACAGAGAAAACAAAAACATTATATTTACAATGAAGAGTTTGATCCTGGCTCAGGATGAACGCTAGCTACAGGCTTAAC
>ERZ857629.683-NODE-683-length-44361-cov-6.056990_pt1 | contig 44361 bp, 47 predicted proteins | sample MGYA00519700_ERZ857629 | MGnify/ENA primary metagenome ERZ857629 (study PRJEB31778, sample SAMEA3449351) | human gut metagenome | biome: human gut; feature: human-associated habitat; material: faeces | place: United Kingdom | collected 2010/2012 ... | reverse complement strand
CTGATTCATCTACTTTTAAACTTTCACATGAAAGTATTCTAATATCAGCAGGAACTGTTTCTCCAGACTCTAAATAGATTATATCTCCTGGAACTAATTCTTTAGTGTTTATTACTATTATTTTATCATCTCTTTTAACTTTACAAGTGCTGGTTTCATATTTTTTTAAATCTCTTAATACTAAAGTGGCTTTTTCTTCTTGTATAAATCCAACAATAGCATTTATAAAAACTACAAAAAGAATTACTATAGTATCGGTATATTCATGGGAATAAAAATATCCATAAAAATATAAAAGCAATGCAACTATTAACAATATGATAATCATGGTATCGTTAAATTGTTTTAAAAATCTTAAAATCCAAGGCATTTTCTTTTTATTTATAATAATATTTTGCCCATAATCATTTATTCTTTTTTTGGTTTCTTTACTATTTAATCCATCAATATTACTGTTTAAAATTGTAAATATTTCATCTTCGTTTTTAGAATACATTATATCGCTCCTCATACTAATAAAAGTATACCATAAATGTCACTGTAAATGTCTCAACACTTATATTTTTTGTACTATATTCGTATCTTCATTATATATTTATATCATTTAGTAGTTTATTAATAAAGGTCGTCTGATTTCAACCTTTATGATTACATTTGAAATCAACTATCGGAATTATTTGTTTATGAATTTTTATTAATTTGCTCTAACTTGAAATTTTTATCATAATAATGTATTATATGATTAGATTTATGCATTTTTTTAGTGTGCATTAAAGGAAGGTTATATGAAAAAGAAGATAAGTAAGTTTTATAGTTCTTTTATAGATTTTGTTAAGTATAATAGACAGTTTTGTTCATATGTGGTTCTCTCTTTTTTGTGTACTTTGTATATAAGAATTTATACAACTGGTAGTATTTGGATAAGTGCATCTGTTATTGATTTAGCTTCCATATTGATTATTGGTTCATTTGGATTTTTTTATAAGCCACAGAAACAATTTAATTATTATTTTGTAATGTTATTGTTACTTGATGTAGTGTGCATTGTTAATGCCGTGTATTATGATTTTTATAGTTCTTTTGCTTCATTTAGCTTGCTTACTGCTTTAGGTCAAGTTGGAGAAGTAGGGGATGCAGTTTTTGCAAAAATGAATATTTTACATTTTGTTTATTTGCTTGCACCAATTTCTTTTTTCGCGGTAAATAAGCATTTAACTAATAGAGATTATTTTAATTTTGTTGCTAAGTTCGAAAATAGTAAAAGTTTACTTAAGAGAGTGTTTATTTATGGATTATTCTTTTTATGTTTAGGTGCTACGATGCTTTCTGCTACTGCTTTTTCAAGACTTGCTAAACAGTGGAATCGTGAATATATTGTTAATAAATTTGGAATTATTGTGTATCAAATAAATGATTTAGTAAGTACATTAAGGCCTAAGATTACTTCAATGTTTGGATATGACGTTGCTCTTAAGGATTTTACTGATTATTATGCAGAGAATACTATTAAGAAAAGTAATAACGAATATACTGATATTTTTAAGGGAAAGAATGTTATATTTGTTCATATGGAGAGTATGACTGATTTTCTTATGAATACTAATATTAATGGGGTGGAGATAACACCTAATATAAATAGGCTTGCTAGTGAAGGAATGTATTTTAGAAATTTTTATCCACAAATTAGTGTTGGTACTAGTAGTGATACAGAGTTTACGTTAACTTCTTCATTAATGCCAGCAACAAATGGTACTGTATTTGTAAGTTATTATGATAGAGATTATGTGACTATTCCAAAACTATTTAGTGAGCAAGGATATTATACATTTAGTATGCATGGTAATAAAGCTTCTATGTGGAATAGAAGAGTTATGCATCCGTCTTTAGGTTATAGGGATTTTTATTCAAGTACTTCTTATGATATAGATGAAACTATTGGGTTAGGTTTAAGTGATAAGTCATTCTTTAGACAAAGTATTAATATTTTAGAGAATATTGAAGAAAATAATAATAATTATATGGGTACTGTGATTACGTTATCTAATCATACGCCTTTTGCAAATAATGATAAGTTTGAGCAGATTGATTTAACAAAAAGTGCAAAAGTTTATAATGAAATAACTGGAAAATATGAAATTGTAAAAAGAGATTATTTGGAAAATACAATATTAGGTAATTATATAAGAAGTGGTCATTATGCAGATGAAGCGATGGGCGAGTTTATATCTTATATAAAAAATAGTGATAAGTTTGATAATACTATATTTGTGTTTTATGGTGATCATGATCCTAAGATTAGTTTAAAAGATTTTAATTATTATTATAATTATGATGCAGCAACTGATAGGGTTTTAACTGTGGAAGATGAAGGATATATTCCTTATGATTATTATGATAACGAGCTTAATAAAAAGACTCCATTAATTATTTGGAGTAAGAATAAAAAGTTTGAAAAACAAATTGATTATTATATGGGTATGATTGATGTTATGCCAACGATAGGTAATATGTTTGGTATTTATAATAAGTATGCTTTGGGAAATGATATATTTGAGATTAAAGATGATAATGTAATAGCGTTTCCGAATGGTAATTTCTTAACTAATAAAGTGTATTATTATAATTCTAAAGAAGAGTACAAGGCAATTAATTTAAATGAGGTTTTGAGTGATGAGTATATTGCTAATGCTAAGAATAAAGCAGATAAGTTAATTGATATTTCAAATGATATAATTGTTTATGATTTAATAGGGGTTACTAGTGATGAAAGGGATAAGAAATGAAAAAGAAAAAGATTGGTTTAGTGATATTGGTATTAGTGTTATTGTATTCTATTGGGGGTATTTATTATAATATAACTCATAGGGATAGTGTAGATAATAGTGTTAAGAGTATAGATAAGATTGATAAGTATGGGTATGTTCTTAAGAGTAATGCCACTAATTTACAGAAAGAACTTTTTAATGAACTTAAGACTATTTTAAATAATGATAATATAAATGATGATGCTTATGCTAAAACAATATCCAAGATGTTTGTTACTGATTTATATACTTTGTCTAATAAGGTAAATAAGTATGATGTTGGTGGCACTGAATATGTTTTAGAAAGTGGTAGAGATAATTTTAAGGTAAATGTTCAAGATACTCTGTATAAGTATTTAGAGGATAATTCTGATGGAAAGAGAAGTCAGATACTTCCAATGGTTGTTAGTGTTAGTGCTGATGAGATTAGTGATACTAAGTATAAAATTGGTGATAATGAAAGTGATGCTAAGAAGGTAAGTTTAACTTTAAGTTATAATGAAGATTTGGGATATGATACTAAAGTCACTTTAATTTTAATTAAGAGTGAAGGTAAGTATTATGTCGTTGAAAGTGCTAGTTAGGCACTTTTTTTGTTAGTTAGTACAGAATTAGTAAAAAAAGTGGTATTATATAGATAGATAATGGAAAATATAATATGAGGTAGGTGGATGATTTATGAAAAGAATTTATATAGTTACGGGTGCTAGTGGTTTTTTAGGTAATAACATTATTAGGATGTTAGAACATGATGATAATGCAGAGGTAAGAGCTTTTGTATTAAATGGAGAGTCTATAAGTTCACTTAATAATTTAAAATGTTCTATTTATTATGGTGATGTTACAAAGTCGGATACTCTTAATTCTATTTTTGATGGTTGTGATGGTGCAGAAATCTTTGTGATTCATTGTGCTGCGGTTGTTTATATAAAATCAAAGTATAATTCAATGGTTTATGATGTTAATGTTAATGGAACTAAAAATATAGTGGATAAGGTTTTGGATTATAATGCTAAGCTTATTTATGTTAGTAGTGTTCATGCTATTCCTGAGAAGAGTGATGGAAATTTGATTAGTGAGGTGTCTATTTTTAATCCTGATAATGTAGTTGGATTATATGCTAAAACAAAAGCTGAAGCTGCAAGATATGTTATGGATTCGGTTAAGGATAAAGGGTTAAATGCTTGTATTGTTCATCCTTCTGGTATTTTGGGACCATATGATTTTAGTAATAGTCATTTGACTGCGCTTGTTAGGGAAATTGTAAGAGGCAAACTTCCAATGTGTGTTAAGGGAGGATATGATTTTGTTGATGTTAGGGATGTTGCAAAAGGAATAATTATGGCCTGTGATAAGGGGAAAATGGGAGAATGTTATATTATGTCAGGGGAGTTTGTTTCGATTAAGAAACTTGCTGATTTGGTTTGTGATGTTGTTGGCAAAAAAAGAATTAAGGTTGTGTTACCAATTATGATTGCTAAGATAGTAGCACCTTTTTATGAGATGTATTATAATGTTAAAGGGAAAACACCACTTTTTACTAAGTATTCTTTGTATACGTTATCTTCTAATTCAAATTTTAGTAATGAGAAAGCGAAGAGAGATCTTGGTTTTGTAACTAGAGATATTACTGATACTGTTAGGAATATGGTTATGTGGATTTTAGGTGATTTTAAAGAGTAACTTTGTGGGGGCTATTTAATAGTCTTTTTTTTTATAGTTTTCATAGATTATTGTATGAGAAAGTGTTTGTATATATTGTTTGCTTTTTTGTTTTTAATTGCTTTGGCTTTGATGGTTAATGGTGCTTCTAGTACGTTTCCTTTGTTAGGTAAAACGATTATTTTAGATGCGGGGCACCCGAGTGAGATTAAACCCAGTATAAATAGAACTAGTTGTAGCAAATTATAATCTATATAAATAATAAATAAAGCAAAATACTTTTTAATGAAAGTATTTTTATTATGCTAAAACAAATGATATATTAAGCAAATTGTGGTATAATAGATATATCAAAAAAACTTGAGAAAGTGAGTGATTTTAATGAATAATAAAAAGCAAATTGAAAAAGAAATACAAGAAAAAATAAAAAAAGTTGATGGTGCTATGGCTCAAGAGGGTATGCCGTTAACTAAAGAATTAAAACAAAAACTTCATAATTGTATAATTGGTAAATCTACAACAGAAATAGAACGAAGAAAAGTTATCGAAAAGTATAGAGGAATTTATGGATAATAAATACAAATATACTTATGAAAAAACTGCTGATTATTGTTATAAAGGGACAGACGTTTTAATTAATAAATTAAATATTACAAATGATGAAGATTTATTTAATGCTGAAAGAGAACTTGTATCTTTAAGAACTTATGAATTAAACGAAAAACCATTAAAAGGTAATTTTGATTTTAAATATTTAAAAGATATTCATAAATATTTATTTCAAGATGTTTATAGATGGGCTGGAGATATAAGAAATTGTAATATTGCTAAACAAGATTTATTCTGTTTAACAGAGCATATAGAATCATTTGGTAATGATGTATTTAATAAACTAAAAAAAGAAAAATATTTTGCGAATTATGATAACGAAACAACCCTAGACAAATTAGTAGAACTATTTGCTGATATTAATGCCTTGCACCCTTTTCGTGAAGGCAATGGTAGAAGTCAAAGAGTATTTATAGAATCACTTGCTAAAATAAATGGAATATATTTAGATCTTACAAATGTATCTAAAATGGATATGATAGTTGCTAGTCATGATAGCATTAATGGAGATTATACAAAATTAAAAGACATGTTTAAAAAGAATAGTAAGGTTTTAAATGAAGAAGAAAGATTAGAATATATAAATATTTATTGCTCAAAAGAATTAAAACAATTATTAAATAATTAGTATATCAGGAGGTTTAAAATGGCAAGAACATTTAATATGTCACAATTTAAAAGTAAAATTAGACAAGCACAACATAAAGCAGAAAGACAACTTAAACAAATTCAAAGAGATACTGAAAGAAAAATGAAAAATGAGATTAATAAAGCAGTTAATCAATATAATAGAGATGTTAGAAGAAATCAACAAAAGATCCAATCGGAATTAAGAAAGTTAAATAGTTCTAATAAAATTAGGACATCTTATAATATTAGTGTCAAAACTTTAAATAATTCATACAATACGGTTGTTGAAAACTATGATGAAGTTAATTCTACTGTTAAAGAAAAAGACTTTTTCAATTATATTGAGTCTGAAAATGCAAATAGTTTAAGTGTTGCTAACGCAATAGAAAACCCAGAGCTAGCAGAAAACATTAACGTTGAATTACAAGATAATGCTATAGGCGACAAATTGAAATCTCTTTCAAGTGATTTAAATAATAGATGGATAGGAGCTTTATACTCATTAAATCCAAATAATCCAGATGCAACAAGACATTTTTGCACTAGTACAAGAGAAATATTTACTGATATTTTTGAGAAGTATGCACTCGATAAAGATGTTTTTGCTGTATTTCCTAATTGTGATAAGACAGATAGGGGTAATGCCACTAGAAGATCTAAAATAAAATATTTTCTATATAAAAAAGGAATAGATTTAACAAATGCAGATGAATTTATTGATAATGATATAGATAATATTTTAGAACTATATCATACATTAAGTGACGGGACACATGGCGAGGCTGGAAGATATTCAATGATACAATTAAAGTTGATAAAAAAACGCGTTGAGGATGGAATTAATTTTCTATGTGAAATAGTTGTTTAAAAAAATAGTTAAATATAATAATAATTAAAACGAAATACTTTTTAGCGAAAGTATTTTTATTATGCTTAAAAATAGAAAGGAGAATGATATTATGAATTTAAATTATGCAATATTTAGAAGTGAACCAATTTATACTATTAATGATTTAGCACAAATTGGATCACACAATAAAAGAGAAAAGAAAGCTTATCAATCAAATTCAGATATAAAACTAGAATTAACTAAAAATAATATTGAATTAGTACCCTTAACAGAAAAATATGTTAAGATTTTTAATAACTTAACTAAAGAATACAAAAAGAACATGATGAAAGAATGAAAACTGAAAGAGAAAATAGAAAAAAATTTAAGCAAATGTTAGATAAATCTAATAATGTAATAGCAGATGAATTAATGTTTACAGCAACTAATGAGTTCTTTAAAAATATGAGTAAAGATGATATAAAAGAATGGGCAGATACTTGTATGGAATTTGTTTATAAAGATTTAGGCTATAAGAAAGAACAAGTTTTACATGCAACTGTGCATATGGATGAAAAAACACCTCATGTGCATTGTGTAGTGGTTCCTTTAATTAAAAAGTATGATAAAAGAACAAATACCGAAAGGTATACTATTTCTAAAAAACAATATATAAGAGATAAGATACACCTATCAGAGTTGCAAGATAAATACCATAAAAGATTAACTGATAAAGGCTATGATTTAGAAAGAGGAATCAAAGGTAGCGACAGAAAGCATATTAAAATCAAGGAATATAAAAGAATAAATAGAGAACTAGAACTTAGATCTTATAAACTTGCTAAAGAATTTGAAAAACTAGATAAAAAAATGGAATCTTCAAAAAATATTCCATTTGATAAAAAACACATTGTTATTGATAAAGATGCTTTTGATACAATGAATAAGGTTATTAATGAATCTAAAAAAATAAAGGAATTAGAACCTAAAATAAGGCAGGTTTTTAATGAAGTTAATAATTATGCTGATAGTTATAAATCTTTAGAAAAAGAGAAACAAAATATTAAAAAAGAGGTTAAATCATTAAAGAATAAAAATGAAGAATTAGAAAAAGAAAATAGAAACTTACAAAATATAATAAAATATATACTTGATAAGATTAAAATGTTCTTTAGAAATATATTATTAAAGGGAAATGAAACTTCTAAAGATTTAGCTACTCAAGAAGTAAAAGATTATTTGATTATGGAGATTTTAAACAAGAAGATATTATTGATATAGCTAGAGGAACCACAAAGGAAGATGAATTATTTGATTATGCTTATATACCAGATTATCATAAGGCTAATAATGAAGATATTGAAGATGATTTCGATATGACATTATAAAAGAATAATATGTTTCAATTATCCTTTTCATCTTCTATTGGCTTAAATAATTCTCTTATATCTATATTTAATACTTCAGCAAATTTCCATAAAGTTCCTAAACTAAAAGTCTGGTGATATTTTTCACTTTCAATATTCATTATAAAACCATCGCTATAATTACATAGTTCAGCAAATTTACTTTGAGTTAAACCTTTTAATTTTCGTTGTATTTTAAGGTTTCTTGCTACAAGATAATATATATAATTTTCGTCTTTTTTATTATTCATATATAGCCTTCCACCTTTCTATTAATATTTTCTCACTTATTCGATGAAATTATTCTCACCCATTCGGTGATATATATGTTATAATAGATAATGAAAGGAGGATTAACTTATGAAGAAATGTAAATATTGCCAAACAGAAATTGATAAAAAAGCTAAAATATGCCCTAATTGTCATAAAAAACAATCACACATTGTTAGGTGGATTCTATTAAGTTTATTAGCTATTATCGTAATTGGTGCTATTGCTGGTGGAGGTGGAAATAAAGATAATTTTCAAAAAGAATACAAACAAAGTGATGTAGTTACTTATAAAGATGTAAATTATTCAATAACAAGTGTTGAAAAAACAAAAGGATCTAATCAATATTTCCAAGCAAAAGATGGTTATGAATATATAAAAGTTAAAATAAAAATTGAAAATAAAAGTGATAAAAAAATCTCTTATAATGCTTTAGATTTCCAAATGGTTAATGGTGATGGTGTAGAAGCTTCAGTATATAGTATTACTGTAGAAGATGATGTTCAATTAAATAGCGGCGAATTAGATGCTGGTGGTAAAATTGAAGGCGTAATTATCTGGGAACAAAAACAAGGTGATACTGGTTTGAAAGTAAGATATTATAAAAATGTATTATTTGATGATGAATACACTTTCCAATGGACATTAGATTAAATAAAACTATAATTCCATTATAGTAACCCACTACGCTATTGGCATAGCCAATAACAGTGGGCAAAGTGAAATTCCCTTTTGAAACCTAAATAAGTGGCAAAACTACAAACTATTCGTAAGTAGTAATGTCGCCTTTTTTATTGCAACTTACGTTTTATAAAAAAGAAAGAATACTATCGTCACTTTCAACCTTACAGGTCAAAACGTGCCACGTATTCTTTACATAAAAATAACCTTAATACAGATTATGTACTAAGGTTATTTTCTTTTTGGAAATAATGCACTATCAAATGATGGATATTTAGACTTATCAAATTTTTCTAAATTTGGTCTAATCATAGGAATTATTTCCTTTAATCTATCTAATATTTCATCATTAGATATTTCTTTTTTTTCTATCTTTGCTAATTTTAATTTATCAATTAAATCAGCAATACATCCTTTAACAGCAAAATCTACTTTTCTTCTTTCTTCTAAATTATCTAAAGCATAAAAGTAAAATTGTTCATAACTTTGAATTTGATTTTGATAATCAGCAGTAGATCTTTTAACAGATAAATCTTTACCCCAGTTTATATCTATGTCATCATAACCAGCGAGTTTCATTAAATCTACCATATTCAAATTAAGTGTTTCTGCTATTCCTTTTAAATAAAGAACATTTGGTTTTAATCTTTTACCAGCTTCTATACGAGATACTTCAGCACAATCCATATTAGATCTACGAGCAAGTTCTCTTTGTGAAATATCTAATTTTTTCCTTGTTTCACTTACTAATTTTCCTAATTCAGTAGTCTGTTTTTTCATATATTATCACCTCAACTGAATTAAATATAACATATGGTGATGTAAAAATCAATACAATTTTGTAATTGCAGTGTTGACAAACTCATTTTATGATGATACATTCAATATGAAAATGATGTAAAACTCATCGATAAGAAAGGAGGGAAAATCATGAATGAAGATTAGACACCTAGAAATAGAAGATAATATTTGGAAAGATAAAAGAATTCCAAAAGAAACGAAATTGATCTACACATACATTTATTCAAAAGGTTTTGAAAGAATAATTACAGATATAAATGTAGGAGAGATTCAAAGAGTAGTAAATATCAAAAATAAAGGTTTGAGAAAAAGTCTAGATATATTAGAAAAATTAAATTATCTAATATATAAAGAATACTCAAATGCAATGTACACAATAACACTTAACTAGAAAAGTAACAATGAACGCTAGTTATAAGAGGCTCGGTAAGATGTAAGGCTTATATCAGAGCCTATCTTATAGAAATATAAGATGAATACAAGTTTGAACTATAACATATTTCAAAGAACAATTAATATAAAAATATATATGTTATAGCTCAAGCTAATATATTGTGACCACTTGAAAACTATATTTATTAGAAAGGAACATATGGCTTTTATAAGGTATTTTATTGCTGTACCAAGAATAATATTAAATGACCAAACTTGTTCCCAAACAGATAAGTTAGTTTATGGTATGATTAACTCATTATCAAATAATAAGGAGTATTGCTACGCTAGTAATAGTTACTTTGCTAATATGTTAAGTGTTAAAGAAAAAACAATATCTAATTCTATTAATAATTTAAAAAGAAAAAAGTATATAGATGTTAAATTTGTTAATGGACAACGAAGAATTTATCTTAACGAGGATATTGTTAGTAAAGAAAATTCTAAAGTGTTAGAAAAAAATGAGAATAGAAACATAGTAAAAAATTACCAATATAAAAGAAAAGAATATACAAGAAATAATTATAATAAAAATGATAAATATGATAAAACCACTAGTATTATTCCATATTGGATGGAGCATCCTGAAGTTTGTATAGATGATCCAGCTAGTCCAGAAGAACAAGCATATATGGAAGATTTATTAAGTGAGTTTAAGGAGGATTGATATATGAAGAAAGAATTAGGAGGATATTCTTTATAGAACATGGCAAAGGGGGTAAAAAATGGAGGTAAATTATAATGTAATATATGCAACAAAAGATAATAAAGAAATTGAAGAAAATAAATTAAAAGATATTATAGCAAAAAAATTACTACGAGTTATATTAGCAAGTGAAGGAGATAACGTGGCTTTAAATAATTCTTAGAGTGATATATAATATCTTTGTAGATTTATATTTGCTACAACAAGTAAGAATTGAGGTGTTGTAGTAAATGGAAAAAGTAGGTGTATATTGCAGACTATCGGATGAGGATAGATATAAGAAAAATAAAAATGATGATAGTGAGTCAATCGCTAATCAAAAAAGTATGCTTTTAAAATATGCTTTGGAACAAGATTGGGAAGTTGTAGATATTTATTCAGATGATGATTATTCTGGAGCTGGAGTTGAAAGACCTGATTTTAATAGACTAATTAATGATTGTGAAAGTGGAAGAATAAATATTGTACTATGTAAAACACAAAGTAGATTTTCAAGAGATATGGAAGTGATAGAAAAATATCTTCATAACAAGTTTCTTGAATGGGGAGTTAGATTTGTAAGTATAGTTGATAATGCTGATACTAACAATGAGGCTAATAAAAAATCAAGACAAATAAATGGACTTGTTAATGAATGGTATTTAGAAGATTTATCTAACAATGTTAAGAAGTCATTAAAAAATAAAAGAGAAGATGGTTTATTTATGGGCAGTTTTGCACCTTATGGATATATGAAAGACCCTAATGATAAACATAAACTTATTATTGATGAAAATGTCGCACCTATTGTCAGAGATATATTTGAAAAATATAAAAATGGACTCGGTTATCATAGAATATGTGCAAGTCTAAATCAAAGAAAAATATTATGTCCATCTCTTTATAAAAAATCTATTGGAAGTAATTTTGTATGTTGTAATTTTGATTATGGTACAACAGGAATATGGACATCAGATACAATTGCAAGAATGCTTCGAAATGAAAGCTATATTGGAACACTAGTACAAGGCAAAAGAACAAACATTAGTTATAAAAATCATAAGTCTAAAAAAGTTCCTAAATCGGAATGGAGTGTTACTGAAAATGCTCACGAACCAATAATTGATAATGAAACATGGTATTTGGTTCAAAGAAGATTAAAAAATCATCATAGACCAGCAAAAGAAGATGGAAAAGTACATGTATTAAGCAGTAAAGTTTATTGTGCTGAATGTGGAAGAATCTTTATGAGAAATCAAAGTAATATCAAATGTGCTGGTGGGGTAATGGAAAAACGAGCATATCTACAATGCAAAGGAAATAAAAAATATCATATTTGTGATAATAATAGATCTATTAGATATGATATTATTGAAAACTATGTACTTGATGCTATAAATGATTTATTAAAGAAATGTAATAAGAAACTACTTGAAGAAGAATATAATGCAACTTTAGAAAGAGAAAATAGACAAGATACATTAATTATTAATTTAAATAAAGAAAAAGCTAATCTTGAGAAAAAGATAAATGAAAGCAAATTATATTTTAAAAATCTTTATACCGATAAATTAAAAGGTGTAATATCCGATAGCGATTTTTCAATGTTAAGAGATGAATATACAAAAGATGTTGAATCTTATCAAAATAGACTTGAAGATATAGAAAAACAACTTGAAGATACACAAGAAAGAAAAGAAAACTCTAAAGACATTGAAAGCATACTTAAAAAGTATAAACATATTAAAAAACTAACTAGAATAATTGTGGATGAGTTTATAGAAAAAATATATGTTGGTGCATTAAATAAAGAAACCAATACAAGAAAAATTAAGATTGAGTGGAATCTTGATTTATAAAATGTAGCTTATAAAAAAGATAAATATAGTTTCTGGGTCAAACCGATACCAGCCATGGTGGTAAAGATGGTGGTGCCGAAGTAGGTAGTATTAAGGAGAAGGATGTTAATTTAAGGGTGGTTATGTTTCTTAAGAATGCTTTAGAGGAAAAGGGAGCTAATGTTATTTTAACGAGAACTGGTGATGATGATTTAAGTGAAGATGGAGTATCTAGAAGGAAGAAGAGTGATTTTGATAAGAGGATAGAGATTATTAATAATACTAATCCTGATATATATTTATCTATTCATCAAAATATTTTTGAGAGTTCTAAGTATCGTGGTGCACAAGTTTTTTATGTTAGTAATAATAGTTACAATAAGCATTTAGCTGAGGTTATTCAAAGTGAGTTAAACTCTTTTACAAAAACTAATAGAAAGATAAAAGAGATGCGTGGTAAGTATATGTATGATAGGCTTAATCCTATGGGAGTTTTGGTGGAGTGCGGTTTTTTGTCTAATTATTTTGATAGAACTAATCTTTTAAATGAAGGGTATGTTAAAAAACTTTCTTTGAAAATAACTCAAGGTGTTATAAATTATTTTTATTCGTAAATTCATAAAATTTTCATAATATAATTATATGATTTATCAGGAATGTGTGATATAATTTGATAATAGGTGAGACTATGAAGATGAAGGTCTTTAAAACAATTCAAGAACAAATAAGTATCCTTGAAAGCAAAGGTCTTATTATCGATGACTATCTTTTTACAGAAGATATTCTTATTCGTGAGAATTATTTCTTTATTAGTGGTTATCGTCATTTGTTTTTAAAGAGCCCTAAGGATCGTAATTTCATTAAGGGTACAACTTTTAGAGAGTTATATGCATTATTCAATTTTGATAGACAGGTACGAAATATTGTCTTTAAAAATTTGTTGATTATTGAGAACAATTTGAAGAGTATTATTTCTTATCAGTTATCAAAGAAATATGGTTTTAGAGAGAAAGATTACTTGAAACCAGAAAATTTTACTAAGGTACCAGATAAACAGAGACAACTAAGTGATACTTTAAAGAAGATGAAACGTCAGATTAGGGTTAATGGTGCGCAGCATTCAGCTACTAGTCATTATTTAAAGAATTATGGTTATATTCCACTTTGGGTTGTTGTGAAAGTTTTATCATTTGGTATTGTTGGTGAACTTTATACTGTTATGAAGAGGGAAGATCAAGAGGAAATTGCAAATATTTATGATTTATCGATTAATAATCTTTTGACTTATCTTCCAATACTTTCTAATTATCGTAATTTGTGTGCTCATGAAGATATTTTATATGATCATAGAACACAGAAGATAATTGGTGATACTAGGTATCATGATGGGCTTGATATACCAACTACTGATGGTGAGTATATTTATGGTAAGGATGATCTTTTTGCTTTAATCATTATTTTAAAGCAGCTTTTAAGGCCAGAAGAGTTTCGTCTTCTTATAAATGAATTAAGTTATGAGATAGATATTCTTTGTGGAAAACTTAAAGTTATTAACATTGGAAAGGTCCTAGATACAATGGGATTTCCAAGAAATTTTAGAGAAATATTAGATTTGTAGGAGGAAATATGAAGAAGGATAAAAGTAATGTTCTTGTATATGTTGTAATATTTATGGTGGCTTTAGGTATTGGTAGTGTTGGTATGTATTATGCTATTAGATATTTTAAACCACTTAGTCAGACTGTAGTTAATAAGTTAGAGAAAGAGGTAACAGTTACTGATAATGGAATAGCTGATGCTGTTGAGAAGCTTTATGATGCAGTGGTTGTTGTTGAGTCTTATCAAAATGGTACCATGGTAAGTAGTGGTAGTGGATTTGTTTATAAAACTGAAGGTGAGAAGTCATATATTTTAACTAATAATCATGTTATATCTGGTGCTAGTGAAGTTAAGGTTAAGTTTACTAATAATAGGACGGAGACTGTTAAAGTAGTTGGCAGTGATGAGTATAGTGATATTGGAGTTTTATCTATAGATAAGGATAAAATTATTAAGGTTGCGGAGATTGGTAAGGCTGCAGATACTCGTTTAGGTGATACGGCATTTGTTATTGGTACTCCACTTGCTTCTGAGTATTCTTGGACAGTTGCTAGAGGTATTATTAGTGGTAAGGATAGATTAGTTGAGGTAAATGCTAGTAATTCTAGTGTAGCTTCTTGGGTTATGAATGTTATGCAGACTGATGCTGCTATTAATAGTGGTAATTCTGGTGGACCTATTGCTAATGCTAATGGTGAGGTTATTGGTATTACTAATATGAAACTTGTTAGTAGTGGTGTAGAAGGTATGGGATTTGCGATTCCTATAGAGGATGCTGTTAGTATAGCTGAATCTTTAATTAAGGGTGGTAAGATAGAGCGTCCTATGCTTGGAGTTGGTACTTTAGATGTAAGTAATACTGATGCTTTAATTAGAGAGTATGGAATATCTTTAAGTAAGAATATTACTGAAGGCGCAGTAGTTGGTTATGTTCAAAAGGGATCACCAGCAGATAAGGCTGGGCTTGAAAAAGGTGATGTAATTACTAAGTTTGGTGATTATGATATTAAGGGTTCATCATTTTTAAAATATTATTTATATAAGTATAATGTTGGTGATAAGGTTGAAATTACATTTGTTAGAGGAACTAAAACTGAAACAAAAACGATAACCTTAAGTCAAACAGCAGAATAAAGGCTTTTAAAGAGGCCTTTTTTTTGTTATAATTTTGGGAGGTGATAACATGGGATTTATTGGATTTGCCCTTAAAGGTAATTATAAGAGACATTATAAGAATTTAAAGAAGGTTTCACAAAAAACTGGTAAGAGTACAGTTTTAATGTTTATAGATACTGCGGTTTCAGCACTTGTATTTAAGTCTGGACTTCAGGATTATTTAAATTATGAATTTTATAATAAGAGTTTTAGTGAGAGAAAGACTTATGCGACGATTGGTTATCAAAATAAGTTTTATGAGTTAGCGGCTAATGTTAAGTATGCACCCTTTTTCTCAAATAAGGTTAATTTTCATAAGAATTTTAGTGAGTTTACTAAAAGGGAGTTCGTATCTTATGATGACGGGTTTTCTAAAGTTAAAGATTTTATTAGTAATCATAAAGAGTTTGTTCGTAAACCAATTAGTGGGTTAGGCGGACAGGATGTTGTTAAGTTAGCTTCTAGTGATGTTAAAGATATGAAGACTTTTTATGAGAAGTTAAAGGAAGAGAATTGTTTACTTGAGGAGCTTGTTGTTCAAGATGCGGAGTGGAGTAAGTTAAATCCTAATAGTATTAATACGCTTAGGATAGTGACTAAGTGTATTGGTGGTAAGAGCGAGATTTTGTTTGCAGTAGCTAGAATAGGCGCTGGTAAGACAATTGCGGATAATTTTCATCAAGGTGGTGTTGGTGTAAAGATTAATACTGCTAAGGGAATTTTAGAGGGTGAAGCAATAGATAAAGAGGGGAATGTTTCTAAAGAGACTAGTGTTACTCATGTTAAAGTAAATGGTTATAAGATTCCATACTGGAAAGAGATTAAGAAGATGGTTAATAAGGCAGCTAAGGTAAATGATAATGTTAATGTTATTGGTTGGGATGTTGCAATTAGTAAAGATGGACCACTTATTATTGAGGGAAATAGGGGCCCTGGTATGGATCTTGTACAAGTTTTATATAAAAGAGGGGTTAAACCTGATTTAGAGAAGGTTAAAAAGGAGATTATTGCTTATCAAAGGGGCAGATAGAAGGAAGATGATGTTATGTTAAAGGCAGGAATTGTAGGGTTACCTAATGTTGGTAAGAGTACGTTGTTTAATGCGATTACGAAGAAGAATATATTAGCAGCTAATTATCCATTTGCGACGATTGATCCGAATGTAGGGGTTGTTACTGTACCAGATGAAAGGCTTGCTTATTTAGAAAATTTATATATGCCAGAGAGAACTATACCAACTACTTATGAGTTTACAGATATTGCTGGGCTTGTTAAGGGGGCATCTAATGGTGAAGGTCTTGGTAATAAGTTTTTAAGTCATATTAGAGAAGTGGATGCAATTGTTGAGGTTGTTAGATGCTTTGAAAATGGTGATATTATTCATGTTGAGGGTAGTGTTGATCCTATTAGGGATATTGAGATAATTAATGTTGAGTTAATAATTTCTGATTTAGAGATTGTCCAAAATAGGATTGGTAAGATTGCGAAAAAGTGTGAGATGACTAAGGATAAGGCTGAACTTTTAGAGTTTCAAACTCTTAAGAAGTGTGAAGAAGCGTTACTGCAAAATATTCCACTTAGAAGATTAGATTTATCTAAGGAAGAGAGACAAATTTTAAAAGCTTTTTGCTTTATTACTTTGAAGCCGATTATATATATGACTAATGTTAATGAGGATGATGCTATAGTAGGCCATAATAAGTATACAGATATGGTTAGTGAGTATGCTTCTAAAGAGGATGCTAGTGTAATTGTTGTGTGTGCGAAGATGGAAAGTGAGCTTGCAGAGTTAAATGAGGATGATAAGAAGGAGTTTTTAAAAGAAATGGGTATTACTTCTTCTGGTTTAGATAAACTAATATATGCAACTTATGATTTACTTGGGTTACAAACATTTTTTACTTCTGGAAAAGATGAGTGCAGAGCATGGACTTTTAAGAAAGGCATGAAAGCACCTGAGTGTGCAGGAATAATTCATAGTGATTTTGAACGTGGATTTATTAAAGCAGAGGTTATGTCATTTGATGATTTGAAAAATTGTGGAAGTGAACTTAAGGTTAAGGAAGCTGGTAAGATGCGTTTAGAGGGTAAGGAATATTTAATGCAAGATGGGGATATTTGTTACTTTAGATTTAATGTGTAGGAGGATTAATGTGCGGATTTTGCGGATTTAATGATAAGAGGTCTAAGAAAGACAAAGAGAAGATTATTAAGAGTATGGCGGATAGGATTATCCATAGAGGACCAGATAGTGATGGTTATTATGTTGATAATGATGTTGCGCTTGGTTTTAGAAGGTTATCTATTATTGATTTAAAGGGTGGTAGTCAACCTATATATAATGAAGATAATACGGTAGCAATAACTTTTAATGGAGAGATTTATAATTATCAAGCTTTACGTGATGAGTTAATTAAGTGTGGTCATAAGTTTAGAACTAATACAGATACTGAGGTAATTGTTCATGGATATGAAGAGTGGGATACTGAAGTATTTAATAAGTTACGTGGAATGTATGGAATTATAATTTATGATATAAATAAGAAGAAAATAATTGGGGCAAGAGATATTTTTGGAATTAAACCATTTTATTATTATAAGAATGATGGATTATTTATGTTCGCTTCAGAGATTAAATCTTTTTTATCACATCCTGATTTTAAGAAAGAGTTAAATGAGAAGGTACTTAGTTTGTATTTATCGTATGGAACTAATCATATGGAAGAGACTTTCTTTAAATATACTTATAAGTTAAGACCTGGGCATTATTTTGTTTATAAAAATGATAAGTTAGAGGTTAAAGAGTATTTTAAGCTTAAGTATGAGAAGGAAGATAAGCCTTTTGATGAGTATGAGAATGTTTTGAAAGAGACAATTGAAAGCTCAATTAAGTATCATCAGATTAGCGATGTTGAGGTTGGTTCTTATTTAAGTGGTGGAGTTGATTCATCTTATGTAGTGGCTGAGGCTAGACCTAATAAGACGTTTACAGTAGGGTTTGATGGCAAAGGTTTTTCAGAGATTGAGTATGCAAAGGATTTGTCTGATTATTTTAAGATTAAGCATTATTCTAAGGTAATAAGTGCTGATGAGTTTTTTGATATTTTACCTACTGTAGAGTATCACTTGGATGAGCCTAGTGCGAATGTGTCTGCAGTGCCGTTATATTTTTTAAGTAAGCTTGCTAGAAAAGAGGTTAAGGTTGTCCTTTCTGGTGAGGGTGCTGATGAGATGTTTGGTGGATACAATGAGTATAATCTTGAAGGTTTAGAGAAATTTTATGATAAAGTGCCTTTATTTTTAAGAAGAGGTATTGGTAGTATTGCAAAGAATCTTCCTTATTTTAAGGGGAAACATACTATTGAGAAGTATAGTAAGCCTTTAGAAGAAAGATATTATAATAAAACTGAGATGTTTTTAAGTAAGGATGCACAAGCAATACTTAAGTCTAAGTATAGGACTGATTTATCACCATTTGATTTATGTACTCCTTATTATGATGAGGTTAAGGGTAAGGATGATGTTCAAAGAAAGATGTATATTGATTTGAATTTTTGGTTACCTAATGATATTTTGCTTAAGGCTGATAAGATGAGTATGGCAAATTCTGTTGAACTTAGGGTACCATTTTTAGATAAAGAGGTTTGGAAGTTATCGCAGAAGATACCAACAAAGTATATGGTTCGTGATGGACAGACTAAGTATATTTTTAGAAGGATAGCAGATGAGAAGATACCGGAGGAGTGGGCTAAGCGTAAGAAGAAGGGATTTCCAGTTCCTTTTGGTAAGTGGATAAGAGAAGAAAAGTATTATAATAAAGTTAAGGATTTATTTAATAGTGATTTTTCAAAAGAATTTTTTGATAATGAGGCGATTAATAAGTTATTGGATGAGCATTACCATGGTGCAGTTTATGGGAAACAGATTTATACTATTTATGCATTTTTAACTTGGTATCAGAGATTTTTTATTACAGAGAAGTGATTTTAAGGAATCACTTTTTTGTTTGATTGATTTTTTTATAAAAGTTTGTTATTATAAAATCATTGATTGGGGGCTTATTTTATGATAAGTAGTAAGAAAGAATATATGGAGAAATTTGCTAGTGAAGTTAATGAGACTTTAAAGAATTCACGTAAGTGGAAGAGACATTATGTAACTGATTTAAAGATTAGTGATAGTGCTAAGATGGTTATAGCTGATATGGATGCTTTTCATAATCATTCGTTTGCGGTTGAGGTTTATTTAAGAAATAAGGATAATTTAGATAAGACTGCACTTCTTTATCGTGGTAATAAGATTACTTATGGTGATATGTTTGATAAGGTGTATGCTTATGCGAAGAGTTTGAAAACTATGGGTTATGGTGCTGGTAGTGAGGTTCCTGTTTGTGCTACTAATATTCCAGAGTTTGTATATTTATTTTTAGCTACTAATTTAATTGGGGCTAAACTTAATTCTATTGGTGAGTGGTTTGATAAGGATTATACTAAGTTTATTTTAGAACATTCTAAGAGTAATACTGTTTTTATTAGTGATGATGTTTATGATATGGTTAAGGATAAGATAGATGAGAGTAGTATAAGTAATGTGGTTGTTTTGTCTTTAGCAGATTCTTTAAAGGGTGGTAATCCTTATGAGGAGATTGATGATAAGTTTCATCCTGGATTATTTGATAGTAAAGTTTCTAAGATTAGGGAAGAAAGTAGTAAAACAGTTATGTCTTCAAAGGATTTTGAGGATATTGGAATAAATTATGATGACAATGTTGTTAATGATAGTGAGTTAGATGATCCTGCAGTTATTACTTATACTAGTGGTACTACTAATCCTGGAGTTCCTAAAGGGGTACTTCATAGTAATAGAAGTTATGCGACTATTGCTAGGTTTAAGGATAGAGATATAACTAATTTAACTAATATGGATGGTATTAAATCTTTGTGTCATATTCCTGTTTATACACATATGGAGTTGTGTACTTTGATGGATGGATTGTTTCATGGGTGCACTTTATGTTTGGAGCCAGTTTATGATAAGGATTTCTTTAAGTATTCAGTTATAATGCATAGAGCTAATTATCAGCCTGGTAGTCAAGGATTTAATTATGATTTGTGTTATGCTTTAGAGCATGATGAGGAGTTTAGAAGATTATGCGATGGACTTGCTGGTGATGGTTATCGTAATGGACAACTTGGTGAGTTAATTGCTCCAACGATTACTGGCGAAGGTATGGATAAGGGTAGTGAGAAATACTTTAATAAAGTGGCACGTAAGCATAAGTTTGGAGTTAAGAAGTTACATTTTCCAGTTTGTTATTCAATTGGTGGAGGAACTGGAGAAGCTAGTGGAGTATTTACAACATTATTTAAGAGTTATATGGAGAAGTTGCCACCTTATACTTTTAGTAAGGAAGGAATAGGTCTTAATGTGTTACCTTTTGCTGAGGTTGTAATTTTGGATGAACAGGGAAATTATCGTAAACCTGGTGATAAAGGGCTTATTGGTGTTAAGAGTCCTTGTGATATGATGGGTTATTATTATACTGGTGATGATTTTTCTAAGTTGCATGTTGATAGTCCATATATTGAGGCTGAAGATGGCAGAAGATTTTTAGTTATGAGTAATGTTGCTTATATGACTAAAAGTGGTAGCGTTAAGATTAAGGATAGACTTAATAATAATGTTATTCTTGATGATGGAGAGGTTATTCCTGTATATGAGATTTGTGATGCAGTTTTAGATGATACTAAGAATATTATGACGGGTTCTTTTGTTAAGATTAACGATGAGTATATTGGTGAGGCTTATGTTATGCATATTATATTACAACCTGAAGCAAATAAAGAGAAAGCCCTTGCTAGTTTAAGTAAGAGATTGAAATCTAAGTTTAGCCCAGAGTTGTTAGATAAGTTATATGTACGTGTTAGAAGTATAGAAGAAGGTTTTCCAGTTGCACCTAGTGGTAAGAGAGATATTCATCCTTTGATTGAGGAAGGTTATAGTTCTAAGTGTTTAAGTGTGAAGAACCTTTTATATGTTAATACTAAAGGTAAAGATAAAGTCTTAAAGAAATAGACTTATCTTTTTTTTTGTGATAATATTTTATTATAGGAGGCTTGTATGAAGTATATTTATATTATTGGTTTTTCACTTATTTATTCGTTTGTTTTAAATTTGGTTTATTTTAAGAAGAATCATTTACAGACAAGGGAGACAAAATATTATTCTATTTTGCTTATTGTTAATTTAATTGGGCTTGTTGGAGAGACTATGTGTTCCATTGTTGGGTTTACTTTTCCAGAAAATAGTCCGATATCTCATTTTTTTACAAAGACTTTTATGAGTACTTTAACTTGTTTTACCATTATGATGAGTCTTTATATTTATTCGTTGTGTTTAAGTGATAAAGAAAGTATTTTTGATAAGGTGAAAAAATTTAGTTTGGCATTTTTGATTTTTAGTATTTTTGTAATTTTTGCTTTACCGATTACTACAACGGTAGGTTTTGCGACTGGACCATCTTGTGATTATGTTTATAATGTAGGTACAGTTCTTATTACGCTTAGTATTATTACGACGTTAGTTTGTTTTAAGAAGATTGATATTACAAAAGCAATTCCATTTTTTGCTTTTACGGTTTTTAATATTATAATTGCGTTTATTCAAAGACTTAATCCGCAGGTTACTCTTACTACTTCTATGGAAACTTTAGTACTATTTATTATGTATTTTACTATTGAAAATCCTGACTTAAAATTACTTGCTGAGGTGCAGAAGGCGAGAAATTTATCTGAGCAGACTAGTAATGAAAAGAGTAATTTTTTAAATGTTGTTACGATGGATATTAAGGATAAGCTTGATAAAGTAGAGGTTATAAGTAATAATATTGCTTCTTTAACTAAGAATAAAGATATTTTATATGAAGTAAGTGAACTTAACAATATTGTTAATGTTTCTAGAAATAATATTAGGCAGACAATTGATATTTCGTCATTAGATTCTAAGTATATTAAGAATATTAAGAATAAGTATAATGTAAAGTTACTTTTGGATGGTGTATATTTAGGTAGTAAAGAAAAAGCACATGATGGAGTTGATTATAGATTTGTTTTAAGTGAAGGAATGCCAGAGTATTTATTTGGAGATTCAATGAAGGTTAAGCAGATATTAAATTCTGTTTTGGATAATGCTTTAAAATATACTAATAAGGGTTTTGTTGAGTTTAGAGCTAGTGCGATTATTAAGTATGATGTGTGCAGACTTATTTTGGTTGTTGAGGATTCTGGATGTGGAATTGATATTTTAAAACATAATGAGATTATGACTAATCATGATGAGATGAGCGATAGTGATATTGAAAATATTGATAATAAGATAGTTAGTCTTTCTGTTGTTCGCAAGATGCTTAATTTGCTTGGAGGAACTATATCAATTAATAGTGAGAATGGTAAGGGTACTAAAGTACAGATTATCTTGGATCAAAGAATAGCTTTTGGGGAGAAGTCTAGTGAAGATAAGGTTATAGATAAGTATAATGAAACTTTACTTAGTAAGAAACGTATAGGGGTTGTTAGTTTAAGTGATAAGAGTGTAAAGGTTATTAAGAATACTTTAAAGAGAGATTGTGATGTTCATATTTTTGATGTTACTTTGGATTTGCTTAATGAACTTAGAAGTGAAGTTCGTTATGATTTAGTATTTATTGATGAGGATATGGAGAAAATAGATGCTAGAAGTTTTATTTATAAGATAAAGAAGGAGGGCATAGAGTGCCCAGTGGTTGTGCTTTGTAATGAGATTAATTTTAATATGAAGAAGGAACTTCTTAATGATGGTTTTACAGGAGTTATGAGTAAAAACCTTAGTAAAGATGATGTAAAAGAGTGTGTAAATAAATTATAATTCGACAAAAGTTTACGTTTATTTACAATAGTTTACAAAATAATTTCTATGGTTATGACGAAGTTTGTATTATAATTGATTTGTGTGTTAGTACGATATGGAAAATTAAAGAATGAATAAAATACGTGTTTTTATAGTTGATGATAGTAGTGATGCTGTTAATGACGTAAAGAAGTATTTTAGTGATTGTGGTGATATTGAGGTCGTTTTAAGTGCAAATGATGGAGTAGAGGCAGTTAAAATAATTGAGGAGCGTGCACATGATTTTGATGTACTTATCATGGATTTAATTATTCCAAAGTTGGATGGTTTAAGTGTTTTAGAAACTATTCGTAAGAAGGGGATAAATGTTAAGAGTATTGTTACTACTAATATAAACTCTACTTTAATTATTAATAAATGTATGGATGAGGGTGTTAACTATTATATGCTTAAGCCTTATGATATGGCTTCTTTGTATTCAAGAGTGAGAGAGGTTTATAAAACTAGTAGTAAGGAATTATTTCTTGATGATAAGTCTTTAAATGGGGCGATTACTGATATGTTACATTCTTTAGGAATTCCATCTCATATTAAGGGGTATTCTTATATTAGGGATAGTATTAGTTTGATGTATAAGAATCCGTCAATGATAGGAGCAATTACAAAGGAGTTATATCCTGAGGTTGCTTCAATGTATGATACAACGTCTAGTAGAGTCGAAAGAGCAATTAGACATGCGATTGAGGTTAGTTGGAGTAGAGGAGATTATGATTTGATGGAGTCTTTATTTGGACATTCTGTAGATTATGATAGAGCTAAACCTACTAATTCTGAGTTTATAGCAACTCTTGCAGATAGATTAAGGTTAGATAATTGTTTTTGAATATATTTGATAAATCTTCCGCATTATATCATAAGATATAAAAGGAGGATTTTTTTATGGACAAGTGTTTTAATAAAGATGTTTGTATGATATTAAAGTCTGCAGAGGGAGAGATGCTTAATTTAAGGCATCCTTATGTTGGGACGGAACATTTGCTTCTTGCTTTGCTAAAAAGGGATAGAGTAAAGAAAATATGTTATAAGTTTAATTTGACTTATGCTGGTTTTAGGGATGAACTTGTTAGATTAATTGGTCAGGCTTCTAAGAAAAGTGAAGTTATTTTATATACACCACTTCTTAAATTAGTTATTGATAATGCTTATAATAAAAGTTATGATGAGCATAAGGAAATGGATGAGTTATATTTACTTTCTTCTTTGTTTGGTGAAAGTGATGGGATAGCACTTAGAGTGGCTTATAATATGGGAGTTGATACAGATGCACTTGTTAAGGAACTTGATAAGCCAAAGATACTTTCATCTATTGGGGTATGTTTAACTGATAAGGAAATAGATAAGATTTATTTAAGAGATAAAGAACTTGATGAAGTGATGGAGATACTTTTAAGAAAGGGTAAGAATAACCCTTTACTTGTTGGTGATCCAGGAGTTGGTAAGACGGCGATAGCATATGAACTTGCTAGGAGGATAAAGTGTGGAAATGTGCCAGATAGATTAAAGGGAAAAGAGGTTTATTTGGTTAGTACTTCTAGTTTGGTTTCGGGTACTAAGTATCGCGGTGAGTTTGAAGAGAGAGTAAATGGACTTATTAATGAGGTTATTCGTAATGGGAATATTATTTTATTTATTGATGAGATTCATACGATTATGAAGACAGGTTCTAGTGAGGCTGGAGTTGATGGTGCTAATATTTTAAAGCCTTATTTAGCTAGGAATGATTTAAAGATTATTGGTGCTACTACTAAAAGGGAGTATGATGAGTATTTAAAGAAAGATGGGGCTTTTGCGAGAAGGTTTGCAAAGGTTATTGTTAATGAGCCTAGTTTAAAGGATACTGTTACAATATTAAATAAGTTAAAGAAAAGTTATGAAGAATTTTATAATTTGAAGATTAATTCTAATGTTATTAAGTATTTAGTAGATTTGTGTTATAAGTATTTACCTAATAGTTATAATCCTGATAAGTCTATAGATATATTAGATACTAGTTTATCTAAAATTGCTTTAGAAGGTAAGAAACGTATACTTACGAAGGAAGATGTGTATGAAGTAATAAGCAAGAGGTGTAATATTTCTTTAGTTAGTGATGAGAATTTAGATAAGGTAAGGGCGGTGCTTAGTGATAAGTATTCAGAAGTGCTTGCTGATAATGTTGTTAAAATGTTTAAGTGCAGGGATAAAAGCAAGTATATGGTATTTAGTGGTAGTGATGAAAAAAGGCATGCTCCATTTGATATAGGTAAGTGTTTAGGGGTTAATGTGATTGATATAGATTGCGCTCTTTATAATGATGAGTATAGTTTAAATAAGTTTGTGAGTACTAATTATTTATATAACAAGATTAGTGATAATCCTTTTTCTTTGGTGGTATTTGATAATTATAATAAGAGAGGAAGAGTTTTAGATAATATAATTGGGATGATGAAGGATAAGGGGTATATTGAAAATAATATGAATGAAAGACTTTATTTAGATAAGTCCGTGATGTTTTTAATTGATGAAGATATTAGTACTAAAGTAGGGTTTGCGGCTAGTTAGGGCTTGTGTTATAATATTTGTTAGGAGGCATTATGAAAATATATAATACATTAACTAGAACTGTTGAAGAGTTCGTTCCTTATGAGGAAGGAAAGGTAAAGTTTTATACATGCGGCCCAACTGTTTATCATTATGCTCATATAGGTAATATGCGTAATTATATTGGACATGATATTTTAGATAAGACACTTAGATATTTAGGATATGATGTTAAGAGAGTTATGAATATTACTGATGTTGGACATTTAAAAAGTGATAGTGATAGCGGCGCGGATAAAATGGTTGAGAGTGCTAAGGCAGAGCATAAGAGTGTAATGGATATTGCTAAGTTTTATACTGATGCATTTTTTAAGGACTTTGATGCGCTTAACTGTCGAAGACCAGATGTTGTTAGTCCTGCTACTGATAATATAGATGAATATATTAAGATAATAAATGTTTTACTTGATAAAGGTTATGCTTATAAGTCGGGAGGAAATGTTTATTTTGATGTAAGTAAGCTTACAGATTATTATAAATTAACTAATCATAAAGAAGATGATATGGTTGTTGGTGTTAGAGATGGTGTTGATTATGATGATAGTAAGCGTAATCAGGCAGACTTTGCTTTATGGTTTACTAAAAGTAAGTTTGAAGATCAAGATCTAAAGTGGGATTCACCTTTTGGAACTGGTTATCCAGGATGGCATATTGAGTGTTCTGGTATTAGTTTAAAATATTTAGGAGAGCACTTAGATATTCATGGTGGAGGAGTAGATAATATTTTTCCACATCACACTAATGAAATAGCACAAAGTGAGGCTTATTTAGGTCATAAGTGGTGTAATTATTGGTTTCATAATGAACATTTAATGGATGAGACTGGTAAGATGAGTAAGAGTAAGGGAGCAGTATTATCAGTAAGTGTTCTTATGGAGAAGGGGTATAATCCACTTGCATTTAGACTTATGTGCTTACAGAGTCATTATCGTAAGCAGTTAGTATTCTCTTATGAAGCTCTTAATCAAGTTGAAGCACAGTATGATAAACTTATTAATCGTATCGGTTTAATTAAGGATGAGGGAGACTTAGATGAAGGAGAGTTTGCTTCTTATAATGATAAGTTTATGGAGAGTTTGTCTAATGATTTAAATACGGCAAATGCAATAACTTTAGTGTATGATTTACTTAAAGATGAGATGGTTAATGGTCATACTAAGTTAGAGTTGCTTAGAAATTTTGATAAAGTTTTAAGTTTGAATTTAGTTGCTGAGAAGAAGGTAAGTGCAGATCATGATAAGATTATGAAGTTAATCGAGGCTAGAAATGATGCGAAGAAGAAACGTGATTTTGAACTTGCAGATACAATTAGAGATGAACTTAAAGCAAAGGGAATTATTTTGATTGATACAAGGGAAGGCACTACCTATAAGGAGGTATAGATGGATTTACTTTATTTAATTGCTATTTTAATTCCCTTAATGGCTCAGATTTATGTAAGTACAAGTTATAGTAAGTTTAGAGTAGTTAAGAATGGTAAGGGGTTAACAGGACTTGATACTGCTAAGAAGATATTAGAAGCTAATGGTCTAGGAGATTTATATGTTGTTGAGACTAAGGGAAAGATGACTGATCATTATGACCCAACTAGAAAGACAGTTAGATTATCAACAGAGGTTTTTCATGGTGATAGTGTAGCTTCACTTGCTATTGCTGCACATGAATGTGGGCATGCTATTCAAGATAAAGACGGATATTTCTTTATGAGATTGCGTAGTTTTATCTATCCGGTAGTTAATCTAGGAACAACATTTGCTTATGTGTTACTTATTATTGGGGCTATTTTAGAAATGCATAATTTAATTATGCTTGCGATAGCATTATATGGTCTTGGTTTAGTTTTCCAGCTTATTACTTTACCAGTTGAGATAGATGCTAGTAAAAGAGCACTTAATAATTTAAATGAGTTAGGTCTTACTGATAATACTGTCGCAAGCGGAGCAAGTAGAATGCTAAGGGCAGCGGCTTATACATACGTTGCTGGTGTGTTATCTAGTGCGTTAGAGATTATTAGATTACTTGCTATATTTGGAAGAGATAGAGATTAATATAAAATTGGTGGAAAAAGCCAATTTTTTTAAGGGTTATTTTTTTTGAATTAACTAGTAAAAGATGGGAATAATAAAATTGTATTTTTAAGTATTATTATTAGTTTGTTTTTTACTTGATGAAAATTTTATTGACTTAAGCAAACAAATGTATTAATATAGTTGGTGTTAGGAGATGAGCAAATGTTTGAGTTAGTTTCTAAGTATAAACCTAGTGGAGATCAGCCTGAGGCAATTGATGAACTTGTTAAAGGTGTAGAGGAAGGCAAGAAAGCACAAGTATTATTGGGGGCTACTGGTACTGGTAAGACTTTTATGGTTGCTAATGTTATTGCAAGGGTTAATAAACCCACATTAGTTCTTGCTCATAATAAGACACTTGCTGGACAGCTTTATAGTGAGTTTAAAGAGTTGTTTCCAAATAATCATGTTGAATACTTTGTCTCTTATTACGATTATTATCAGCCAGAAGCATATGTACCATCTACGGATACTTATATAGAAAAGGATTCTAGTATTAATGATGAGATAGATGAACTTAGACATGTGGCAACTAGTGCTTTGATTAATTATAAAGACACGATTGTAGTAGCTTCTGTTTCTTGTATTTATGGTATTGGAGAGCCAGAAGAGTATAAGAATAATATGCTTATTTTAAGTGTTGGGGATAAAATTAAACGTAATACGATAATTGATAGATTGGTGTCAATGACTTATGAGAGAAATCAGCTGGATTTTCATCGTGGTACTTTTAGAGTTAATGGTGATGTGATTGATGTTGTGCCAGCGAGTGAGAGAAAAAATGGTATTAGAATTGAACTTTTTGGTGATGAAGTTGATCGCATTTGTGAGTTTGATGTGTTAAGCGGGAATATTATTCAAAATATTAAACATATAACTTTGTTTCCGGCTAGTCACTTTGTTACGGGTGATGCGAAACTTGCTGAAGCAATTAAGAGGATTGAGAAGGAAAAAGATGAGCAGATTAAGTATTTTCATGAACATGGTAAATTAATTGAGGAGCAAAGAATTAAAGAAAGATGCGAGTATGATTTAGAGATGCTTAGGGAAACTGGCTTTTGCCATGGTATTGAAAATTATAGTAGACATTTAGCACTTAGAGGAGAGGGGGAGACACCATCTACTTTGATGGATTTCTTTGGTGATGATTATTTACTTATTGTTGATGAATCACATGTAACTCTTCCTCAGGTTAAAGCAATGTATAATGGAGATAGGATGCGTAAACAGACACTTGTTGATTATGGATTTAGACTTCCTAGTGCACTTGATAACAGACCACTTAAATTTGATGAGTTTAATGCTAAGATTAAAGAGGCTATATATATATCAGCCACCCCTGGTGATTATGAGTTATCGCTTACTGGCGGTAAATTTACGGAAGCAATTATTCGTCCAACTGGGTTATTAGACCCAGAAATTGAGGTTAAACCGACTGAAGGTCAAATAGATGATTTAATTGGTGAGATTAATGACAGAGTTAGTAAGAACGAAAGAGTTCTTGTTACGACGCTGACGATTAGGATGGCTGAAGAACTTACTAATTATTTAAAGAGTGTTAATATTAAGGTTGCTTATTTACATAATGAGGTTAAGACTTTTGAGAGACTTAGAATTATACGTGATTTAAGACTTGGTAAGTATGATGTTATTGTTGGGATTAACCTTCTTAGGGAAGGTATAGATATTCCAGAAGTTAGTTTGATAGCAATTATGGATGCTGATAAGCAAGGGTTCTTGCGTAGTGAGAGAAGTTTGATACAAACTATTGGTAGAGCAGCACGTAATCAAAATGGACATGTTATTATGTATGCTGATACGATTAGTGATGCGATGGATAAGGCAATTAAGGAAACTAGAAGACGTAGAAGCATCCAGGAGGCATATAATAAAGAACATGGTATTGTACCTAAGACAGTTGTTAAGGAAATTAGAGATTTAATTTCTAATGAGGTTAAGGATGAAAGCAAAGAGAAACTTAGCAAGAAGGAGTCTCGTGAGATGATGCAAAAGGTTGAAAATGAGATGCGTAAGGCAGCTAAGGAACTTGATTTTGAAAGAGCAATGCAATTAAGGGATATATTGTTTGAAATGAAAGCAAATGAAAAATAAAATGCAAACTAATTATTTGTTTTGCATTATTGATCATTATAGTTTATACTCGTATTAGAGGTGAATTATGAAAAAGGGTATATGGTGGTTATTTGGTGGTATTGGTTTAAGTGCAATTGTGTTTGCAGTTCTTTTGGCTACTAATGTTGTTAGTTTACACGATAATTCTTCAAATGATAATAGTAATAATAATTTAGTTAATAATGAAGAAGATATTTGTAAGCTTAATAAAAAAGTTGATGGGGTGGAATACTTATTTTTAGTTAGTAAACTAGAGGACTTGTATTATTTAAATGTTTATTATATTGGAGATAGGGCAGAAGATCTTTTATATCGTACTGATATTGAGTATTCTGGTGAGTGTAATGAAGAGTTAACTGAATATGTTAGTAGAAAATTAATTAATTCTGACGAAGAATATAATTATTATTTATATCGTTATCCTAGTGGTCCAAGTTTTAGGTTAGTCTTAGTTGCTAGTCATAAAAAATATGAATATATGTATAATATGTTGGAACTTGGTTATGATCATAATGATTTGGTAACAAAAGTTCAAAGTGGTAAAAAAGATTATGTTTTGAGTGAAATTGTTGAATCGGATGGTAATGCCCGTATTTCAAATGGTAAGCTTTATTTTATTGATGATAGAACGCAAGGTGGCACAGTTAATATTGTTGATTGTGATGAAGTTGGTGTTCATGAAGAGTATGTATTTGAATTTGGAAATGGTACATTTACTAAACAAAAAAGTGGCGACTTATATTTTTCTACACAAGAAAAATGTTAAAAAAAGTGAGAAATCAATCTCACTTTTTTAAGTAGTATTCATAATATTCATCGTATGTTATGCCTTCGTTGTAGACTTTAGTTGCTGTATCGATTCCAACATAACGATAATGCCATGCTTCATAAGAGTAACCGGTGATATTTTCTTTACCTTTTGGGTATCTTAGAATGTAACCGTATTTATGGGCATTTGTTTGCATCCACTTGAAACTTTCAGTAGCTTCAAATTTGTCATTTTTATCATTGTAATCAGCAACGTCAATTGCTAGGCCAGTTTCGTGTTCACTAGATCCTGCTCTTGCGGCGTATGCATCTGCTTTTTTAGTTCCAAATGATGCTTTATAGTCTTTCCATACATCCTCTTGGTCTTGATAGGTTCTGTATGATGAGACAATTAGAATTGTGTATCCTTCTTTTTTAGCATCGTCTGCTAAACTAATAAAGGCATCATAAGCTTCTTTATTAAGTTTTTTATTATCTCCATAGCTATAGGTTTTACTTATTGTTTTTAAGTCTTCTACTTCATAGTCTTTACTTAAGGCATTATATTTATTTACGAGCATGGTGTTTCCTTTAGAAGTATCGGTTACCTCCATGTTTTCGTAATAGTCTTGGTCTCTGTGAACATTTACTAGTGCAATGACTTCGGTTAAACTTATTTCTGAATTTTTATCACTATAAGCAATATATTTATCTAAATTCTTGATTAAAAAGTATTTTTCGTTTAAAATGTTTATTAGTTTTTCATTTTTTTCTGTGGTTAGTAGTTTTTCAATTCTTGTTTTGTCTAATTTTTCTAGAAGTAAGTCTGTTTCTTCTTTGGTGTAATTTTTTTCAAGTAGTTTGTATTCATATGTTTGATGGTATTTATATGTCTTGTATGATTTGATGCTAACAATTGATATGATTATAATAAATAAAAAGATAATTAGTCTTTTTTTGAATTTTTTCTTTAGTTTTAATTTTTTCTTTGCCATGGTAACCTCACTATTTTAATTATAGCATAAATTTAGAAGTTTGTATTTTATTATTTGGCAAAGTAGTGTATAATATAGAAAATAGGAAAGTGATTTTTAATGAATAAAGTTTTAATTTTTGGACATCGTAAACCAGACACAGACAGTGTATGTGGAGCGATAAGTTTAAGCTATTTAAAGAATGCGATTGGGATAGCATCTGAACCACGTATTTTAAGTGAAATTAATAAAGAGACAGAGTTTGCTCTTAAGACTTTTGGGGTAGAGACACCTAAGTATTTAAACGATGTAAAGTTACAACTTAAGGATGTAAAGTATAAGAAGAAATATTATGTAAATGAGAATACGTCAATTTACGATACTTATAATTATATTTCTGAAAAGAAGATTACTGGTATTCCACTTGTGGATGATAATAAGAAATTTATTGGATATGTTTCTTTGAAGGAAATTGCTAATGAACTTATTATTAATAGTTCTAATTATTTAGATACTACTTTTGATAACATTATGAAGACACTAAGTGCTAGTAGTTATATTAAGTTTGATGATGAAATATGTGGTAATACGCTTGCTGTTGCACTTCCTTACAGAATGTTTATTGATAGTATTCCTCTTGGAGATAAGTCAATTGTTATTGTAGGTGATAGAGAGCATGTTATTGATCATGCAATTAAAAAGAAGGTTAAACTACTAATTATTATTAATAATAGAAATTTAACTTCTGATGAGTTACTTCTTGCTAAGAAGAATAAAGTTAATGTTATTATTACTCCATATGACACATTTAAAACTGCTAGAACTATTATTTTATCAAATCCAATTAAGAATATTAGACGAGCTGCATCTGCTGTATGTTTTAATACACAAGATTATTTAAGCGATTTTTTGGATATTAGTAATAAGCTTAAACATACTAATTATCCTCTTTTAAATAATAATGGATATTGTGAGGGAATGCTTCGTGTTATAGATACAAGTGAACTTACAAGAAAGAAAGTTATTTTAGTTGACCATAATGATCCTGGACAGAGTGTTGAGGGATTAGATGAAGCCGAGATTGTGGAAGTGGTTGATCATCACAATATTGGGAATATTAGTACACATAATCCAATTAATTTTAGAAATATGAGTGTAGGGTCTGTTAATACAATTATTTATACTTTATTTAATGAGTATAAGATTAAGATTCCTAGAGAAATAGCTGGGTTGATGCTTAGTGGTATTGTTTCTGATACGCTTCTATTTGCTAGTCCAACGACAACTGATTTAGATAGAGAGACAGCAAGAAGTCTTGCAAAAATTGCTAAAGTTGACTTAGAAAAGTATGGTATGGATTTACTTGCTAGTGGAGTTAGTATTAAGGGCATGAGTACTGATGATGTTATTTATAAGGATTTCAAGAATTATGTTGCTGGTGAGTATAAGATAGGAATTGGACAAGTGTTTACAACAACGTTTGATGATTATAAAGATGATATGTCTAAATATGTGGAAAGATTAAATGAGATAGCTGTAAATAATGATTATAAGGTCGTATGTTTATTTGTTACTGATTTTATTAATAATAATTCATATGCTTTATTTAATGAGTCAGCTGCAGATATACTTGCTGAAGCTTATAGTTTATCTTCTATAACTGAAGGAGAGTTACTTAAAGGGTTTGTTTCTAGGAAGAAACAGATTGTACCAACAATTTTAGAAATATTAGAGAAAAAATAATATGCTATAACGCATATTTTTTTTATGGTTGTTCATATGCTTAAGTGGAGGACATATGAACGTTTATAATGGATTAAATGATGAAGAAGTTAAGAAGTATCGTACGTTATATGGGGACAATGAAATAAGAAAATATAAAGGTAATTCTTTTTTGAAGCTATTTTTAGAGTCACTTGGGGACCCGATGATAAAAATTTTGCTTATTGTACTTGCTTTAAAGTTTGTGTTTTTATTTGCAGATAATGATTGGTTTGAGACTTTAGGTGTGTTAATTGCCATCTTTTTAGCATCTTTTATATCAAGTATAAGTGAGTATGGAAGTTCTAAGGCATTTGAAAGCTTATTATCTAAAAATAGTATGAAGGAAGTTAAGGTAAAGCGTAATAAAGAGCTTAAACTTATAAATATAAATGATGTTGTTGTTAATGATATTGTTTCACTTAGTAGTGGAGATATTGTGCCGGCTGACGGAGTTGTAGTTAGTGGAAGTGTTTTTGTTAATGAGGCATGTATAAATGGGGAGTCCAATGATATGCTTAAATCACCTATAAGTGGAGTTGCCAAGGAGAGTAATAAGCTATATAGAGGGACAATTATTTCAAATAATGAATGTTTAATGAAGGTTATGGCGGTTGGAATGAGCACTGTTTATGGAAAGATTGCTCTTGAATTACAAGAGGATACTGGAGAAAGTCCACTAAAGTATAAGTTAAGGCATTTAGCTAAAATTATAAGTAATATTGGGTATGTTGGTGCGTTTTTGGTGTTCTTTTCTTATTTGTTTTCGAATGTGATTATTCAAAATAATTTTAATTTTACTTTGATTAGGGAGACAATTACTAATATTCATTTGATGAGTGAGTATTTGATATCAGCACTAACTTTAGCTGTTACCATTATTATAGTGAGTGTTCCTGAGGGATTGCCGATGATGGTGGCACTTGTTTTATCAACGAATATGAAGAAGATGATAAAGCAAAATGTTTTGGTTAGAAAGATGGTGGGAATTGAAACTGCAGGGGGAATTAATTATTTGCTTAGTGATAAGACGGGAACCATTACTAATGGTGTGATGAGCGTAAGTGGAATTGTTGACTATGATGGGAAGGTTTATGAGAATGAACTTGAGCTTAGTAAGAATCCAGATTTTTTTGATTTAGTTGGGCACCTTATTATTTTAAATAATGAAGTAGTTATTAGTGAAGGTAGGGTAATATCGGGTAATTCGACTGATAAAGCACTTTATTCTTTTATGAGTTTTAAATGTGAGGATAAGATTATTTCTAAAGAAGTTTTTGATAGTAGTAAGAAGTATTCCAGTGTAAAGACAGATGGTTATACATATTTTAAGGGAGCCTCTGAGGTTATTTTACCGAAATGTGGTGCTTATTATTGCAATGGTAGGATTGCGAGATTGGTGGATAAGGGGGAAATTGATAGGAATATTCTTAAGTATACAAGTAGAGGGTATAGGGTTATTGTAGTTGCATTTTCGAGGAATGCAGATTTAGATAATTTGATATTTGCAGGATTTGCAATTTTAAAGGATGAGATTAGGAAGGATGCTAGAGAGGGGATTGCATTAATCGAAAAAGCTGGCGTAAGGCTTGTGATGGTTACGGGTGACTCTATTGATACGGCAATGTTTATTGGTAGGGAACTTGGGATTGTCGGACGGGATGACGTGTGTTTGACTAGTGGCGAACTTGCTTTGATGAGTGATGATGAGTTAAAGGGAAGGATTGGTAATGTTAGGATTGTTGCGAGGGCGAAGCCGAGTGATAAGAGTAGGTTAGTTAGGATAATTGAGGAACTTGGGTATGTAGTAGGGATGACAGGTGATGGGATAAACGATGCGCCGGCTTTAAAAAAGGCAAGTGTTGGTTTTGCAATGGGAAGTGGTACGGAAGTTGCTAAGGAGGCTTCTGATATAGTTATTCTTGATGATAATATTAAAAGTATAAGTTTGGCAATTTTATATGGAAGAACTATTTTTAAAAATATTAGAAAATTTATTGTATTTCAGTTAACAATGAATATTGGTGCGATGAGTTTGTCAATTATTGGGCCATTTGTTGGAATTGATACACCAGTTACTTCTATGCAGATGCTTTGGATAAATATGATTATGGATACCTTGGCGGGGCTTGCTTTTGCTTATGAGGAGCCAATATTAAAATATATGGATGAAAAGCCAAAAAGTCGCAGAGAACACATTATTAATAGGTACATGTATAACGAAATATTCATTACAGGTCTTTATTCTTCGGTATTATGTTTACTTTTTTTAAAACTACCTTTTTTTAAATTACTAATTAGACAAAATCCAGATGATAGATACTTTATGACTGCTTTTTTTGCACTTTTTGTATTTATGGGAATTTTTAATGCGTTTAATGCTAGAACAGAAAGGTATAATCTTTTCTATTTAATAAAAAAAAGTAAAATGTTTATTATGATATTTATGTGTGTGTGTATAATTCAAATTATTTTTATTTATTATGGTGGGTCAATTTTTAGAACGTATGGGTTGACCTTTATGGAACTTGTAAAAATTCTTTTAATAAGTTTTACAGTTATACCTGTTGATTGCTTACGTAAAATGTTATATAAAGCACGATACAATAATGATGCTTTTTAGTTATTTAATATAACCATTTTCAATAGTTTTGGTTTCATTAATGTAAATGAATGCTTTACTATCAAAGGACTTGATAAGTGTTTTTAAATTATTGAGTTCTTTTTTGCTTACTTCAATTATTAAATATTTAGAATTTGTTTCGGTTGCAATTGATGTAACGCCATATCCTGCATTTTTAATTTTTTTAATATTAACTGCATTAATTTTATTCGATATTACTGTTACAGTGTAATGGCCTTTAATAAATTTTGTACTTATTAGGGTTCCGATGTAAGTTCCAGTTGCATATCCTCCAGCGTAGGAAATGGGGATAATAAATGAATTAATTTCAGTATTAAGGGCCGTTCTTGCAACTTCAAACCATATCAATACTTCAAAGAAGGCGATTATCGTTGAAATTAATCTTTTTCCTTTTACGATGTAAACTGTACGAATGGTATTCATGGAAACATCTATAATTCTTGCACCAAAAATTTTGAGACACAAATAAAATAAACTCATAGTTATCACTCCATATTTATTGTGAGTAAAATTAGAAATTTTAACCACTAGTGATGACTGCCTATATCAAAATGCCTAGAATTCATATGATATATTGGAGGTAAAAAAATGTTATTTAGTGTTAATAATGAAGACGTTTTAAAAAGATATTTTAATTTGGAGAAGAAAAGTAATTTGTTGGAGCCTAAAGAAGGATTGATTTTAGGGAATATTTTCTTTGATATGTACGAACCATATAAGAATTACAAGCCTAGGGAAATTGTTGCGACAACTGAAGAAGAAAAATTGATGTGCAAAATTAGAGAGTTATCACATGCAGTTAGTGATTTAAATCTGTATTTGGATTTGTATCCAGAAGATCGTGAAGTATACAATTTATTTAGAAAGTATATGAATGAATTAAATGAGTTAACTTGTTTATATTCAGAAAAATATGAAGTTTTAGAATTAAATAAAGATGTAAATGGCTCTTATACTTGGGAAAGTGGACTTTGGCCATGGGAGGTAAAGAAAAATGTTTAAGTATGAAAAGAAACTTCCTTATCCGATAAATATTCGTAAAAAAGATGTTAAACTTGCAAAATATATTATTACACAGTATGGTGGTTATGCTGGTGAACTTGGTGCAGCTTTAAGATATTTTAGTCAAAAATTTACAATGCCGACTGATGAAGGCCGTGCTTTATTAAATGATATTGCGACAGAAGAATTTGGACATGCAGAAATGATTTGTATTATGGTACATCAACTTCTTGATGGTGCTAGTAAGGAAGAATTAATGAATGCTGGTTTAATTGGGACGTACGTAGAACACGGTTTAGGAATTTATCCAATGGATGTTAATGGAGTAGCTTTTGATGCTAAAACTATAGCTTCAACCGGTGATGCAATAGTTGATTTAGCTGAGGATATGGCTGCTGAAGAGAAGGCTAGAATAGTTTATGAACATTTGATTGACATAACTGATGATGAGGATGTTATTGACGTTTTATTATATTTAAGACAAAGAGAAATTGTTCATTATAATATGTTTAAAATGCTTTATAAAAAATATAAAGAGATGAAGAAATAATCTTCATTTTTTTTATGCATTATGATAAAATTAAGTAGAGGTGTATAATGAAAAAAAATAAATATATAAAGTTGTTTATTATATTGTTAATTACCATTGTCGTTACTATTTTAGTGTGCAATTTATATAGAAATTATGAAAATAACAAGTTGAATAAAAGTTATATTTCTAAGTATGTTACTAATATTTCAATTAAAGACTTATCTAATACAATAGTTGAATCTGGTGATAATACATTTGTCTATTTTGGCGTTACAGGTGATGATGAAATATATAAAATGGAAAAAGAATTGAAAAAATCAGTTGTTAATAGTCATTTGGAGGATGAATTTTTGTATGTTGATGCAACTAAAATGAAAGTCTCTGAAGTTAATGAAGTTTTTGATAATGAGAAAAAAATTCAAAAATTTCCGGCTATAGTATATTTAAAAAGCGGTAGTGTAGTGGAAGTTTTGGATAGCTCATTGCATGTTTTAAATTGTAGTGATTTTAATAATCTTTTGGATACTTATGAGGTAAAAGGTAATGAGTAGATTAAATGTTGTTTTATTTGAACCTGAGATACCAGGTAATACTGGCAATATAATGCGTACTTGTGCTGCTACTGAGTGTAGTCTTCATTTGATTGAACCACTTGGGTTTAGTTTGAGTGAAAAATATTTAAAAAGAAGTGGTGTAAACTATTTAGATAATTGCCATTATTTTTTATATGATGATTTGGATGACTTTTTTTCAAAGTGTAAAGGAAAATATTACTTCTTTACGAGATATGGACATAAACCTCATTCTGATGCTAATTTTGTACTTGAGGGACAAGATGATATTTATTTGATTTTTGGAAAAGAGTCAACTGGATTACCACTTGATTTATTAAAGGAAAACATTGAGAATTGTTATAGAATTCCAATGAGTGACAATGTGAGGGCACTTAATGTTTCAAATTCTGTTGCTGTAGTGCTTTATGAAGCATTAAGGCAAAATAATTATATGAATTTGTTATTTGATGATCCATTTAAAGGGAAAAATTTTATTGAAGAATCATAAAAACTCTAGAAAATATCTAGAGTTTTTTGCTTTTAGTTTATGTTTATTTTTGAATTACGCTTCTTTTATTTCGATTGCACCTGTTGGACAACATTCTGCAGTATTTTTTGTGTTTTCCGTTATTGTTTCATTAATAACGTGGCTTTTTCCTTCTTCATCGAAGGCAAAGTTTTCACTGCACATGCTTACACACATCCCGCACTTAATACATAAATCTTTATTTACTATAACTTTTTCCATAGTTCCTCCAATACCATTATACCCAAAGATTTTATAAATTCAACAAAAACTATAAAAATAATGTAAAATATGTTATTATAATAATGAGTAGGTGGTAACGTGAATCGAATGGATAAATACAACGATGAAACTCCAGAATTAAGGAGAAGAATTGATAAATATTCTGAATTATATGAAAAAAATAATTCAAGTGATTATGATAAATTTGATGTTGATTCAAATATTTCTGTTCTTAAAGATAATGCTCGTAGTATTGATGTGGACCAAATAAGGGAAATGTTGGATAAAAAATACAGAGATAATATTCCTAAGAGAAAATCTATTAGTGTTGATCCAACTTATAATGAGGAAGAAGCAGTTACTGAAAAAAATGATGAAAAAGAATATGATTTGAATGCGATACTTGATAAAGCAAAACAAAATCGTAAAGTTTCATATGAAGAAGAAAGATTTAATCGTATTGAAACTAGTTCAAGTGAAAAGTTGATAGATGAAATCAATAGAAAATATAAACCTAGAGATGAAAGTGATGAGGCAGCTGAACTTTTAAATCTTATTAATACAATAACGGAGTTAGAATTAAAAAATCAAAATAAAGAAAACAATGTAGAACTTGATGATAATGTTGATACGCCAAATTTAATTGCGGCTCAGGAACTTACAGAAAAGGATGATAATGAAGAAACTTTTTATACTGGAAAGTTAGCAATTAAAGAAAATGACTACGATGATTTTAAAGAAATTCAGGATGATATCAATTCAAATTCTATTGTTATAAAGATATTAATATTTATTTTTATTATAGTAATTTTAGGAATTGTAGTTTTTGCTTTAAACAAATATTTAAATTTAGGACTATTTTAAATAGTCTTTTTTCATATAATTTATTATGAGACGATTTAAAACTAAAAAAGATGTTGATTTTAGATTATTAATTATTTGTATTTTATTTTTTTTAACCTTTACATTATATGTAAATATTTCTAAAAATTTTAGCGGAGGCTTAGTCTCTTTAACTGAAAAAATGGTGAAACAAAATTTAACAAAATCGTTATCCGATAATTTTAAACTTTCAATTTTGAAAAATTACGATGTTGATAATTTGATAATAATCAAGTACGGTGATAACAATGAAATTAGTGATGTTGATTTTAGGATTAATGATGCATATAATCTGGCTTCTGAAATTTGTAATGAACTTAAAATATCTAAATTTGAGTATAAAAGCAATTTAATAAATATTATTGAAAAGGATGAACAAAATATAATAATGCAGGTTCCAATTTATTATTATTTACAGAATCCGATAATGTTAAATATAGGCCCTAAACAAATTGTAAAGCTTAATTATATAAGAGATTTTCTTTATGAAATAAAAGTTATGGTAAATAACTATGGAATAAATAGTTTACATGTTGAATTGTATTTGAATCTCAAGATAGGAAGCCAGGTCTTCTTTTATGAAAATAAAAATTTTTCAACCGAATATAGTATTTTATTATCTTCAAAAATAGTTAATGGTAAAATACCATCATTTTATGGAAGCAGCTTTGAAAAAAATACAGGATTTTTAAATATATGATGTATCTACCTATAGAAATATAATTATAATTGTGATATATTATGAATAGTGAGGATATATGAATTTTTTTGTTAATCGTGCAATAGATTGCGGAATAGAAAATTACTTACTAAAGAAAAATAATGAGAAATATAATAAATCTCATATTTTTGAAGTGCTTGTTGTTGAAATGTTAGTACGTATATATGGTGAGATTAATATTATTAATCCTTATAAATTAAAAGATTCAAAGAGCTTTATTAAAAATTTACAATTATATGGTCTTAGTTCAGCTAATGCATATCTATTTGTTAATTTAATGGACGAATATTATAAATGGGTAAGTGGTTTTAGTAAGAAAAATAATAATTTGATTGAAAAGATTAAATTTATTTTATTACAAATGGTACTTAATAAAATAAGTGAGAAAAATCTTTCAAAGGAAGAGTGTGAATATTATATTAGATTTTTTGATAATAAAATAATAGGTTTAAAGGAAACATGCATTTTAATGGGTGACAATAATGAGAATTTTTATAGAATGTGGAATTTAAAAAAAGGGTTTATAGATAGAAAAAATATTAACTTTAAATTTGACTTATTATTGCCGGACTTCTTTGCTGAAAAAAAGTATAAAGAATTTGGAATATCTTTAAATGATATGTCTAAATTATCTAATGAAACTGTTGAAAAAATAAATAATAAAATAGTTGTTGAAGAAGCGGATACAGAGCGAAAAAAAAATAAATTTATAATTCCTTTAAAATTAGCTATTACTTCTGGAAATGGATTTGTTGATACGTTAGTTTTATTGAGTGTAATGGCTACCGAAATAATGATAGGTATTATTATTGCTGTTTCAATTATGAAAGGGTAAGTTATGGAAATAAAAGAAATTAATGGAAAAAAATTTAAATTAATTAAGGATAATGACGGTTTTGTACAATCGGAGGTTGAAAGCAAACTTACTGAATATTATGATAATTTTGATTATATTGTTGGAGATTGGGCATACGGGAAATTGCGTTTAAAGGGTTTTTTGGACGAAAAAAATAAAAATGTTAGTGATATTAATAATATTAAATTTGTTGATAATTATATTGAAAATAATTGCGCGTATAAGTGCAAATATTTCATTTTAAAACGTGAAATTTAGTTGATACAATTTTGAAAATATGTTAATATTTTATGTGTGATATTAGAAAGGTAGGAAATATGAATAGTATGGTTAGTTTGACTAAACAAAATGGGGAAAAGATTCAAGCGGAAATAATAAGTTATTTTGAAATTGTAGGGATTCAAAAAAGATATCTGTTTTATACTTTGAATGAGGCAGTGGAGAATGGTCTTGTTAAAATGTATGTTTCTGAAGTTTCTGATAGTATGAATGTTACTGATAACATTACGGATGATGAATGGAATAAAATTAAAGCTGTTATGAAATCTATTTTAACTAATAGTAATAGTGTTGAAATTAAATATTTGAAGTGGGAGGATTAGAATGGGAAAGATAATTATGGCTTATCCAAAAGTTATTGCGGTAACTTTTGATCAGTCAAATAGTATGAAAAATAAATATAATGAATATATAAATAGTATTGTAAGCGAAAAAACAACTAATGTAACTGATGTAAAACCTATTCAAGAAGAACAAGTGTTATTTGATTCTCCTGAAAATAATGAGGTTGTTAATTCAAACAATCAGGATAATTTGTTTTCTTCTCAGAATGATGACAAGGCTGTTGACGCATCAACTAGTTCATCGCATGAAATTGCTGATAATTCTTTGAGTAATGTTGTTGATGCTTCCGTGAAAAAGGCAATAGGTGATGTTGTATTGTCTGATAATGATTTAAAAGAACTTGAGGATGGATTAATGGAGGTTATTAAAATAGCTGAATTATCAATACACTCTGTTATAGAGCAATATCGTCAAAAGGGAAAAAAGATAGATGCAAATATTTCTGATGGTGCAATTGTTGCTGAAAATAATAGTTCAGCTTTGAATTCAAGTAATATTTTTGAGCCTAGTTCAAGCAATATTTTTGATGTACCAAGTGATAGTAAACGTATAGCGTAGTATAAATACTATGCTTTTTTCATATATAAAAGTATGAAAGAGTTTATAGAATATAATTATGATTTAAAATGTGATGATTTATCGATTATTTGTGATTTATTATATTTTAAGTGTCTAGATAAATATTATATTATTTCACCTTTTAATCGAGATGTAGTTGAGTTTGAAAAAATTTTACAGTTTTTAATAAGTAATAATTTAGAATTTTTTAAAATTGTAATGAATAGAAATGGTAGTTTTTTTTCAGAATTTAATGGAGAAAAGTATGTGTTAATGGAAAGTAATTGTGAAAATAAAATTATTGATGCTCCTTTAATGATTGGTGGCTTAGTAAATAAAAATAATAACTGGAATGAAATATGGGAAAATCGTGTTAATCAATTAACAAAACAAAAAAATGAATTATTTTTGAATAAAGATGTTTTCTATATACTTAATTATTATATTGGATTAATTGAAATTTGCATTTATAATTATAATTTAATTAATACTAAATATGGAGTGAGAAATAGTCTAACTATTCAGCATAATAGAGTGTCTTTTCCAATATATTCTTTTTCTTATTTTAATTCTGTTAATTATTTATTTGATTTTGATTTTCGTGATTTGGCAGAGTATGTAAAGATGAAATTTTTTAATTCTGATTTATCTATTAATGATGCGATTGATATAATAAATAGTTTTAAGTTTGATAATTTTTCAATTAATATGTTCTTTGTAAGACTTATTTATCCTTCGTATTTTTTGGAAGTGTATGACGCTCAAAGTAGGGATAGTATATATTTGGATACGTTTAATAATATAGTAAAAAAAAGTTCTCAATATGAAAACTTTATTTTAAACTTAGTTAATTTATTGTTTAATAAGTATGAGATTATTATTAAGATACCATTTATATCTCAACATTAATTACATCTTTAATTTCTGGTATTTCTTCTTTTATTGACTCTAAAATACCATATTTTATTGTTTCATTTCTATGAGGACAGCATCCGCATGCTCCTGTTAGTTTAATATATACGATATTGTCTTCTAATTTTATAAATTCTAAATTACCGCCGTCACTGTTAAGATATGGTACAATTTTTTCAATAATTTTTTTTACTTTTTCTTCTTTCATATTTTTTCCTTTCTTTTTTATTAATTAATTTATATAAATGATAATACCATAAATTATAGCTTTATTCAATTATAGTATTTTCTTCTTGTTGGTGTAATGTTATAATTTTGATGGAGGTATTTTATGTATAAAATCAATCAGATAGTTAAAGTTGTTGTCACTGGTTGGACGAAATATGGAGTATTTGTTAATTTAAAAGATGGATATACTGGAATGATCCATATTTCTGAGCTTGATACTGCTTTTGTGAATGATATAGGGAAATATGTAAGTAATAAAGAGGAAATTTTTGCGAAAATTATATCAATTGATGAGAAAACTAAGCATGTCAATTTATCTATAAAGTGTATGAATTATCGTGATACTTCTGATTTTGATGAAACAATTTCTGGGTTTAGACCTTTATATGAGAAAATGTCTCAATGGATGGATAATAAGTTTTAAAAAAAGGTTTGTACAAAGTGTACAAACCTTTTTATCTCATAAAATGGTGTCCTGTTGGGAACTCGAA
>ERZ857629.682-NODE-682-length-44384-cov-26.747208_pt1 | contig 44384 bp, 39 predicted proteins | sample MGYA00519700_ERZ857629 | MGnify/ENA primary metagenome ERZ857629 (study PRJEB31778, sample SAMEA3449351) | human gut metagenome | biome: human gut; feature: human-associated habitat; material: faeces | place: United Kingdom | collected 2010/2012 ... | reverse complement strand
GAGAAGTGTCAGCCCTGATTTTATTTGCTCATAAAAGTTTTACCGGACAGCAATATAAAGGAATATTTATACAATACAAAAATGGCACAAAGCGATAAGCTCTGTGCCATTCATTTTAGGTGCTATATACTAATTTGACTTTTTTGCTGAAAAATGAAATTATATATTTGAAACATATTGCGTTATTTCTTCAGGCGATGCTTCCGCTATTACTTTGATGATATTTTTTGCATCATTTGCACAATCTGATAGGACCTGCTGATATATCTTAGTATTAGTTGCAATCGCTTCGCTCTGAAATTTTGTATGAATTGTTAAATTAATAACATTTGTGTCAGTAGAGTATTCTTTTTCTTTAACCCATACTTCTGAAATTGCTTTTTCCCGTGACAATACGCTGTTGTTTCCTTTTATCTTATTACTAGCGGCATTTGATAGGTGTGCTATTAACTCATTTCTCCAATTCGAAGCGTATTCTTGTTTGTCTCCACTAATAGTTGAGTAACGGACCAAACACCATTTTTCTATAATTTGTTGAGATGAGTTTGTAAGCAATGCCTTAAACATTTTTCTTTCATACGCCATCTCCGTCAGAGGATATGATTTATACTGCTCTGCGTCTGACATGGTCATGTGCTCATCCATCCTTTTGGTCATAATTTCTGCCAATTGCAATATCTGAAAATCTTTCATAAGAATTAATTCATTTGGGAAATGATAGTACATGTTTCCCTGTAAAATGGGACTCTAAAAAACAGTACAGCAATCAAGTTATGCGGTTTTTTTTATTGCTGTGCTCTAAATCCTCTAATCGAATTGCATTATTTTTTCTCATGAAATCTTCAATAGAGTCAACGACAATAACACCTTCCGTATATGTCTGTGTACATTCTTTGATTGCTCCACTTTCTATTTCGTTAATTATGTCTTGAATGTTCTTTCCCATAATTCAAATTTCTTTTTACTATAATAAATAGTGTTTTCCCACAAATATACACCTTTTTTCTAATTGTCAGATATTTATCAACAAATAAATTTCAAATTGGATATGAGAAACAAAAACGCAATACGCCAAAAATTCAAGAGGTACCTTTTCCCTTTCACCACAATATTTTGTTTAGTTTCGGATTAGGCATTTTGCGAGGCGGGAGGCTCCGCGGAGACCTTTGCTGGTGATGTGGTAGAGCAGGGGGAGGATGAGGCGGCGGAGGGGGCTGCCAGTGGCGAGACGGCGGTAGGCTGGGGCGTACAGCTCGCGTGCGGCCTCGGTTTTGCCCTCTTTGGCGTAATGCGCTGCCAAAACGATGCGGCGGAAGTCAATCAAATGCAGCATTCGCTCTTTTTCGGGGTGATTTGAGTTCGCTACTTGATGTGTGGCCTCGTCAAGGGCTTGTTCCCATCGTCCGATGCGGTCGGAGAAATTGGTGCCCGTGATGGAATCCTCGCCACTCTCATATATATCCACAAGGGCGTCGCTTATAGTTGCCACTCGTGGTTGTCCCAACATCAGCCTGATGCCCAGTTCCCAGTCGTCCCACTGCAAGACATCATTGTTCCAGCCGCCAAATTTGGCAAAGTACTCGCGGCGCACGGCATAACGCTGTGTGGAAAATATGCTATGCAGAATTTGGTTGGCAAACAGGTCGGTGGTGAAAAAAGGGAGATCGCGTTGGTTGCCGTCAAGGCTGTGCAGACACGCCTTCGTCGCCACAAGGTCAAGCGTGCCGCCATGCTGAGTAATGGCATTGCGGTAAGATTCCACAAGTGTTGGACGCATAGTGTCGTCGCTGTCGAAAAACAGCACCCAATCGCCTTTTGCCTCGGCAAATCCACGGTTGCGTGTGGCAGATGCCGTGTGATGCGACTCTTGAGCCACCACCACCTCAAATCCGTCAGCAGAATGTTGAGCTTGAAATTCTTGCAGCACACTCAAAGAATCGTCGGAACTGTCATTGTCAACCAGCACCACTTGAAGTGGGCGGTAGGTCTGCGCCAGCACCGAAGCGAGTGTGGGTTTCACCTTCTCGGCGCGGTTGTAAACAGGTATGATGATGGTAAAAAGCATTGTGTCATTTTATTTCTTCTGCAAATATAGTGCAAATCTATTGCAGAGCAACAAGCTCGCTTGATTGCTGTGCTGAGATGCAGCCTATTTTCTACAAAGATAATGGAAAAACACTAATATGTGAAAAAAAACCACTATCTTTGGCATTTAATCGTCCCTTTTCAACAAAAACGAATAAAAATGACATTGCAGCTCCTGATATGCACTTTCAACGACGGAATCAAGCGAATCCCCGACTTGTTGCTCCCACCTATCGACGGTGTGGAATACCTTGTGTCGTGGCAGCAAGCCGATGATTTCACCCCCCACGAATTACCGGAAGAAATCGCCGACCGCTCCGATGTGGAAGTGACCACGCTGCCAGGACTCGGTTTGAGCCGAAACCGCAACAACTGCTTCCTTCACGCCTCAGCCGACATCTGCCTCATCTGCGATGACGACTGCCGCTACACACCCGAAGGACTTCGTGCCGTGATCCACGCTTTTGAGCAAAATCCCGACCTCGACATCATCACCTTTGTGGCAAAGAACGACTCGGAGCAGAAGTTCTACCCAGCCAACAGATTCAACCTGAAGGAAAAGATGCGCAATTATTATGTCACATCATTTGAAATAGCTTTCCGACGCTTGCCTGTGACAGAGAGGGTGAAATTCAACGAGCACTTCGGGCTGGGCTCCGATATGTTCGGCGCAGGAGAAGAGGCGATTTTTATAGCCGATGCCATTGAGGCCGACTTGAATTGCCAGTTTTTCCCCACACAAATTGTGGAGCATCTTGGCCCCACCACATCAGTCACACGCGCAGGTGAAGCAAGTGTGCTGCGCTCCAATGGTGCCATACTCTACCACAGCTACCGCACCACCATGTGGCTCCGCCTCCCCCTGCTGGCATGGCGCGCCCACCGCAGTGCCAACGTGCCCTTCACCTACGCCCTCAAGCACCTCAACCAAGGCATCACCAAAATGCGCCACCTCACCAAAGACTCCTAACCTCCCCCACAAATAGTAGGATAAGCGTTATTTGGAAAGCGAAGAAAAGAGTTTTGACACTAAGGATACCAGTTGTGTCACGCTTTCTTTGTCTGCTACAGGGATATTGATGCTGGTTTGCCCGGTGGCTTCATCAGTTTTCACGATGCTGTCAACCAAGCGTGCTGTGGCTTCGGGTGACTGGAGCGTTTTCGCAAGTCCAGACAAGAACGATATGCCTTTTTCCACGAGTTGTTCGGGTGTGTCGTCGGCTGTGCTGGGCGTGGTTTTGTGATGCTCGTCATCTGGTTTCACCGACTGTTCTGCCTCTGCTTCAGACTCATGCTCTTCAAATTCAAACTCGTATTCGTGGTTGTCAGGACTGCTGGCTTCCGGGGTGTCGTGCGTGTCAATAGCGTCGCGGTTATCCTCCAAGTCGTCGGAGGAAACAGCCGTTGCAGGTTCTTTGTCCGCATCTTCTTCAATTACGCTGCCCACCACATTGGCGATGGTGCTGAATTTATCGTCGCTGATGAAAATCGAGTCGTCGCCATTGTCGAGCACTCCCTCAAACATGTTTTGTTTGAATCGCAATTTGCCTATCATATTTTCCTCGATTGTGCCTTTCGACACAAGGTTGATAACCTGAATGTTGCGCTGCTGGCCGAGGCGATAAATGCGGCCTATACGCTGTTCGAGCACGGCAGGATTCCATGGCAGGTCGAGGTTCACAATCAGCGATGCCGACTGTAGGTTCAATCCCGTGCTGCCGGCATCGGTGGAGAGGAACACACGGCAATCAGGATCGGATTGGAAACTTTGCACGATAGCACCACGCTTTGGCGAAGGCACTCCACCGTGAAGATAAACGTGACCTATGCCTCGCTTTTCAAATTCTTGCACCAAGAGGCGTGTCATTCGCTCCCATTGACTGAAAACCACCACTTTCTCATCACCACCCTGTATCATTTGGTCGATAATGTTGAGGCATTCACCAATCTTCACATCATATCGTGTGTGCTGGTCGAGAATGAACGTGCTGTCGCACACCATGCGCATCATATTGAGGTTGAGCAGCAATCTGTGTCTATCTTTCTCCGAAAGGAAGTGGTGGGCGTTCCATTTGTGAATGAGCTGAGCCACAGTCGATGCGCACTCTTCGTGAATGGCCATCTGCTGATCCGTCATGGGCACGAGCAAATTAGTGTCGCGTCGGTGAGGCAACTGCATTTCCACATCGCGTTTTCTGCGACGAATCAACTTTTGCTTCACCTGGGAGCCAATGGCGTTGAGGTTGCGATAGCCCAGCACCTTCCCTGTATCGTTGGTCACAATGCACTGGTCGCGGAATTGATAGTATGGACCGAGGCAATACTGGTCCACCAGTTCCATCACCGAGAACAATTCTTCAAGTTTGTTTTCGAGTGGTGTGCCTGAAAGTGCTACCATATATTTTGATTTAAGCCGTCGGGCAGCTGCAGCGATTCTCGTGTGCCAATTTTTCAGGCGTTGCACCTCGTCGAGAATCACCATATCGGCATCAATATGCCCCATGAATTTGGTGTCGTTTGCCATTGTGTGATACGAAACGATTTTATAGGTGGCCGCATCGGCATAGAGCGCTTTTCGCTTTGCCGCATCACCTTCAATCACCATTACATCGGCTTTTGTGAAGCGTTCAATTTCGCTCTTCCACTGATATTTTAGCGATGTGGGGCAAACCACCAGAACGTTGCCCAGCAGATTGTGCTTCCGTAGCACTTCTGTTGTGGCGATGGCTTGAATGGTTTTGCCAAGCCCCATCTCATCGGCAATCAGCGTGCGCCCCTGTCTTACGGCAAACCGCACACCTTCTTTCTGATAGGGGAAAAGGCTGACGCTCAGCAGCGAATCGAGAACCTCATCGGTCAGACCGTTGACTATCTCGGCGCGCGTCTTGCTTTCACGCACCTCAAGCACAAACTCAAGAGCATCGTCGTAGCAGCGGAAAGTGTCGGAAATCTGCCGAGCCTCGTTGAGCAGCGTCGGGAAATGCTCATATCCATTTGCGAGAAGCGCCCCGTCGGCATCAAAATAGCGACTTGCCAACTCCTTGAACTCACTCTCACATTCCGAACCTATGCGAATACGGACCGTGCGACCTTTGCGATACGACAGATAGATGCTCGTGTAGGCAGGTATGTCGCGATGAACACGCATTTTGCGGCTGTTGCTTATTTTGTTTTTCACAGCCTCAAGATGCTTGCAAGTTCCTAATTGCGAAGTCTTGAAATCAAGACATGAGCAATAGTTCCACACACTATCTGCTCCACGATACACCACCTTGTATCTCCTGTGCGTGTGTGGGTTGCGCACCCAATATTCGCCTGGTGCCGACTCCTCGTCGATAGGCTCAATGCCGAAATTTTCGGACATGGCAGCTTGCTGACGCAAAGCCACTTGCCACTCCTCCAGCGTCATTCCACTCGGCCTCGTCACCTCCGACAATCGCTTAGCAGTCTTCTTCTTAGCTGCATTCTTGGTCACAGTTTTCTTCTTCGCTATCTTCATCAAAAAACGTTTAACTAGTTACATCCACAAAGATACTCCCCCATAACATTCCCTACAACCATTCTCTCATTTTTTTCACTGAAAATCACACCATAATCTGCCTAATAGCTCCAAATAGGTCATTTCTGAGTTTTTCACCTCAAAAGAAGTAACGATTTAGCGACTGTTCTTTTGCTTAACAGTATATCCCTATCTTTTAAAGATTTATAAATCCTTTTCATGGCAATAGGTAATGGATTTGTAACGTGTAACCGAATAGTTACGGTAAGCCAGGTTTTCTTATCTTTCAAAGATAATTTTTCTTATTTAGCTTAACAATAACAAATAAATGAGTTACTTTGTAAAGTAAGATAAGCTATTCATAGGTAGCTATCTAAAACTTATTAACATAATCCTGATAAGTATGATAAACTTTGTAGCACTGGATTTAGAAACTGCAAATGCCTATAGGGGCAGTATCTGCCAGATAGGTATAACGGAAGTTATTGATGGAAAAGGAACTTTCTACAAGAACCCAGACAATTAACAAGACAGAATGAACTATTACAAATGAAACACCTTTTATATCTCATTTTAGCACTGCTTCTGGTGTCTTGCAATAAGGGAAGGGTTGTAGAAGTGCACAACATTGACAAGGCTTGCAATGTATCCATATTCCAAGGCATCAAACCAGACATCAAGTATAGTGAACTATGTGCCATAGTAGGTTCACCTAATGAGTTCATTGAAACCTGAAGTGGCGAAGATAAAGAGAAGTGTCCTGTTTATTACCTGAAGGATGCTAAACTTGTATGCCATTGGTCTGGTGATGAAGAAGACCCTATAGGTGTGATAGACTGGATACCATACCAGAACAAAACTTTTACACTAAATCAATTCTTCAAGGCTAATCATAGTGAATATGGCTTTGATTCAGAAACAGAGAGATTCCGAGTTTACAAGGATGGCATCTGGTACTTTTCTGTATATGTAGAGAACAACAAATTAATCAAAGTATCATATTGGCTTTTAAAGAAATGAAACAGAAGATTAAGGGACTTATTGCCTACCTCCAAACCGTTGATAATCTCTATTACAAAGTGGTGTTGGGTATCATTGCCTTTGCCTTACTTTGGATAGCAGAGAACTTGCAAGACTTGTATGAATTGATTGACGATAAATTTTGATATGAAACAGTTACACAAGATAGGTATAGGGGTGGCTATAGCTCTGCTAATATGCCGTTTTCCTATGCCATATGGCTATTACACCCTTGTAAGGTTCATAGCAATGGTATTCTTTGGATGCTTGGCATTTGCCTTCAACAAGGAAGGAAAGACAAATTATGCCATAGCGTTTGGTGCTGTGGCTTTACTTTTTCAACCATTCTTCAAAATAGCCCTTGGAAGAGGAATGTGGAATATCGTTGATGTGATAGTTGCAGTGGCACTTATTGATTCTGTGGTACAAGCACAAATAAACAAATCCCCACCTAACCACAAAAAAGAGGCTTTTTTTATGTTTTTGTTTCAGTGCCCCCCTGTATTTATCCACTGAGTGGTGAAAGGGAAAAGGCACCTGTTGAATTTTTGGGATTCAATAGGTGCCTTTTTGTTGGGTTTTGTTCCGAATGGACTATACGGTGAGGATTTCTTTTTCTTTGGCGGCGAAGAGTTCGTCCACTTTCTTCAGGAATTTGTCGTGGATCTTTTGAACTTTTGCTTCTGCGTCTTTTTGCACGTCTTCAGCCATGCCGTCTTTCACAGCCTTCTTCAAGCCTTCGATGGCTTCACGGCGTGCGTTGCGGATGCTCACTTTTGCCTTTTCGCTTTCGGCCTTAGAGTCCTTCACGAGTTGTTTACGGCGTTCCTCGGTAAGTGGTGGAATGTTGAGGCGGATCACTTCACCATTGTTTTCTGGGGTGATGCCCACGTTTGAGTCCATGATGGCCTTTTCGATGTGGCGGAACATGCTCTTGTCCCATGGGGTGATCATGATAGAGCGAGCGTCGGGCACGCTGATGTTAGCCACAGCGCTGAGTGCCATTTTGCTTCCGTAGGCATCTACTTTCACGCCATCGAGGATTTTCACATTGGCCTTACCTGCGCGGATGTGAGCCAATGCCTCTTCCAAATAAATGGTAGCCTCGCCCATCTTCTTTTCAGCAGGGTCGAGATAAAATTTAACGTCGTTCATAATTTGATGTCTTATATTAATTGTTTTAAATATATCAGAATTATTCAGGTTACGAAAATAGTAATTTTTCGCCGTTTTCGCAAAAAATCACAAAAAATATTCGTTTATCCCATTCAATATGCGCATTACTGGGTGAAGATGAGGGTGGTTTTGTTTTTGGCGGCTCGGCTTGGGGCACTGGGGTTGAAGGAAAATCCTTCGTGGGTGAAGGCTGTGAGTGCTTCGGGTTGGGTAATGCGGTTTTCGAGGATATAGCGCACCATTGCGCCACGGCAAGCCTTTGCCCACACCGCTTGCATTTGGAGGTCGCCACGGCTGTTGCGAGCGTAGAAAAGGGGTTGAATCACCGTCAGTTCGCGCAACACTCGTTTCCAGTCGAAAAGATGCTCATACTCCGCCGTGGAAAGGTGAACGAGGATGCCGTCGTCGGCCTTCACGCTGTTGATGAGCACATCGGTGAGCCGACCACGCCAAAACTGGCTCATGGGCATGTCGTCGGTGGCATCGAGTGCCACGGAATGTTCCATGCGATAAGGCACAATGCCGTCCATGGGACGAAGCAGACCGTAGAGAAAACAGGTAATCCACAGGTGGCGGTTGCCAAACTCCAATGCCTCAGGGCTGAGCGAAGCAGCCTTCAGATGCTTGTAGGCCTGGCCGTTGTAAGCCATGATGGCAGGCATCTTCTCGGCGATGCCCCACGAGCGATAACGCTCGCAGTTCTCCAACGCCAACGCACGGCTACACCCCAGCATCTGCGCCATGGTTTCGGCATCGGCTCGCGCCATTTCTGCCGCCAGCACATCAGCCACCGCTTGAAACATCGGCACACTCTGCGCTTTCGCCTCGCTGCTTTCATTCATTATTTTCGCATTAGCCAGAAGTATTTGCATAATATGGAATTGATTAAACCCAAATCGGTCATTAGGCCGTATGAGGATTTTTTTTAGATCACTTCTTGCGGTCTTTCGGCTTTTATAAAATGCCTTTTGCTTGTTTTTAATTCGTAATAGCTCGCTATCACTCATTAAAAGACAAACAAAATTCATTCTTCTAAAACTCCGAAATACCACAAGCCCTAATGACCGATTTGGGTTAAAATTTACTGGAAAGTGAGAATGGAGGTGTGGGAAGGGGTGATGAGTTCGGCGGCTTGGCGCACTTGCTCGGCAGTGACCGCCTTGATACGCTCCACGGTGCGGTCGACGTTAGGCACCTGATTCCAGTAGAGCACGCTCTTGCCAGCACCCAGCGCGGTGGCCTCCACACTCTGCGATGCCACGAGCAGTTGACCGCAATATTGGCGTTTGGCGGCTTCGAGGCGCGATGTGGAGAGTGGCGACTGTGCCAACTGGTCGATGGTCTTGCCGATGATGTCGAGACTTTTCTTCACCTTGTTCTGCTCGCAGCCGAAGTAGATTTCGAGCAAACCACAGTCGGTGAAACTGGCGATTGACGATTCCACCGTATATACCAAGCCACGGCGTTCGCGCATCAGCACATTCAGCAGCGAGTTCATGCCGGGGCCAGCCAGCAGATTGTTGAGCAGCGCCAAGGCGAAACGGCTATCATCGTACATGCCAGGCACCCTCGCACCCACTATGGTGTGGCTCTGGTGCAAGCCGAAATCCACCACTTTGTGCTCCGGTGGGAGTATGGCAGGGGTGATGCGCGCCGGGCGACAGAGCCGGTGGTGCATAGCGCCAAACTGTTTTTCTGCCTCGCGAAACACCTTGGCGGCATCGGCAGGACCCATGTAGAAAAACGACATATTTTCGGGCACATACTGTTCCTTCAAGTAGCGTGCGCAGTCGGTGCTGCCCATGGCGGTGATGTGATCCTCGGTGCCGAGAATGTTGTGCCCCATGCTGCTGCCTGATCCGAAAATCAGGTCTTCAAAATCGTCGAAAACGGCTTCGCTTGGTGTGTCGCGGTAACTTGCCACTTCCTCCAGTACCACATCTTTCTCACGCTCGATTTCGGCTTCGGGAAACACCGAGTGCATCACCAAGTCGGCAATCAGTTCCATGGCGCGCTTGAGGTAAGGCTCTGGAAACACGCTGTAGAGCGCCGTGCCCTCTTTGGTGGTGTAGGCGTTGAGTTCGCCGCCCACTGTCTCCACGCGGTTGAGAATGTGCCATGCGCGACGATGTGTGGTGCCCTTGAATATGGTATGCTCCACGAAGTGCGCCAGTCCGAGGCGTGAGGCGTGGTCGTCGCGACTGCCGGCATTGATAATCAGGCCGCACCAGCCCACACGCTGCGCCGCTGGCACATGCACCAGTTTCAGCCCATTGGGCAAAGTATGTGTAGTAATTTCTTTCTTCATTTTGCTGTGTTAGTTTCTTGTGTCGAGGTGGATAATGTTTTGCACCATCATCAGTTCACGAATGTCGGCGCGATGTATTTCCATATCGTCGTAGTTGGGGTTTTCGCTCCGCAGAATCACCATATCGGGGTCGGCATGTCGGCGCACATATTTCACCAGTCGGAAATCGTCGAGCAGCACCACATATATCTGCCCCCAAAAGATGTATTGCGTGTTGGAGAGTTCGCGCACGGCGATGAGGTCGCCACTGCGGATAACGGGGCTCATCGAGTCGCCGCTCACACGCACGATGCGGCAGTTCTCGTTGATAATGTCGGGCAGGTTGATATGGCCCACCACCAAGTCGTCAGAAAACATGCGTGCGCGCGGCATTGTGCCAGCCGTCACGTCGATGTCGTAAACCGGAGTGCCCATCGAAATGGTTTCCACCTCGCTTGCCGGCACGGTGGTGATGGAGGGCGAACTGTGTTTGGCAAACGGAATGTCGGTGCCCTTTTCGAGCCATTCCTTCGACACGCCCAAATTCACCACAATGCGGTTGATGAGTGAATCGCTCACGGGCAAGCGACCGTTCATATACTTTGACAGGTTGGAAGTGTCAACGCCAATTTTCTTGGCAAACTCGGTTTGCCTGAAATTGAGTTCCTTGATAAGATACTTGATGCGAGAAATAATGTCGGAGTCAGCCATGATAGTGTATAATTTTATTGTGTGTGTTTATAGCCAAAAAATGGAGGTATCAATAACCAAAGGCAAAATTACCACAAAATTGGCATTTTACCAATTCCTCCCCACCTTTTTTCTCTCCCCTCCAAAAGTTTTTTTTGCAAAACAAGTGGATAGTGTGGGAAAATCCGTATTTTTGCGAACGAATATCAACTAACTACTACAGCCAAACATGAGCGAACTGAACGATTTCTTTTTCACCCTTAGCGGATATTTGTGGAGTTGGCCCACCATTGTTTTGCTTCTTGGAACGCATATTTACCTCACCGTCCGACTTCGTTTTCCACAACGCCACATTCTTAAAGCCCTCAAACTCTCGATAACGCCCGACAAGGGATCTTCGGGCGATGTGTCGCAATTCGGTGCGCTCGCCACTGCGCTGGCTGCCACCATCGGCACCGGCAACATTGTGGGCGTGGCTACGGCGGTGGCGCTGGGTGGCCCGGGGTCGGTGCTGTGGTGCTGGCTCACAGGCGTGTTTGGTATGGCCACGAAATACGGTGAGAGTCTGCTTGCGGTGAAATATCGTGTGCGCACTCCCGAAGGCAAGATGGCTGGCGGCCCGATGTACGCCCTTGAAAAAGGCTTGGGTTGGAAACGCCTTGCCATTCTCTTTGCGCTGTTTACCGTGATTGCTTCGCTGGGCATTGGCAACACTGTGCAAGCCAACGCCATTGCCGCATTGGCAGAGAAAACCTATTCCGTTTCGCCCTACATCACAGGCTTGATAGTGGCTGTGCTCACAGGCGTGGTGATTGTGGGAGGCGTGAACAGTATCGCCAAAGTGTGTGAATGGGTGGTGCCAATCATGGCATTACTCTACATTGTGGGATGCGGCTATGTGCTTTGGCACCATGCCGACTATGTGATGCCTGCCATCGAGAAAATCTGCTCATCCGCATTCTCGCCCCAAGCGATGGGTGGTGGCTTCGTAGGCTCCACTATATTGATTGCCGCACGCTTCGGTATAGCGCGAGGCTTGTTCAGCAATGAATCGGGACTCGGATCGGCATCTATCGCCGCTGCACAGACCCGAAACCCGGTGCGTCAGGCATTGGTGGCATCTACTGGCACATTCTGGGACACCGTGGTGATATGTGCCGTTACGGGCATCGTGCTCGTGAGTTGCATTATGGCAGACCCAACCATCAACTATTCCGACGGTGCCGAACTTGCCAACATGGCATTTGGCGACATTCCTGTGATAGGCAAACCGCTCTTGAGTTTCGGCATGTTCACCTTCGCCTTCACCACCATACTCGGCTGGTGCTACTATGGCGAACGCTCGGTGGAATACATACGCGGAGGCATCACCACCCACATCTACCGCTGGGTGTTCATCGTCTTCGTATTCCTGGGTAGCATCATCAACCTCGAACTCGTGTGGAACATCAGCGACTGCACGAACGCCCTCATGGCAATCCCCAACCTCATCGCCGTCATTCTCCTCAGTGGTGTAATAGTCCGCGAAACCCGCACCTACCTCTGGGAAAACCACCTCGACGCCCCCATGCCCCCCGAACCTGAAGAATAACCCAATAATCACTAAAGAACAGGGGCAGTAAATTTGGTGATTTTTGCCTTAGAATCGGTGAAATGGGGTGGTTTTTTCGATTTTTTGGGGGGATACACTGCGGAATTAAGAAATATTCACTATATTTGCAAGTGATAACTGCTGCGGATTTGTGGTGGTAATATTCGGATAATTAACTGATTAGGCTTTTAAAACTGGTACTTTACTATGAGGAAATCATTTGCATTTCTGGTCGTGGCTGTCTTGGCCACTGTTTGCTCGTGGGCTGCAACGTTTTCCACCACTTACAAGGTGGGAGACAACAACAAGTGGGAGATGAGCAATTTCTGGAACAAGGGGACGTTTTATGTTGTTCCCGGCACTGGTTATTCGGAATGTGTGGCGCTGTTTCCGGGCATATTCGAGGGGAAAGTCATCACCAGCGATGTGGTTGTGACCCTGCATGTGGCCAAATGGAGCGACGGTGCGAAGCCTAAGGCCAACACGTTCTCGCTATTTTTCGACTCGGAATGTAAAAACCCTGTGCCTGCCACCCAAAGCGGCACATTGCCCACCTCCAGCACTTTTGTGGACCTTGTTTACACGGTCAGCAAGGACGACGCGGCCTTCACTAATGATTTGGCTGTGAAAATCAAGAAACTATACTCCAACTCCGCGCAAATCCGCTGGGAGTCGGCCACGATAGCGTTCTCCTACGAGAATGCCGAGCCTCCCGTCACGTTGCTGTCAATCGCCATCGCTGGCGAGCCCGCAAAAACAGCGTATTTTGTGGGCGAGGATTTCGACCAGACTGGCTTGACTGTGAAGGCGAATTACAGCGATGAATCGGCGGCAGATGTCACCTCCGATGCCGTGTGGTCCTTCGTCCCGTCCACAATCACCGCAGGCACTACCACCGTGACCGCCACCGCCACATACGGCGGCATGAGCGCGAGCAAGGCGTGCGCCATCACCATCAAGGAACTCCCGAAATACACTTACACATGGAGCGTGAACGGTAAAGTGGCGCAAACATCTGCCATTACCGAGGGCGAGGCTGTTGTGCCGCCGGCCGACCCCGAACCGATATGCGGCAAGGTGTTCACAGGCTGGGTGACGACACCCACGGTTGATGCCGCGACGGCTCCCACTTATGCCACAATCGATGAAACAGCAAAAGCCAACACCACATACTACGCCGTGTTCGCAACCCAAACCATAGGCGCAGATAAATGGGTGAAGAAGGCGGCGGAGGAAGTGAAAGAGGAAGGCATTTACGCCCTTGTCACGCCCAGCGGCAACGCATTCAATGGCGAGATCGTGAATGGACATGGCAGAGCCACCAACGGCGCGTTTGAGTTCAACGATGAAAATGTGGCAACCACCGCTCCCGAAGGCACTTGCGAACTCACCTTTGTGAAGTCGGAGAATGCTGTGAAAGACGGAAAGGTTGGTTTTAAAATGCTGAATGAAACTACTGGAAAATATTTGTACTCCAATAAAAACTACTCCGGAAATCTGTCGTGGAAACCGTCGGAGGACAGCTATTGGTATTCTGTTAAAGCTGGCAGTTGGTTTTATGATACCAATGCCACTTATTTGAGGGTGTACAGCGGCTCTTTCCGGACTTATGAAAGAAGCAGCAACGAAGACGTGCTTTTCGCCCAGAAAGTGAAAGGCGTGGCCTACACCGACTTCACCACCATCGTGGCACTGCCGCAAGTGACCGCATTGGCTGACATGGCAATGAGCGGCGCAGAAGGTGCCGTTTACCAAGTGGACGACGAAATGGTGGTGGCTGCTAAGTTTCAAGCTGGCGGCAAGCACTACATCGTGGTGAAGGACGCAGCCAAGGCTGTGAGAAACCTCAGCAGTCCTGCCGCTGACGACAGGCACTTCGCCATCAACGGCAACAAGCAAGAGGACTACGCCCAAAACAATTGGATGCTTGTAAGTCTGCCAGTTGAACTCTACAACCAAGTGAACGAGAAGAGCACCGTCACCTCAATCGCCGGCACGCTTGACGAAAAGCTCAACGTGGCTATGACCGCTACAAATGTGGTGGAAGGTGAGGCTGCTGACTTTGCCCCAAACACCTACTGCGCCATCAACTTCATGGGCGAAAGCAGCGTGAAGGGCACCAACTCAGAGTACACCAGCAGCTACTACTTCGCCACCCCAAAGGCCAATGAATTTGCGAATGTGGTTTGGGCAGCTTACAACGCCACCGACGGCGCATTCCACCTCCCAGCGCATCAAGGCTCTGCCAACGCACAGGAATTCAAGGCAGCCTTCAAGGTCGACTACTCATTGAACTCCACCCCTGCCCCCGAACTGATAGACGGAGACATGTACACATTCGAAGCATTGGTAAAAGAAGTGGCCACAACCGAAGCAAAACCAGCGCCACGCAAAGCCGCCTACGACTCAACCACAGCCCCAAGCACAAGATTTGTGGTATTCCCCCTCAACCTCAACGGCAGCAGCAACATCACCACCGCCATCAGCGAAGTGAGCAGCGCAAAGAAGGTAAAAGCCATCCGCTACTACAACACGTTAGGCACCGAATCCTCCCACCCATTCAAAGGCATCAACATCATGGTGACCACCCACACCGACGGCACCACCACCGCAGTAAAAGTTCTCCACCACCACTAATCCCCCCACACCTCACACGTTTGACTGTTGTGGTTGTGGATTCACACAGAGCCCACACGTCTAAAGATTGTTGACTTGGTGGGTGGTGAAGGTGAAGAAGCGGGTGCGGATGGTCCAGACGTGGATTGCCCAGAGGAGGAAGAATCCGTTGGAGACCATATCGTAAACGGTGCCCCATGGCGATGGGAGGGTGATGATGAAATTGAGCACCCAGAGCATTAAGTCGATATCGAAAAGCAGGTTCCATAGGCGTTCGCGGCTGGTGAACTCCACCACCACGTGTTCGCCCTCGCCGACCACCACTTTATGCTCGGCTTGCACTCCCGGTTGCCACTTTCCCAGCGGCACACAGAATCGCACGCCAAGGCTATACACGCCTTTCGGCAACTCTATCTTCACTTCTTTGCCTCGCATCAAGCCCACAGGCCTGCCTCCGATGAGCACCCACAGCGGAATGCGCATCGGAATCAAACCACTCTGCCGATGTCGAAGCGTAATGAATGACATGGGGATTTTGAAGTCAACGAGACTACGAGACTACGAGTCAACGAGTCAACAGGTCAACGAGTCAACGAGTTTTCGAAATTTCGAGAGCCGAAGCCATCGTCTTAACTTCTTTAACTTCTTAACTCCTTAACTTCTTGAAAAAATCTTCTGATGGAAAATTCTAATTTCTAACCTCTAATTTCTCAAGAAGGTTATTTTGCTTCTTTTACGAGGTAGATTTGTGTGGGGAAGTGGTCGCTGTAGCCGTTGAGGAATGCGCCACCTGAATAGGTTCGCAAGGGGTAGCCTTGGCGGTCGCCGTCGGTGGTGCGCAGAAATTCTTTGTTGAGCACATCGGCGCGCACGAATGTGAGTTGTGGTTTGTCTTTGCTGCCATAGTGCTTCAGGAAGTAACCGTTCATCACAATCTGGTCGAAGAGGTTCCACGATCCACGGTAAGCGAGTGTGCCAATGCCTTTAGCCAACTTTTCCCAGAATGGGTTGTAGATGTCGTTCACGGTCTGTACGCCCTTCACGTTTGGCATTGCCTTCAGCACTTCGGCGCAACTCTTGTTCATTGGGTCGTCGTTCAAGTCGCCCATGAAGATGATGCCTTGGTTGGGGTCGTCGGTGAGCAGCGAGTCGATGGTGCGGCGCGCCATTGCGGCGGCAGCCTCACGCAGATAACTGCTTTGTTCTTCGCCACCGAGGCGTGAAGGCCAGTGGTTGACCAGCACACTCACCTTTTCGCCAGCCAGCATACCAGTCACGCACAGTTGGTCGCGGGTACGGAACGATGGGTTGGTGGGGATAGTGAGGCGTTGGTTGGTCACATTCAGCACCTTGAAGTAGCGAGGGTTGTAGAGCAAGCCCACGTCGATGCCACGACGGTCAGGGCTGTCGTGATGCACGATTTGCAAGCGCCAAGGTTTGATTTCGGGTTGCTTCACCAAGTCTTTCAGCACAGAAATGTTCTCCACTTCCGACACGCCCACAATCACGGGACCGTTTGGAGTGGATTTGGTAGCCATTTGGCTGATAGCGTAAGCCAAGTTATGCTGTTTCGACCAGTATTTTTGATGATTCCATTGGCGAGCACCGTTTGGTGAAAATTCCAAATCATACTTGCCATTGTTGTTGATAGTGTCGAACAAGTTTTCAAGGTTGTAGAAAGCGATTCCGTACATGTTGAAACGCTTACCTTGCTTTGAATCCTGTGCATTGGTGCGTAAAACTGGTATCAAGCACACCAAAACCAATGCTAAGCAAATTATTTTCTTCATTGCTGTTATGTTTTTTGCTGTTATGTTTGCGTAATTAATTAGTTGGTTCGTTCGTTTTTGGTTGAATTTTCAAAAGTAATGCAAATTTCCCAATTCCCCAAAAAAATCCTCATTATCCTCAACAAAATCCACAGTATAGCACACAAGGCATATGTGGCGGGGATGGCTGGTAGCCGTTGTAAACGGCATATTGTGGTTAACTCCATGCAAGCTCGCTTGCGAGCGCAGCTTGGAGACAGGTCCAAATATAGTGGCGAGCGTCGGAGACGGTCGGTCGTGGTAGCATCAATAGTTTTGACCATAACCGACCCTCTACGAGGCTCATACCCTCTTTAGTGCAATCTCCAAGCTGCGCTCATTCGCTCCTGCGGAGCTTCATTCGCTTGCATGGAGTTAACCATAACACGCCGTCGCCGACGGCTTTATCTTTTTGACGAAACCGATTTCTCGGCGCCAATCAGCGGCGCTTTGAGGCGGCCATCACGGCATCGTAGTCCACATGGTCGTAGAGGATGCGTGGGCGTGTGGTGAAGCGTGGCGAGGTCACATCGCGCTCTGGGCGATAGTATTCGGTGCTGATTCTGCCGAGGCGCAGAAGCGTTTGCCCCACATTGTCGGTCATGAATTTGCGATTCACCGCCGCACGAATATCGTTCACGATTTCGGGGTGCAGCTGCTTGTAGCGGTCGGAGCACCAAATGACGAAAGGCACCTCGTTTTGGTGACGGAGCATATCGGCAGAGGGCGCATACGACACATGGCGGCCGCGCTGGTCGCGATAGTCGTAGATTTCCTCGCCATGGTCGCTGAAATACACCACCACGGCATTCTTGTTACGGTAGAGGTCGAAGATGTGCCCCATCACGGCATCGTTATATAATGTGGCGTTGTCGTAGGTGGCAATCGCCCATTTTTTGGTCTTGTCCATCCACTTCTCCGTGCGCTTGATGTCGGCCGAGTGGTATTTTTCATATTTGCTCTTTCGAGGGTAGCGGCGACTGAACGACACATGCTGCCCCATCAGGTGAAACACCACCAGATTGTGCTTCTTCGTGGACTTCACATTCTTGTGGAAATCATCGACCAACTGCATATCGTAGGTGAACGTGGAGTCGTTGCACGCCGTGTACGACAGGCGCGTGATTTCGGGATTGTAGATGAAGGCGTTGACGGTGATGGTGTAGAGCCGCTTCGACATGTAGGTGCGCTGCATGTCCCACATCCACACATCATAGCCGCTACGCTTGAAGATGGTGGTGAAATTCGGGTGGTCGAACCAGTTTTCGCCATCGCCCACACTATTGATGCTAAAGGTGTTTTTCTCCACCACCGAGGTCACATTTTCCTGCGCCACCACATCGGTGAAGGCAAACAAATTGCCAGCCGCCTGCTCACGCTCCATGCAGGGTGTGGTGAGCATGTGGTAGCCGTAGAGGCTGGCGTGGTGCTTGTTGTAACTTTCGCCAAGCACATATATCACCGTGAGCGAGTCGGTGTCCTCAATCACAGGGGTGGTTTCATACACCTTTTCGGCTTGCTTGATGGCAAACTTCACATCATTGTCGAAGGCACGGAGCGAATTAATGGCGTGCAGACTTTGCGACCAAGGGTCGAGCGAATCGTAGGGGAAATAGTTTCGCCAAATGTAGATTTGAGCCGAATTGCAGCAGCACAGCAACCACACATAGCACACCGCCATCAGCACAATGCCTACCGCGGCGTTGAGACTGGTGAACCAAGTGAAGAAACGCTTATTCAACTTTCGGCGCAAAAAAACGGTGATGGCGCGTCGCTTCCATTCGCACACGCCAATCGCCACCAGCATCACAAAGTCGAGAAGATAACTCAACTGGCTGGCGTTGGTGAGCATATAGGTGTCAACAAACTCTGAACTCTCTTTTGGATTCGTCTCCACGAGCACCGTAAGCGTCTGTTGCGAAATGCACATCTCAAAGTTGAGTGCCAAAAACAGCGTGATGCCCATCAACGTCCAGAACAGCATGTAGAGCAATGCCTTCACCACGATTTTCGCCCGCTTTCCCTTCACCCAATAAATGAGGCAAGTGGCAAGATACACCACGGCAAACTCGATGCTCAATCCCTGCACAAACTGCAACGTCTGCTCCACACGGTTGTCGAGAATATAGCACATCCAATGGATGGGCTGCTCAATGCACATCAAAAACGTGAGCACAAAAAACACCGGCTCAGCCTTCACAGGCGCGGCCATCGTCCTCACCCATCGCGAAATATATCCCTTAAAATCCTTCATCTTTTTCCAAAATTCGCCCACAAAATTACAAAAAAGATGCAAGACAATATAAATTAGACATTAGATTTTTAAGTGCCCTGAAGTTTTAAAACAGAAAAGCATACCAAGGCAGAACCGCCATGATACAGCAAAATAATGGCCGTCATCTCCTGTATTGTCTCCAACAAATCAGTTTTAAAGTACAGAAACAAGGTACCTAACGCGAGTTCGGAAATGCACCCTGAAAGTTCGGAGAGATCCTCAAAAAGTTCGGAGAGAATCCTGGACTTAATTAAGAACAAGCCTACTATATCAGCGGCAGAAATTGCAATGGATATAGATATGTCATCACGAGGCGTAGAGAAGCAAATCAAAAAACTCAGAGAGGCAGGAATCATCAAACGCAATGGAGCAGACTTTGGCGGTTATTGGGAAATTGTCAAATTAGATGACAAATAAAAATCAAGATCTTTTGGAGATAAATCAAGGAGTATTTCACAAAATGTAACCAATAAAATTTGGGTTCCGATTTACTTCTCATTCCACGAATTTCGGATAGAAATGGTGGGATTTGGCGGAGAAAATTTGGTCTATTCGGAATTTATTGTAAATTTGCAGTAAATTTCAGATAGAAACCTCTAATCTTCTCAAATATGGAACATTACATTAATCGTGAAATGTATCTTCAGAAGCTCATCAATAGGCGCAACAATGGCGAAGTGAAAGTTATAACTGGCTCAAGAAGATGCGGAAAATCGTGGCTGTTGAGCAAAATATACACCAATTGGCTCATCAGCCAAGGTGTTGATAAAGAAAATATTATCCTCATCACCTTCGACACCGACGACCTTGAGGAAACGAGGGACCTTACCGACAAAGACAACCTCAAGGCGTATCTTCGCGAAAAAATCACCAGCGACAGCGAAGAGTACTATGTGTTTCTCGACGAGATTCAAGAAGTGGATGGCTTTGAGAAAATTGTGAATGGGCTGAACAAGAAGGACAATGTGGATGTGTATGTGACTGGTTCAAATTCAAGGTTTTTGTCAAGCGACATCAACACCCTTTTCCGTGGCAGGGGCGACGAAGTGCGAGTTTACCCGCTGTCGTTCAAGGAGTTTTGTAGCAATCGGAGCGAGCCAATCAATGCTCTTTGGAAAGAATACTACACTTTTGGCGGTATGCCTGGACTCATGCGACACAAAACCCCAGAGCAGAAAACCTCCTACCTCCAACGACTTTGGACCAAAACATATATCGCCGATGTGGTGGAACGCCAAAAGGTTAAAAACCGACAAGCACTGGAAGCCCTGGTCGACACGCTCTGTTCCTCCATTGGATCGCTAAACAACCCCAATAAGATAGCGAACACTATCGCAAGCGTGCAAAAGGTGAAAATCAGTTCCGAAACCGTGAACACGTACCTCGGCTACCTTGAAGACGCTTACCTTTTCCAAGGCGCAAAGCGATACAACATCAAGGGAAGAAGATATTTTGAATCGATACAAAAATACTATGCCGTGGATGTTGGGTTGAGAAACGCTCGGCTCAACTACCGCCAGCAAGAGATTACGCACATTATGGAAAATGTGATTTTCAATGAATTGTGCATCAGGGGATTTCGGGTTGATGTTGGCGTGGTTGAGAAGCGCGAAATGGTGAATGGCAAGTCGGAATACAAGCAATACGAGGTGGATTTCGTAGCCACCAACGGCTCGGAAAAATACTACATTCAATCGGCATACGCACTCCCCGATGATGAAAAGCGCGAACAAGAACTCGCCTCGCTCAAACGCATCGATGATTCGTTTAAGAAAATCATCATCGTAGGCGATGACATCGCCGCCTATACCGACGACCACGGCTTCACTTTCATCGGTCTGTTCCAATTCCTGACTTCCGACAAGGTGCTGTAACCACATCGAAGCATCGTCTATTCGGAATTTATTGCAAATTTGCAGTAAATTTCGGGTAGGTGGGAGTGGGGGTGCTGTGGGTGGGATGAAATGGTGGTTGTGGAGTGGGATTAGTGCTAAAAAATGGGATTGTCTTTTATAAGTTGAAAATTGAAATTGATATATTCTCGATAATTGTTTTCCCTTCGTGAAAAATCTTATATTCAGACAGATTAGGAAGTGATTCGTATGCAGTATTTTCCTCTTTGTGGATGGGGATTACACCTATATGGGGATTGACAGTTTTACATACATCCGCCAAAGTTTGTATATCAGCATGTCCGCTTGTGTGTACATAGTCTTTTGTTCCATCAAATAAGCGCTCTTTAAATAGGTTTCGGATATTTATCACACTTTCGATTGTATAGTTTTTGTTTTCTTCGGCATATCCTCCCCACATGGAATATATAAGCCAAGCACTTTCATCATTATATACATCAAGCATATTTTTCACCAAATGATAGCCGTTTATGCGTATAGGCATAAGAAAACCTTCTCTCGTTAACTTCTGTTTTACATTTGAAGTTCTGTAATTTACTAATTCAAAAGCATTGAAGTTGAACAGGGAAGAGTGCTTTCCTGCATATTTTGAAAATACGTCAAGGACGCTCTTTTGATATTTGTCTACAAAGAAAACCCTGCCTGTATCTTTGCATGCGGCATGAAATGAAGCAAGTCTGTCTATATCAGTAGATGAGCACAGAGCAAAGACATACTTATGCTCTTTGAGTATTTTTGTAATACGCTGTTGAATTTCATTCTCCGACACGATGCTTTCTTGTTTTCTGCCGAGCATAGTGCCCTCAGTAACTAAAATATCAACTCCACCCACGTATTTTTTTAGTGTAGGAAATAAACCTTTGCCAAGATAGCCATGCTGGCGAAAGTCGCCTGTATGAAGTATTTTCTTTCCCTCACATTCTATCTTGAACATATACGCATCAAACGCTGAATGACTGACGAAATAGGGAGTCAGAAATATCTCACCCTTGCCGCCAATATCAAAACGCTGTCCGGCACGATAAGTATTTATTCTTTTCACCATTTCTATTTCCTTACCATAATCGTCATGTTGATTCAAGGCATCATATTTGCACAGCATGATGTCTTTAGCTCCACTCCCTATGTATTGTTTGATACTGGCCGGAATCAGGTGGTGCAAACCAACATGGTCTCCATGATAATGGGTATAGAAAACCGCATCGGCACTTCCTGCAATATCACAAATCTGTTTTTCTGTTAATTCTGCTTTTTGATTTCCAGGAAGATTGCTTCCAAAATCAATTAAGAGTTTACAGTTATCACTTGAGATTTCCGTGATACAACCGCCAATTTGATTGGCCCCCCTATGAATCGTGATATTCATTTTAAAGTTATCTGTAAATCATGGCCTTTTATCAAAGGTGCGCACATACCTATCTTTTTGGCTTCGTCAATCGCAATGCGTGCTTGCTCTTCCAACTGTTCTTTTTCTTGTTTTCCCCTGTATGCCAATATAATCATCATTTTAGGTTTAGACGAAAGTTGCAACAACTTTCTTTCTCCATCGATAAGTCCTAAACACGATTTGATGTCAATGATATTTTCGATGTCATTTTTAAGGTCTTTGCAAACTTCTTCTTTATCTATTATAGCTTTGGTTTTCTTTATATGGTCTATAATGCCAGACTTTCCTACCACAGATCCTGTGCCTACTTTTAATTCTGTAAGATAAATGTCGTTTGTCCCAAATTCATTTACTTGTGTATCAACAATAATGAGGTCGATTCTTGTTCTTCCTACTCTTTCTGTTTTCTTTATTTCAGATTGGGAAAACTGCCATTCCATATCAACAACAAGAAAACGATTATTGAAGTTTCGGTTTCCCAATGCAATATTTTGCTGGACACTAAATTCCAGCCCCACCTTATGATTGTAAATAAATTTTTTTGCCTGCTTAAAATAATTACGTAAGTACGATGTGTTTTTAAGCGTGTATGCCAAGTTTTGGGGTTCAAATAAATCTATTTGTTGAATAACATCTTTGTAATATCCTTTGTCTAACGGTTTTATTTGGAACTCATTTTTATCAGTGTACTTAATTGTAAGTATTTTGCCTTTCCTATAATAAACTATCACCTCATTATCTTTTCTAATTTCAAAAGACAATTCAGGGTCATTAGCGATTACATCAAACAGATTCTTTAAGCAACCTTTTTGATATGCTTCTATATGCTTAGGGGTTATTGCTCTCATATTACTTCATGTGTAGGGCAAAAGTACAAAAAATCCGTAATATAATATTCTACTACTACGGACTTTGTTTTGACTTATGGCTTGTGCCCCTCGCCTTGTCGGCGCGTTTCTTCCTCCTCCGCCTCTTTAAAATGATATTTATAATGAAAAAGAAACACCGAAAGCGGTGCTTCGGCATCGCCGTCTGCAAATTTAAGGAATTTCGCTATAAAATAGGCATTTTTCGGCAATAATTTCGGAGTTTTTAAATGAAAGAGCCGTGTCATTACAGGACATTTCAAACTCTTTTCTCGGTTATTTCAAAGATTCTTTGTAAATTTGCACGATTATAGGCACTTACAAGCGCCTTGCGCCCTGAGTGGCAAATCAACAAATGGCAAAACAACAAAAAATATATATATTTTCAAGTTATGAACGTTTCATATAAATGGTTGAAGGACTACATCGACTTCGATTTGACCCCACAAGAAGTGAGCGTGGCGCTCACCTCGCTCGGTCTGGAAGTTGGTGCTCTTGAAGAAGTAGAAACTATCAAAGGCGGTCTGAAGGGACTGGTGGTAGGCGAAGTGCTCACTTGCGAAATGCACCCCAACAGCGACCACCTGCATGTCACCACCGTTGACCTCGGCAATGGCGCGGCTCCTGCGCAAATCGTGTGCGGCGCTGCCAACGTGGCTGCCGGCCAAAAGGTGATTGTGGCAACTCTCGGAACAAAACTTTACGATGGCGACGACGAGTTCACCATCAAGCGCTCAAAACTTCGCGGCGTGGAGTCGTGCGGTATGATTTGCGCTGAAGACGAAATAGGCGTGGGCGCAAATCACGATGGCATCATCGTGCTTCCTGCCGATGCAAAAGTGGGCACTCCTGCCGCCGACTACTACGGTGTGGAGAGCGACTGGCTGATTGAGGTGGACCTCACCCCTAACCGTGTGGACGGTGCTTCGCACTACGGTGTGGCTCGCGACCTCTACGCTTGGATGAAGCGTCACGGCTACGACACCAAGCTCCACCGCCCAAGCGTTGACGCTTTCAAGAGCGACCGCGCCGACGGTGCCATCCCTGTAGAAGTGGAAAACACCGAGGCTTGCCCTCGCTACTGCGGTCTCACCATTCGTGGCGTGAAGGTGCAAGAAAGTCCTAAGTGGCTGAAGGATTACCTCCTGACTGTAGGCCAACGCCCCATCAACAATATTGTGGACATCACCAACTACATTCTCCTTGGCACAGGTCAACCTATGCACAGTTTCGACCTCAGCAAGGTGAAAGGCGATAAGGTGGTGGTGAAAACCGTTGCCCCAGGCACTAAGTTCACCACCCTCGACGGTGTGGAACGCACACTCACCGACCGCGACCTCATGATTTGCAACGCTGAAGAGCCTATGTGCATCGGCGGTGTGTTTGGCGGTTTGGATTCTGGCGTGACCGACGCCACTACCGACGTGTTCCTTGAAAGTGCCTACTTCCACCCCACCTGGGTGCGTAAGAGCGCACGCCGCTTCGGCTTGAACACCGACGCATCGTTCCGCTTCGAGCGTGGCATCGACCCCAACGACACCGTTTACAACCTCAAACTTGCCGCTATCCTCATCAAGGAACTCGCAGGTGGTGAGATTTGTGGCGACATCATCGATGTGAAGAGCCGCGAATTCCCTGGTTTTCCTGTGGAACTGAAGTTCGACTATGTGACCAGCCTTATCGGCAAGCACATCGACAACGACACTATCAAGGGCATCGTTGAAAGCCTCGAAATGAAAATCGTGAGCGAAGACGCAGAGAAAATCAACATTGTGGTGCCAACCTACCGCGTGGATGTGCAACGCCCATGCGACGTGGTGGAAGACATTCTCCGCGTGTACGGTTATAACAATGTGGAATTCACCAGCGAGGTGAAGGGCACACTCAGCAACAAGAGCGACGTTGACTTCCGCGACGATATGCAAGACCTCATCTCGGAACAACTCACCGCTGCTGGTTATAACGAAATCATGAACAACTCGCTCACCAGTTCAAGTTACTACGAAGACTTGGAAAGTTACCCTGAAAAGAACTGCGTGCACCTGATGAACGCCCTCAGCGGCGACCTCAACGTGATGCGTCAAACCATGCTGTTCGGCGGTTTGGAAAGCCTCGCACGCAACATCAACCGCAAAAACGCCAACCTCAAAATGTATGAATTCGGCGATGTGTATCGCTACGATGCCGAAACCGACAACACCGAGGTGGCTCTCGCACCATACACCGAACATCAAGCACTCGGCATTTGGCTCACCGGTAACAACCACGACGACAGTTGGGCCGACGCAGTGCGCCCACTCAGCGTTTACGACCTGAAGGCCGCTGTTGAAAACATTTTCCGCCGCCTTGGCATCAACGAAAAGGAAGTGGTGGTTGAGCAATTCGACAACGACCTGCTCACCCCTGCCCTCTCTTACAAGAACCGTGGCGGCAAACTCATCGGTGTGCTTGGCGTGGTGGATGCCGACGTGACTAAGAAATTCGATGTGGAACAGGAAGTGTACTTCGCACAGTTTAACTGGCACTTGCTCTGCAAACTCGCAGCCAAGAAGGATGTGAAATACTACGACCTGCCAAAGACCCTGCCAGTGCGCCGCGACTTGGCATTGCTCGTGGATTCAACCGTGACCTACGAACAAATCAAGCGTGTGGTTGAGCAGAGCGAACGCAAGTTGCTCAAGAAGGTGACACTCTTCGACGTGTACGAAGGCAAGCACCTCGAAGCCGGCAAGAAGAGTTACGCTATCGCCATGTTCCTCCAAGACGACCAAAAGACGCTCCAAGACAAGCAAATTGAGGCCGTAATGAAGAAGGTGGTGACCAATCTCCAAAAGGAAGTTGGCGCACAGTTGAGATAAAGAGTCAACAAGTCTACGAGTCAACAGGTCAACGAGTTTTTTCGAGAGTTCGAAAATTCGAGATTTCGAGGCTTGCTGGACAATAAGATATAATGAGGCTACGAGCCACCCCCCAACCGTCAACTTATTGACCCGTTGACCTGTTGGCTCGTAGACTCAAAAAAAAACCAAAACTTATGATAATCGATTTCAAGAAAATGGAGGCCACCACCGTGCCAAACTTTAAAGGTGGCGAAGGAGAATATGTGGTGAAAACCTATCTCGATGAGCAGAATCGCATCATGCAGGGACTGCTTCCCCCAGGTGCGTCGATTGGTATGCACATGCACGAGAAAAACAGTGAAACCTACTACATCATCAGCGGCACAGGCCATGTGGTGATGGACGACGGCACCGAGGAAGACTTCACCGTGGGTGAAATGCACTACTGCCCTATGGGACACGGCCACACCCTCATCAACCGCACCGACAGCGACCTCGTGTTTATCGGTATCGTAAGTGAGCACCACGATTAATCAAAGAGAAAAATAAAAACAAACAATATAAAATAAAATTATCACATGGGAAGAGCTTTTGAATATCGCAAAGCAAGAAAATTGAAAAGATGGGGTAGCATGTCGCGCACATTCACCCGCATTGGTAAGGAAATCACAATGGCTGTGAAGGCTGGTGGTCCCGACCCAACAGCCAACTCTCGTCTGCGTGCCCTCATGAGCAACGCTAAGGCTGCCAACATGCCTAAAGACACTGTGGAACGCGCCATCAAGAAGGCTACCGATAAGGACGCAAGCGACTACAAGGAAGTAATCTACGAAGGTTACGCTCCTGGCGGTATCGCAGTACTCGTAGAGACCGCTACCGACAACACCACTCGCACTGTGGCCAACCTCCGCACTCACTTCAACAAAAACGGCGGTACACTCGGCAACAGCGGTTCAGTGGCATTTATGTTCACCCACAAGTGCTACTTCCACGTTAAGGCTAAAGAAGGTGTGACGCTCGAAGACCTCGAACTCGAACTTATCGACTGCGGCGCAGAAGACTTCGACCAAGACGAAGAGGAAATCATCATCTCTGGTGCTTTTGAGTCGAACGGCGACATTCAGAAGTATCTCGAAGACAACGACTTCGAAATCACCAGCACCGAGTTCGTTTACGACCCAACCGACACCAAGGAACTTGATGCCGAAGGTCGCGCAGCAGTAGAAAAACTCCTCGAGGCTGTGGAAGAAGACGACGACGTTCAAAACGTGTTCACCACCATGAAGGAAGTGGACGACGAAGAATAATCTCCCCCCCCCACACATTCCTTTATCACCTAAAAGGCAACCGCAGCGACACACACTGTAGTTGCCTTTTTTCGCAAAAAAAGTGGCATGTGCATGAAGCAAAACGCCCATCACCTGCGTCTAACAGACAAAGAGTTTCCGGAGGACCATCACTCCGACCAGTCAGAGTGCTCCGAGTTCTCCAAAAACGACATCTAATTTCTAACATCAAATTTCTAAAATATGGCTTTTATTGAAATCAGCGATGTAGTGAAGCAATATAAAGGGCACACGGCGCTCAACCATGTGAACCTGAGTGTGCCCAAAGGCTGCATCTACGGTCTGCTTGGCCCGAATGGCGCAGGCAAGACCACCCTCATTCGCATCATCAACATGATCACCGCCCCCGATAGCGGCACGGTGATGCTCGACGGCAGCCCCATCACCGCCGACGATGTGGCGCACATTGGCTATCTGCCCGAAGAGCGTGGACTGTACAAGAAGATGAAGGTGGGCGACGAGATTGTGTATTTGGCACGCCTGAAGGGCATGAGCAAGGCAGATGCCACCCGACAGATGCTCTACTGGCTCGACCGCTTCCACCTCACCGAATGGCGCGATAAGAAGGTGGAAACGCTCTCCAAGGGTATGCAGCAGAAGGTGCAGTTTATCGCCACCGTGATTCATGAGCCTAAGTTGCTTATCTTCGACGAGCCATTCTCTGGCTTCGACCCCGTGAACGCCGAGCAGTTGAAGCGTGAGATTCTGGAATTGCAGAAAAAGGGCGCAACCATTCTGTTTTCAACCCACAATATGGAGAGTGTGGAGGAGGTGTGCGACCAAATCTCCCTCATCAACCACTCCGAGGTGGTGCTTGAAGGCAACGTGGCAGAGATTAAGCAGCGCTTTAAAAAGCATCTTTACGAAATCTGCCTGGCTGGCGGCGAACAGCTTCAGCCTTGCGAGGAACTGTTCACCATCGAGGAAACGCGCCCCGACGGCACCACTATCATTCGCTTGACGCAAGGTGTGGCTATCCGTGAGGTGATTGCGCGCCTCAATGAGCAATACGCCCTCCGTGGCTTCAGCGAACTGCTGCCCACCATGCACGAAATCTTTATCGAAACTGTAAAAAACTCGTCAAACAATGAATAAACTCCTACTCATCATACAGCGCGAATACATGTCACTGGTGGCGCGCAAATCGTTTATCGTTATCACGATTCTCGTTCCGTTCCTGTTCATCATTATTGCGTCGATTCCGGTGCTCACCTCCAAACTCAATTCCGCCAGTTCGTCGCTCGAAACGGTAACTGTAATCGACGAAACAGGCCGCCTATCGGGCGTGATTTCCGACAATGAGCAGTTCCGCTTCATTCCACTCCGTGGCGAGCCCGGCACTACGAATGTGAAGCGCTTTTTCGACCAGTCGGGCGAGAGCATGAGCGCTTTGGTGGTGATTCCCGCCAATGTGCTCGACTCGGCAAAGGTAAACATCTACAGCAAGAGCACCGTCAACATGGCGCTGGTGGATCATGTGACCGATTGCCTCAACGACACGCTCACGTCGGTGAAACTCGCCACGATGGGTGTACCCGACCTCGACAAGATAGTGAGAGAGGCGCAAGTGGATATTGATGTAAACAGCGTGAAACTCGCCGACGACGGCAGCGAAAGCGAATCGTCAACCACCGCCGCAATGCTTTTAGGCATGGTGCTGTCGCTCATCACCTACATGTTTGTGCTCACCTACGGCGCAATGATTATGAACAGCGTGATTGAGGAAAAAACCAACCGCATCGTGGAAGTGATAGTGAGCAGTTGCAAGCCGTTCCAACTGATGATGGGCAAGATTATAGGCGTGGCGCTGGTCGGGCTCACACAGTTCCTGATATGGGCGGTAATTATCTCTGGCTTGGCTGTGGGACTTGGCATTGGCTTGGCTGATAGCGGTCCGATGTCGGAGGTTTCCAGCCTCGTGGGCATGGTGCAGAGCGTCAACCTCGCGGGCACACTCGTCTGCTTCGTCATCTACTTCCTTGGCGGCTACCTGCTCTACGCGGCACTCTTTGCAGGCTTCGGATCGGCAGTTGACCAGGCAAGCGACGCTTCACAGTTCACCGCCCCCATTATCATCGTGATGATTGTGGCGCTCTACGCAGGACTCGGCTGCATGGAAAACCCCAACGGCACCTTCGCACTGTGGTGCTCCATGATACCATTCACATCACCTATCGTGATGATGGTGCGCCTGCCCTACGACGTTCCGTTCTGGCAAATAGCCGTCAGCGTAGTCGCACTCTACGCCACCGCCACCGCCATCATCTGGCTTAGTGCACGCATCTACCGCATCGGCATCCTCCGCTACGGCAAAAAATTCACCCTAAAAGAAATCCTAACCTGGATAAAAACCCAATAACACCCATAGAAGAGTAAATAATAGAAAACGAAGACATGCTGCTCCAATAAACTTTACAGGGGCAGCATGTTATGTCATAGGATGTTTTCTTAGCGGTGGAGGAGGTTTCGGGCTTTTTTGTAGAGGTGGATGCTGGTGGGGAGGTTGAAGGTGTAGATGAGGAGGCCGAAGATGATGAAGGATGCGGTTTGGAGGGGCGTGGTGCCTTTGTATTGCCAGAATGCCACCATCATTACAAACATCACGAGCATCATCACGATGGTGAGCCCGGTGAGCCATTGCCAGCGTTTGTGGGATTTGAGGTTGACGATTGGGTAGTCGGGGCCTTGGTTGATGATGCCGCGGGTGACCATTCTGAACGCCAATGCGCCAGCCGTCACATAGACGGCAAAGAGGAATATCGACCAGAGGAAAAAGTGGTTTTCTATCGAGTCCATATTATCGACGGTGAAGTTTCTCGTTTCGCTTACCGACTTGTCGAAATAGTAGGTTTTGGTATCGTTTTCCCAGTCGAGGTATGGGCTGTAGTTGGAATACGATTCAAAGAAGTAGGCGCGGTGATGTGCGCACACCACCATGCCACGTGCGTAGTAGCCACCCTCGTCGCGGTAGCGCGACTTGTAGTACATGGCAGGGTGTCCGTCAACCTTCGGGGCTGGCTGAATGTCGTATTCCACAAAATAGGAGTTTTTACGCGAGAGGAAGGTGCGTGCCACCTGTGTTTCGGTGCTGAACAGTCGGCTGAAACGCTTGCTGATGTCAAACACGTTGATGTGGCGAATGTCGATTACCTCGCCGGCGTCGGACAGCACCGACTTCTGGAACGATGCCACCAGCGGACCGCCGCCACGGTTCTCCAGTCGCTTCCGGAAATCGCCCGAAAGGAGGAAGTTGTCGTAATGCTCATCGCGGGGCTCGTTGACGCTGAACAGACCGTCGCCATAGGTGTGCCATGGCCCCACAGCCAATCGCCAATCGCTGTAATACAGCACCACAATGCTCACAAGTGCAGTCACGCCCATTGCCATAAGCGCCATCAGGCGTTTGGTGACAAGCATTCGGCGCGCAAAACGCTTGATTGCGCCCCATGCGTTTTCGATGTCGTGACGGATATTCATCGTGTTATTGGGAATTGAGAGAATTATCTGTTAAGTCGGCGGCGCATCATTAGTGATGTGACGAGCGAAGTGACAAGCCCAACAGCCGCCACCAGCATAAACACCACCAGCACATCGGTCCAAACCACCACCACCGGATAGGCGTTCACTATCACCGCATCGGGGCGAGCCGAGAGCTTGAGCCAGCCGAACTGCTGCTGGCAGAGGCAAAGCACCAGTCCCAAAGCCACGCCAGCCACAGCACCCACAAGGGCAATCAGCCACCCTTCAGTAACGAAAATGCGTGTGATTTGCTTGTCGGTGGCACCAAGGCTTCTGAAGGTGCGAATGCTCTCGTCTTTCTCAATAATCAAAAGCGAGAGGGTGCTAATCACATTGAAAGTGGCAATCACCAGAATGAATGCGAGCAGCAGAAACGTGATCCATTTTTCCATATTCACCAGTCGGAACGACGCATCTTGCTGCATCATGCGATTTTTCACCGTGTATGATTCGCCCAACTGCGCATTCAGTTGGTCCATCACGGCCTGTTCCGAGGCTCCACGAGCGAGTTTCAGTTCCACTTGTGTGGCTTCGGTGGTGTAGTCAAACAGTTCGCGCGCCAAGTCGATGGGCGCAAATATCATATCGTTGTCGAAATCCTTCTGCTGCACCATGAAAATGCCAGCCACAAACACCGAATCTTCGGTGAAGGCGTTCATCGGGTCGTTGAGGTCAACCTGTCCGCGACGCTGTGGCGCATAAAGTTGGAGCATTCGCAGCGAGCCGGCGCGCGCGTTCAGGCTCACGGCAGGGCCAACGCCCAGCACCGCATAGCGCGACACCTCGTCCTCCAACAGGAAATCGCCCTCCACAATCACGCTGTCGATGCCCGTTAGTCGATTGTAGTCTTTCGGCACGCCTTTCAGCCTCAGCGGCATACTGTAGTCGGCGAAAATGGCAAGGGCATTGTCCTCCACCACAGGCATAGCCATTTCAACGCCCGGAATGGCTTGCGCCACACGCACCACGCTGTCGGCATCGGCTATGGTCTTGCCCATAGTGGCGGTGATGGCGATGTCGGGGTCAACGGTGGAGAGTTTCTCCTTAATCAAGTCGTGAAAACCGTTGAACACGCTCAACACACAAATCAGCGCGGCAGTGGTCACCACCACCCCTAACACAGAGATGATGGAGATAATGTTCACGGCTGTGTGCCCTTTCTTGGCACGCAGGTAGCGAAGCGCTATGTTGAAAGAGAGGCTCACTTACGGGTGGTTATTATTCCTCAGTTTTATCTGTCTTTGTGCCGTCTTTAGCCAGCAGTTCGTCGATGTGCTGGATATAGTCGAGCGAATCGTCGAGATGGAAGTGCAACTCAGGCGTTTTGCGGAGTTGGTAGCGCACACGCTGAGCCAGATTGTAGCGAATGCCCTTTTCGTTGGCGTTGATGTTGGCCATAATTTCCTGTGCGCGTTCGCTTGGGAACACACTCAGGTAGGCGCGTGCGATGCTCAAGTCGGGCGACACACGCACTGCGCTCACGCTCACGAGCACACCACCCATTTTCGCTGTTTCGAGACGGAAGATTTCGCTCAGTTCCTTTTGGAGCAAGCGGGCTATTTTTTCAAGTCGAGTAGATTGCATATCAGTGTATTTCAGTTATTAATTACATATATAGTCTGCAAAGATAATCATTTTCACCGAAAACCCGTATCACACCACCGTATTTTGAGGTGAAAAAAATGCAAGGTTGCAGGAAATGGGGGTGTGCGGAAATTGGATGTAACTTTGTGGCATGAAACAAGAAATCAATCTTAATTAACCACAAATAACGACATTTTTAAAACACAACGAAAATGAACAGCAAGATTTACAACGTAGTGATTCTCGACAAGAGCGGCTCGATGACAAGCATTCGCAAGCAAGCCGTCGACAGTGTGAACGAAACATTCGGCTGCATTCGCAGCATGAGAAAGAAAAATGTGGAGCAGGAGCAGTTTGTGACGCTGGTGGCATTCTGCGGCTGCGAGCAGAAGGTGATTTACGAAAACACGCCTATCGAAAAGGTGAACAACATCACCCCCTCCGACTATGAGCCTTGCTGCATGACTCCGCTCTACGATGCCATTGGCAATGTGTGCACACGCTTGCACACCACCGTAAAGGACGACGAATCTGCCAGCGTGGCGGTGACCATCATCACCGACGGCTACGAAAACGCCTCGCGAGAGTTTTCGGGTAAAGCCATCAAGGCACTGATTGAAGCCTACAAGCAAGAGGGGTGGATGTTTGCCTACATCGGTGCCGACCACGATGTGGAATCAGTGGCGTTCAACCTTTCAATCGACAACACCATGACATGGGAAAAAACGGAAGAGGGAACAGAGGAAATGGCAAAAATTGTGAATGAGAGCAGAATGCAGTGGGCTGACCGAGTGCACCACTTCATGGCCCCAACACCTGAAGAACGCGCTGAGATGAAAAGGAGAATTTCCAAAAACTTCTTCAAATCCTAATACCTGATTGGCACGGTTGTTGCACTTGCACTACATATTAGTGTGAGTGTGACAACTTTTTTATTAACTTTATCCCGAAAAACTGATAGTAATATGATGGACGTGACCAATTTTATCGATTCCGAACTGCTCTACCACTTGGAGTATGGCAAACTGTATCTGTTTGTGAGTAGCGACCGCCAGGCTCAAGCCTACAGCCACTTGCTGAAGTCGTCGCTCAGGCACAGCATCAACCTCGGCTGGCTTTCCAAAATGGAGGTGGTGACGGTGTATGTGCCAGAGGTGAACCGCCTTGGCATGGTGATTGCCGCCCGAAAGGTGAATGCTGGCAATATCGGCCGATATTCCGTGCTCGCTTGCGTGATTCAGAGTATGCACACGCTCGACGATGGCTTGTTCACGTTCTACAACCGCCTCACCTCGGTGGAGGAAGACCGCGATGGCGACAACAGCACCTTCACACTCATTTTCCCCGAAATCGGTTTGGCAGCCGGCGAGTCGGCATCAAGGAAATTCATGTCGATTGAAAAACGTTTCCATAATAGGGAGCGGAAGTTCCGTGATGAGCGCAATCTGATGATGAATGGTATCTGTGCTCCTAAAAAGGAAAATTGGGTTGAGGAACCAACACCAATCGAGGACGACAATACAGAGAGATTTACGCTAACGGATGAAGACGAGGTTAAGGAAGCAAAACTAACGAAGGAGGACGAAGCGCAAATCGAAATCCTGAGAGAGGACGCGCAAGAAAATGATTATGCTCAGAGTTTGCAGCAGCAGCGCAACCACGACTTGCAGTTGATTCAGGCCCTGATTATGGACTACATACAAAAGTATCACGCCGACCCTACCGAACTAATTGCCACATCGCTGCAGGGCAAGTATGTGGTGAACACGATGCCTATGCTGGTGGTGAACCGCGACCGCAAAATCATCTTCCCCGAATACAATGAAATGGAACTGAAGATGAGTGCCGCCAGCCGCACACTCTACATTTGGTTTCTGTTGCACCCAGAAGGCTGCCGCCTGAAAGAACTAAGCAACCACCGCGCCGATTTCATCGACATTTACGAGGAAGTGCACCCTGGCAGCAACTATGTGGAAGAAAGTGTAGATGCACTCCTCAAACCCGACAAATTGAACCAAAACCTCTCGCGAATCAAAAAAATGGTGCGCTCCATCATCATCAACGACGACATCGCCCACAACTACTTCATCAGCCGCGACGATGATGGCACCTACCGCCTCCCCATCGCCACCCACCCCGCCAAAATCCACCTCCCCATCACCACTCCCCTTCCCTAACCCATCCCTAACCCATCCCTAACCCATCCCACAAGTCAAATCATCGATTCTTAGATATTTCGAAAAATTTGAAGATTCAAGAAGCCTGGCACATCAGGCACTCTAATTTAATTTATTTTATAATGCCAGATTCTTGATGTGCAACAACACTTTGGGGAATTTGATTATTTGGGGGATTTTGAGTATTTTTGGGGCGATTTTTTGAGGATGATTCTTGAAATCAAGTATATATTTTTTATAATGAACTAATATGGAGAAATTTTTTACTCGTGTATGTGGCTGCGTGGTAGCGGCCGTTCTGATGGTTGCGATGTCGGCTCAGGCTTTCGCGACAAGTAAAACCGTGACCGTAACTGAGGCTGGCACGCTTAGCACCCTTATTCCGGCAAGTGAGAAAAATGCAATTACTTCGCTCACCGTGAGCGGTACGCTCAATGGCACCGACATTCGTTTTATCCGCGAGATGGCTGGTCTGGATATTGAGGGCGAGACTACTGATGGCAAACTCACCGAACTCAACATCGCTGGCATTGAACTCACCGATGGCGGCGACGCCTACTATGAGGATGCGTGGAGCAAGTATTACACCGCCACCAGCTACGACGTGAGCGAAGATAATGACCTATACTACTGCACCGACCTGTCGTATGCGTTCACTGGCACCAACCTCACCAAAGTGGTGTGGCCTGCCACCATGTGGGAAGTGGGCGAAAACGCGTTGGCATATTGCAGCGACCTGAAGGAGTTTGTCCTCGGTAGCGAAACCAACGAAATCAAGCCTCACGCTTTCAGCCGCTGCTCGGCTCTTGAAACAATCACACTCACCCAAAAAATCATCTATATCGACGAATTTGCCTTCTCTGATTGCAGTTCGCTGAAGTCAATCGCCCTGCCTGCTGGTTTGGAGATGCTTGACAAGAGCTGCTTTTTGGGTTGCTCATCGCTCGCAAGCGTAACATTTGGCAATGTGACCGAGATTCGCGAAAAAGTGTTCTACGGCTGCAAGGCATTGACAAACGTGGTGCTTCCTGCCACTCTCACCAAACTCGACAAAGCCGCTTTCGACGGTTGTTCGTCACTCACCGAAATAACCCTGCCAAAGAAACTGAAAACCTTGGGCGAGGCCGTGTTTGACGGTTGCACCGCTCTGAAAGCCATCAATGTGGCAGAAGGCAACGCATCGTTTGCATCGGCAGATGGTGTGCTTTTCAACAAGGCAAAGACCAACTTGCTGGCGTTTCCAGCAGGCAAAACAGGCGCGTATGCAGTGCCAAGCGGCACCGAAGAGATTGCCGCGTCGGCATTCAGCCGCTGTGTAGGTCTCAGTGCCATCACGCTGCCCGAAACCCTCACCACCATCGGCGACGAGGTGTTTTACCGCTGCACCGGTCTTACCGAACTCACATTGCCTAACAGCGTGACCAGCATCGGTGAGAGTTTCGTGTATCGTTGCTCTGCATTGAAGAGCGTGACACTCGGTAGCGGAATGAGCACCGTAGGCGAATCGATGTTCTACTACGCCAACGGCCTTGAGTCGATCGACGTGCCAGAAGGCTACACCAGCATTGGCTACGAGGCATTCGCCAGTTGCTCTGCGCTGAAGAGTGTGACATTGCCAAGCACCATCAACGCCATTGCCGCCGAGGCATTCTACGGCTGCTCTGCGTTGGAATCGTTCACTATCAAAGTCGCCGCTCCAATCGCTATCACAACCGATGTGTTTGAAGATGTGGACCTGAACACCTGCGTGCTCAACGTGCCAGAAGAAGGCGTGGAGGCTTACAAGGCCGACGCACAATGGGGCAAATTCAAGAACATCAACGGCATCATGCCATCGGGCGTGAACGATGTGGTTAGCAGCATCGACGCAAGCGTGAGCGTGGCTGACGGTGTGCTCACCATCGATGGCGCGCAAGGCAACATCAGCGTTTACAACATCGGTGGCGTGCGCTTAGCCAACGGCAGCGAACGCTTGAGCGTGACGCTCAGCAAGGGTGTGTACGTAATCACCCTCAACGGCAAAGCCACAAAAGTAATCGTAAAATAACCGCCGCCCCCAATTAGGGCATAAAAATAACGAGCACCCTATTAAATCTCAATTTCGGGATTTAATAGGGTGCTTTTTTAAAGGGCGGCATAGTCCCGGTTCAGTGGAAAAATACTGGGGGACTGAAACAAAAACTGTTTTTGTTTTTGATTCCATTCACAATTCGGCAACATTGCATAATTTATCCCCACAAATTTTCCACTGATCCATAGTCCCTCGCTTGCTAACCTAAAATTTACAACCAACTCCCAAATGGATGCCTTGCAATTGTTTTTTCTTTGGCCGCGACAGTGGGGTGCCGTCAATCACCACTTTACGCGCCGAACTATATGCGTCCATGTTGCTCCATGTGTAGCCCAGCCATATTTGCCACGGATTCATATCCAGCGCCAACGAGGTTTTGAAGTGATAGAAGCACGATTTTGCTCCGTGGTTTTTGGCATGATACACATCTTCCACCACCCATGTGCCGGGTGCGCTGGGCACCACCGTGTATTCCACATTCGAGTTTGCCGGCACCAGCAGCGTCAAGCCAAAATCCTCCTTTATGGTGAGGCGCATCGATCCGTCGGAATTGCGCCACAGCGCAGGGCTTTGCAGCAGGAGGGCGCACCGTAGCCACACGGCATTGTGCAAATTATCCGTTTTGTAGAACATGCCATTTTGGGTGAACGAGTTGTGAGTGTCGCCAAAGTCGCCAGCCACACAGAGGCTCACGCCTGCGCCCACATACTCGATAGGACGGTAATCCACACCGAGCTCCACACCCCAGTCGAGCGAGTTGAACGAAGCCACCTCCACCCTACCCATCCAATGACGGTTGCGGTCGGAGTCGTTTTCATCGGCATAGCACTTGCTGCTCAGCAAGCTCAACGCCATAAAAAGTGAAAGAGAAATTAGATGTCGCATCATATAATTATACTTAAACACTTAAACCCAAATCGATCATTAGGGCAACAAAATTACAAAACATCACGCAACTATCACAACCCCCACCACCATATATCAGCAATACCTGACAGTTTTCCCGACTTTTTCGCTAATTTTTCATAGCATAATTTCACCTCTCCCCGTCCACATGGTTGACTCTCGTGCAAGTGGGGCTAAAAAGCCCGAACGCCACCCTGCTGCGAATTTCCAACGCCCTTCCTCCCTTTTTCTCGGATTTTTCATTACTTTTGTAGAACGAACAATAAAAGGAATTTATGAAAACTGGTAGCGAACGACAGGCTTGGCTCGACTATGTGCGGTTTTTCAGCATATTTTTGGTGATTGTGTTTCACACGCCACCACGGCTGGAACTGTTTGACGATGCCGTGATTCTCAACCTCCGCGTGCCGGTTTTCTTCTGCATATCGGGCTTTCTCTACAGTTTCGACCGTTGGCCCCGCTTCACCACCTATTTGCGACACCGCGCCCAGCAGATTATCGTTCCCTACTGCACCTTTTTCGTGATTTTTTATGCGCTGTGGCTGGCGGTGGGCCGAAGAATGGTGGGTGCCGAAGAAGAAGCCATCAGCATGTGGCAGCCAGTGGTGGAATTTGTGTGCGGTAATCCGCAGACGGTGGTGGCGCCGTTCTGGTACATCGCCTGCCTGTTCACAATGCAACTACTATACTGGTGCATCGAGCGCATCGTGCCACGCCGATATGTGTTTGCCACATGCGTGGGCATTGCCGCCGCCACCTATCTCATTCCTTACGAAATACCGGAGGTGTTGGCTGTCGGGCAGTTTTGGAACCTCGGCAACGCCCTGCTTTTCCTCCCATTCTACGCCCTCGGCAACAGTTTCAAACCTTGGCTCACACGCCTGAAATTCGGCACACCACGCGTTGCGGCACTGCTGGTGATGCTGGCCGCTGCATCTGTCGCCATTATGGTGGAGGCAACGCCTCTGCGCCCCCTCGACCCACAACTCTACAGCCTTGTGCGCATCGCAGCTGGCATAATGGTGATTCCCTGCTACTTCTGCGTGGCGAAATGGATTGCCGCACGCTATGGACACAGGCATGTGATAGAGTTTGTGGTGGTGAGCGGCACCGTGTATTTGGGTTTGCAAAACTACTTCATCGGCATCGCCAAAATGCTGCTCAACCGCTTCGCCTACGACGGCGTGCTCGACGACCACATCTGGATGAAATACGCCATTGCCATCATGGTGATGATTGCCATCTACCCCTTCGCCTGGGCAATCGACCGCTACGCCCCATGGCTCATCGGCAAGAAGAGGAAGCAAAGTTGAGCCAACTTTGCAAAGTCAACGAGTCAACGGGTCAACAGGTCAACGAGTTTTTTGGGGGGGGAGGGAGTGCGGACGAGTCAGACAGGAAATTCTCACTATCAAAACCAAAAGCCTCGGCGGTTATCCCTAGGGCGACGACTCCGAGACCGGAGAACCTGGGCACGCCCCGCATCTGGGGACATTTCCGAGTTCATTCACACGGTTTCCAACGAAATCCTTGCAGATTCCGAATATTTTAACGAATTTTGCTATGAAGTTGCGCATAAGCTGATTGATAGTAGTTATCTGAACACAATTAATAGTTTACTAAAAATCTGCACATTGTATAACTTTTTCATTTATAAATTCTCGGAATTTCAATTTAACCAACGAGTTAAAGAAAGAATTAACACATATAGGGCTAAAATTCGTCCCCTAAATGATTTCTTGGATTTTAATAATATGTAAATAATTAGAATATGGCAAAAAAGGATCAATCATCAAGGTTAACGGATCAACATAGAAAAAGTCATGGCGTTGTTGGAATATTTGGTGCAGAAGCCAAATTGCACGACATGACAGTGGGCGAAATATCGCACCATATTATCAATAGATTAAAACAGGATTATCCACAACTGTCATTTCGATACAGAAAAGATATTGAGAAAAAGGAGATCAATGAAGCACTAAAGAAATTTAATCCAGAACTTGGACAAACTCTTTTTGTGGACAATGCAAGTATTATTCCTGATGGAGGCATTATTGAAGTCAAGGATGACAATGGTAACTGGAGAGTTGTTCTTGTTTCAGAAGCGAAACATCAAGGAAAGGATATTGAAAACATCAAAAAAGGTGAACTTGTAGGAAAGAATAAGGATCAGGATTTAATGGCCGCAGGAAATGCAATTGAAAGATCTCATAAAAATATATCAGAAATTGCAAATTTTATGCTAGCAGAATCTCACTTCCCATATGTTCTGTTTCTAGAAGGATCTAATTTCCTGACAGAAACTATTAGAGTCACACGTCCAGATGGAAGAGTTGTCACACTTGAATATAACTCAGGAATGCTCAATAGATTGGATAGACTTACTGCTGCCAACTATGGTATGCCTATCAACACCAACTTGTGCAGAAACAAGTTTGTAAAACATAATGACAAGACAATTATGTTACAAGCTACATCCATTTATACACAAGGGGATGGTGAAAGTTGGGATGTAAATAATATGTTTAATATTATGCTAGCAGTTGCAAACACTTCACTTCAAGTTTTAGGTAGTGATTTGTTCAAGCAAATAACAAAAAAATAATCTTATGGCAAGAAACGCTTCAAATAACTTGCTTCGCAAAGCGAAGAAATCCAAAATGGATGAGTTCTATACACAGTTTTGTGATATAGAGCGCGAATTACAATATTATCCGAACTGTTTTAGAGGGAAAGTGGTATATTGCAATTGCGACGATCCAACCGTAAGTAATTTTTTCCGCTATTTTGTGGAGAATTTCAAAACATTGGGGCTAAAAAAACTTATAGCCTCCTGTTATAAAGGGTCAAATACTGACCTATTTAACAATCAAGAACAGCAAACCGGTTTTTACTGCGAATATACCGGCACACAGCAAACAATGGAGTATACCCACTTTAAAGGTGATGGTGACTTCAGAAGTGAAGAGTGTGTGAAACTATTGATGGAATCTGATATAGTTGTTACTAATCCACCATTTTCATTATTTAGAGAATTTGTTTCTCAAATCGTAAGATATGGAAAACAGTTCTTGGTAATCGGCAATGTGAATGCAATAACATATAAAGAGATTTTTGACCTTATACAGCGAGATAAGGCATGGCTTGGAATAAATCTCGGTAGAGGTATTTCTGGTTTTATTGTTCCAGACCATTATGAGTTGTATGGAACGGAAACCAGTGTAAATGAATATGGTCAGAAAGTAGTCGCAACTAATGGTTGTCTCTGGCTAACAAATCTTGATCTCGAACAACGATTTAAAGATATAGAATTGACCAAAGTATATGCAGGTAATGAAGAAAAATATCCTAAATACGACAATTGCGATGGAATCAATGTCAATCGCACTCAGGATATTCCAAAGGATTATAACGGCTTAATGGGAGTTCCTATAACTTTTTTGCATAAATATAATCCAGAACAATTTGAAATTATTAAATTCAGAAAAGGCGACGACGGAAAGGATCTCCGTGTAAATGGCAAATGTCCATATTTTAGAGTCCTAGTAAGAAATAAGAGATTGAATGGTTACCTGTTGGTCGAATTTAATTAGTGAGTATTTTATTTGAGATAGGACGGTGATTGACGAAATTGACATACTTCATAAAAGTCATCGCGGCGATTTTGCCAACCATTCTGGTGAAAAGTCCGCAGGATTGCTTTGCGTAGTTCCGTATCATCATGAGGTTGTCGTTAAGTTTGGAGAATACGGTCTCGATTCGCTTGCGGAACTTTCTATAGGTTTACGAGGGCGAGACCAGTTCTTCTGATTCAGCCTGTATGGCACTTCAAGGGAGATGTTCGCCACATCAAAGAGGTTTTTCTGGACTTCTGCACTGAGATAGCCTTTGTCGCCAAGCATCAGACAGTCGTGGTATTACCAACGCACATCTTTGAGATAGTTGAGGTCTTGCACACTCGCGGCAAACGACCTTACAGAAGCCGAAGCTGACGTCTTAACTTCTTTAACTTCTTAACTTCTTAACTCCTTAACTTCCAAAAAAATCTCCTTAATTTCTAAAAAAATCTTCTAACCTCTAATTTCCAACTTCTGGTATCTGATTTTGTCAGTTGGGAGAAATATGGTAATTTTGTGGTTAGAAAATCAAGATTAGGCAATGAAACAATATCTCGACTTGCTTCAGCATGTGCTCGACAATGGCACCGTGAAGCACGACCGCACCGGCACTGGCACAAAAAGCGTGTTTGGCTACCAAATTCGCTGCAACCTTGCCGACGGTTTTCCGCTGCTCACCACCAAGAAGGTGCATCTGAAGAGCATTATCTACGAACTGCTGTGGTTTCTGCGTGGCGACACCAATGTGCACTGGCTTCAAGAGCACGGCGTGAGAATTTGGAACGAGTGGGCTGACGAAAACGGCGAACTCGGTCCGGTGTATGGTCACCAGTGGTGCTCTTGGCCCGACTACAACGGCGGCACCATCGACCAAATTGCTCAAGTGGTGGACCAAATCAAGCACAACCCTGATTCGCGCCGTATGCTGGTGAGCGCGTGGAATGTGGCAGAGGTCAACAAGATGGCGCTTCCGCCGTGCCACACCATGTTTCAGTTTTATGTGGCAAACGGCAAGTTGAGCCTCCAGCTCTATCAGCGCAGCGCCGACCTTTTCCTTGGCGTGCCTTTCAACATTGCCAGTTACGCTCTTTTGCTGATGATGGTGGCTAAGGTGTGCGGCTTGGAGCCGGGCGAGTTTATCCACACTTTCGGCGATGCGCACATCTATCTCAACCACTTCGAGCAGGTGAAACTGCAACTCACTCGCGAGCCTCGCCCACTGCCTCGCATGGTGATTAACCGCGATGTGGCCGACATTTTCGACTTCAAATACGAAGATTTCACTATCGAAGGCTACGACCCTTACCCTCTGATTAAGGGCGTGGTTTCAGTATAAAACATAACAACTTATGGGCAAACAAATCTCTGCTATCGTGGCTATCGCCCGCGACGGCGCAATCGGGAGAAACGGCGATTTGCTGTGGCATCTGTCAGCCGACATGAAGCATTTCAAATCCATCACCATGGGGCATAGCATAGTGATGGGGCGCACCACGTTTGAATCGTTTCCGAAAGGCGCACTCCCCGGCCGCCAAAACATTGTGGTCACCCGCAATGCCGACTATCACCCCGAAAATGTGACCATCGCCCATAGCATAGCCGACGCCATCGACGCGGCGGAAATGCCCGGCGAGGTGATGATTATAGGTGGCGCACAAATCTACGCCGCCACCATCGACATGGTGAGCACCATCTACCTCACACGAGTGGATGCCGAATTTCCAGATGCCGACACCTTTTTCCCCACCATCAACCCCGACGAGTGGGAGGAATGTGGTGTGGAGCACCACGAAGCCGACGACCGCAACCCCTTGCCCTACACTTTCCTCACTTTGAAAAGAAAACGCTAATCAATGCCAACTACTCCCGTACATCAAAAAGTGGATATCTTCACCCGAAGCGAGGGGGCGGCACTCAAGGGTGTGGGCATTCTGCTCATCGCGACCCACAACTTGGCGCACTGCCTCGGTGCCACCGGATACGACTGCAACGAATTTAACTTTGAACAAGAGAGCACCGACGCGCTCTTCCATTTCCTGCTTCATCCTGGGCAAAGCATTCTTATCCAGCTCAGCACCCTTTTGGGCTACTGTGGCATCTATGCGTTTCTGTTTATAAGTGCTTTCGGACTGGTGCGAAAATACGAACAAAGCACCACAAAGATGCCTGCGCCACACATTTTCGTGTGGCAGCACTATACGAAGCTGTTCAAACTGATGTTTTTCGCCCTGATTTCGGCAATTTTGGCTGTGTGGCTTGTCAATAGCTCCAAACTGCCCAGCATCAGCGACTGTGTGGCACAAGCATTGATGGTGACCAACTGGCTCAAGCCACCCTACAGCCACGTTTTCCCCGGTCCATACTGGTTTTTCGGACTGATGATTGAACTTTATATCATCTATCGGCTTGTGCTGTATGTGCCACGCGACGGAGCCGCTTGGCGCAAGTGGCTGCTGCCGCTACTATTCATAGCAGCAACGGTTACACCACAAATCGTGCTCCGCAATGCCGGGCGCGAAATGATATATATGCGCTACAACTTCTTCGTGGCAGGACTCACCTTCTCTGCCGGGCTGCTGGTGGCTCGGTATGGCGGCATACCACGCATGGGCAAATGGGCATGGGCAGGCGTTTTTGCCGTGGCATCGGTGGCATTCATACTGATGCAGGCCACGGCCGTAACGTGGATTCTCTCATCGCTGGTGGTGACTGTGGCAATGATTGCACTGGTGAAAACCTTCAGTGCCACGGTGATGCGCCCATTCGTGTGGGTGGGAGGCATCTCCTCGTTTCTGTTTGTGATCCACCCCGTGATCCGCACCTTCGCCCTCTATTTCGGCAACGGCATCAGCAACCACCTGCTCGTCCTCATCTACACCATCGTGGCCATCCTCGCCGCCGTGGCATACCGCCGCTTCCTCACCGCCATCCACTGGAAATAATCGGTTTTCACACAATTCAAATTTGTGGCTAATTTGCATGAGAATGACTAACCACGAATTGCACGAATCCACCGAATAAACATTTCTGTTGAATCCGTTGAATCTGTGTGAGCCTTTTCCGAAAAATTCTTCTATAATCTGCTGAATAGCTTAAAATGAGCGATTTATA